>Ga0105046_10010757_pt1 | contig 14231 bp, 15 predicted proteins | sample MAT03_FD_78385 | JGI IMG/M metagenome (GOLD analysis project Ga0105046, IMG submission 78385) | Freshwater microbial communities from Lake Fryxell liftoff mats and glacier meltwater in Antarctica - MAT-03 (megahit assembly) | ecosystem: Environmental > Aquatic > Freshwater > Ice > Liftoff... | reverse complement strand
GCCGGCCAGTCCATCGAAGTTTCCGCCCTGGGGTACGGAGTCGAGATGCGAACCGATGACGATCGCCTTGCCTGCCGGTTCGTCCGGCAGGCGCAGGGTCAGGTTCTGCCCGGCATCGCGCTCGGCCACCAAGCCGGCCGACCGGGCATAGGCCTCGACGATCGCCATCGCGCGCGCCTCGCCCTCGCCATAGCTCGCGCGGGTGATGCCGACCCCGTCGAAGGTGGCCGCGCGTACTTCATCGAAAAGTCGCTCGGCGATACCCGAGAGCCGCTCCAGCTGAAGCGCTGGCGCCTCGCTCACCGCGCGTCTCCCGGCGCCACCGGAAAGCGCCCTGCCCCGCCATGAGCGATCGACCAGGCCACCGGGTCTGCCAGGAAGGTCTTGATCTCTTTCGCCCGTTCAGCCTCGAAGTAGTTCACCGCCTTGGACACCGCAAAGATGTCCTTCCAGGTCGCGAGCGCATGCAGGGTGATGCCGCTCTCGTCATAAGCGCGCCGGCTCTGCGGATAGATGTCGTAGTTGAAGATCACGAACACATGCTCCACCGAGGCGCCAGCCTGCCGCAGCGCGCGTGCCGCCCCGATCTTGGACAAACCGTCGGTGGTCAGGTCATCGACCAGCAGGCAGCGCGCATTGGCGGCGAGCTCGCCTTCGATCTGCGCGTTGACCCCCCAGCCGATCGGCTTCTTGCGCACATAGACCATCGGCAGGTCGAGTCGGTCGGCGATCCACGCGGCAAACGGGATGCCCGAGGTCTCGGTGCCGGCAATCACATCGACCTTGTCGCCGAGCCGGTCGCGCAGGAGTGCCGCGGCATGATCCATCATCTGGCGGCGCAGCCCGGGGTGAGACATCAGCCGGCGGCAATCGACATAGACCGGGCTCGCCCAGCCGGTCGTGTAGATGAACGGCCGGTCCTCGTACACCAGCACAGCGCGGCTGGCGAGCAGCGCCTGCGCGCTGTCGGCAGCGATCGACCCTGCGTCTGCAGTGAGGGGAGGTGCGGTCATCTTGAACTCCTGCCAGCCCGACGCGGATTGCGGAAACTCGATCTTACGGCATCTCCCTGGGGCGCATGGACTCACCCCAATGGACCCACGGCAACGGACCCACGGCCATAGACCCACGGCGCTTGTGCGCTAGACTCGGATGGTGAATGCCTCCCTGCCGATCGTCACCCTGGATAATGGCGTCCGGTTGCTTGCGATCCCGGCGCCGCACCTGCATACCGCCTCGGTCAGCGTGTTCGTGCGTTCCGGCAGCTCGCATGAGGCAGCGCGCAGCAACGGCATCAGTCATGTGATCGAGCACATGGCGTTCAAGGGTACGGTGAACCGGGACGCGCGCCGGATCAACCTGGACGCCGAACGCCTGGGTGCCGACGTGAACGCGCACACCGACAAGGATCACACCGCGTACTACATGTACGGGATGCCGCAGCATGCCCATGAGTTCGTCGACATGCTCGGCGACATCGTCCGCCATGCGAGCTACCCCGCGGCCGAGCTCGAGCGCGAGCGCGAGGTGATCCTGGCCGAACTCGCCGACGACCTGGACGACCCGATGTCGACCGCCTACCGGCTGTTCGATCAGGCGAGCTATGGCAAGCACCCGGTGGCCCGCCCGGTGATCGGCACCCGGAAGACGCTGGCGCGTTTCACCCGCGACGACCTGGTCGCCCATGTCGCCAGCCAGTACTCCGGGCCGAACACCGTGGTCGCCGCCATCGGTGACATCGATCGCGAGACGATGCTGCGCGCCATGTCCAGCGCATTCGCCACGATGCCGCGCGGACACGAGAATGTCATCGCGCCTCCGGTCTGGAAGGGCGGCGCCCTGTCGCGTCGGGTCACCGGCAGCAGCCAGACCCATCTGGTGCTCGGATTCCCGATCGGTTCGCTGCGCGATGACGACCCGATCGCACTCATCGCGGCCGCCCTGCTCGGCGAGGGCATGAGTTCGCCGCTGCTGCACGAGTTGCGCGAGCGTCGCGGACTGGTCTACCACGCCGACTGCTCGGCCGACGTGATGGACAGCTGGGGCCAGTTCCGGATCGAAGCCTCCACCCCGCCGTCCAACCTCGCGCCGCTGGTCGGCGCGCTGCAAAACATGCTGGCTGCGCACGCAGCCTCGATCGACCCCGAGGAGCTGTCGCGTGCACGCAATCAGGTCACCGTGGGCCGACTGCGCACACTCGAGCGCGCCGGCCGGGTGGTCGAGGATGCCGCGCTCGACCTGTTCGCCCTCGGCCGAATCCGGCCGCATGATGAGCGGCTGGCCAGCATCGCCTCGGTGACGGAGGATCAGGTCCGCACGCTGTTCCAGCGGATGCTTGCTGCAGGGCCGGCGATCGCGATCACCGGCAACGTGAAGCCGGGCATGCGCGAGCAGGCCGGCGAAGCCCTGGGTGCGCGCCCCTAGAGCAGTGCGTCGACAAGCGACGGCAGGGGCCGCATGCGGCCAGGGATCGAGGGGCCAGGGGCCAGGGGCCAGACCCTTCAGGGTCTGTCCTCACGTCCGTGTCCCCGCCGTCCGCCCCGGCCAGCCGGAACACGGCACACTTATGGCTTGCGCTCCCCCTGCCTCATCACACCGGCCGAAGGACAGTCGAAATGCGTATCCCGACCCGTATGCATACTGGCGCATCGATAGCCCTGCTCATGCCGCTCGCGTTCTGCGTCGGCGCGGTCGATGCCAGAACTCCGGTTTCAACCAGCGACTACCCGAACCGCGTGGTGCGCCTGATCGTGCCGCGCGCACCCGGCGGACTGGTCGATATCGTCGCCCGCATCTTCGGCCAGAGCCTGGCCGAGAAGCTCGGTCAGCCGGTGGTGATCGACAACCGGCCCGGCGGCGGCGGCACCATTGCCGGTGAGGCCGCCTTGCGCGCCTCGCCCGATGGCCACACGCTGTTCGTGGCCACCCAGGACAGCCAGGTGCTGACCCTGATCCTGCGCCGCAAGCCCCCTTATGACGCGTTGCGCGATTTCACCCAGATCTCGCTGCTGTTCACCACGCCGCTCTACCTGTTCGTGCACCCGTCGGTGTCGGCGCAATCCGTGCAGGAGCTGATCGTGCTCGCCCGCGCCAGGCCGGGCAAGCTCACCTATGCCTCGCTCGGCGTGGGCTCGACCCAGCACCTGGCCGCCGAACTGTTCAAGAGCAAGGCGAAGGTAGACCTGCTGCATATCCCGTACAAGTCGACCTCGCAGGCACTGGTCGAGCAGCAGACCGGGCAGGTCGATCTGAACTTCACTGCCGGCACCAGCCACTTTCCGTTCGTCGCCAGCGGCAAGCTGCGCGTGCTCGCCTCCACCGGCCTGAAGCGCAGCGCGCTCTATCCGCAGGTGCCGACGATGATCGAGGCAGGCGTGGCAGGCTTCGACATGGAGCCGTGGTACGGGTTGTCCGGCCCGGCGGGACTGCCGCTGCCGGTGGTCGACAAGCTCAACCGGATCACCGGCGAGATTCTGCGATCGGCTGCCATCCGCGACCGCTTTGCCGCCGACGGGCTGGAGCCAGGAGCGTCCACCCCGAAGGCGTTCGATGCACGCATCCGCGCCGACATCCCGCTGTGGACCAAGACCATGCGCGAGGCGGGTGTCCCGCAGGAGTAGCGCCGCAGCGGTAGATCAGACAGCGGGCGCGTGCCTGGCCGAGCAGGTGCTACTTCAACCCGACCATCACATGGTCGCGATACGCAGCACGCTGCTGCAGGTCGGCATACCAACGCGCCAACGCCGGCAGGCTTGCCCGTTCAAGCCCGTCGAACGCATACCAGCGATACACATAGATGCCGATCGGGATGTCGGCGACGGTAAAGGTATCGCCGGTGACGAACCGTGAGCCCTGAAGATGCCGGTCGATCATCGCCAGGTGGTGCTGGGTGTCGGCGATCGATTTCGCAATCGCTGCCGGGTCGCGCTGCTCGGGCGTCTGCCGCACCAGTCCGTAGAACATCGGGCTGAACGCCGTATTCAGGCTGTTCAGTTGCCAATCCATCCACTGCTCACCGATCGCCGCCTGCCGCGCATCAGCCGGATAGAAGCCCGGCGGGCCGTACTTCTTCGCCAGATAGCGCAGGATCGAGTTCGACTCCCAGAGCACGAAGCCATCGTCTTCGACGAGGGTCGGGATGACCCCGTTCGGATTCATCGCCAGATACGTTGGCTCCTTGTTGCCGCCGAACTCGCGACCCATGTCGATCCGGTCATGGGCCAAGCCGATCTCGGCGCAGCACCACAGGACCTTCTGTACATTCGACGAACTGCGCCGCCCGTAGATCTTCATCATCGTCACTGCTCCCCTGTCACTGGTCTACTGCTGCGCCATTGACCTGCGCAATCAGTGCAAAAGCTGCTGCCCGCTCGGCAGCGGTCGACCCGACATTGATCAGCAGCTCGTCGATGCCGGCCTCGAAAAAACATTGCACGGTCGCGCTGCAGGTGTGCAGCGAACCGGTCACCGCGAATGCCTCCACTGCCTCGTCCGGCACCAGCCGTGTCGCCGCATCCAGATCGCGCCGCGCCACACAGTCGATGATCGCCGCCTGATCGATCGGCAGGCCGGACAACCGGATGTTCTCGGCCATCAGCCGGTTGCGGAACAGATAGGCAAGCTTGCGCCGCACGCCCTCGAACGAAGCGCGTTCATCGGTGCCGAAGTAGGCAAAGCAGGCGCGCGGGCGGGCGCTCGCATCGATGCCGGCCTGCGCCGCGCCGCCATCGAAGGCCTGCACACAGGAAGCAGCGAAGGCCGGTGAGAAACCGGCAGACAGTTGCAGCGCAGCCGTGGTCGCCCCCGCCCGCCGCGCCATCTTCGGCTCCAGGGCAGTGACATAGATCGGAATCGCCACACCGGAGACGATGGACAGCTTCGCCCCATCCAGCCTGAACGTGCGCCCGGTCGCAGTCACCGGTTTGCGTTCGAACAGCGCGTCGAGGGCACCGACGAAATCGCACACCGCGTCCTCGGCGTCAGCCACCAGCGCGCCCGACTGCGACAGATCGAGTGGATTGCCGATGCCGATCGAGGCAGCCACCCGCCCCGGGGCGAACTCGGCCAGGGTGGCCAGCATCATCGCCGTGGGGGTCGGATGCGCAATGAACGGCGAGATGTTCGACGGCACCACCCGAAGCCGCGCAGTGCCCGCAGCGATGATCGTGGCCAGCGTGGGCGAGTCGCGACCGCCCAGGTGCTGGGTCATCCACACACTGGAGGCACCGGCGGCCTCGGCTTCGCGCGCCAGTGCACGCGCCTCATCCAGGGTCTCGAAGCCTTCGAAACGAATGCCAAGCCGGCGCGGTCTCATCGGCGGGCACTCATCGGTGTGCGCTCTTGGCTCATCATCCTCCTGCCTGGCCGGAAACTTCTGCGATCAAGGCCAGCGCAAGCCGGCGCTGCTCCGGCGTGCCGGTGACCTCGACGATCGGCTCATCCATCCCCGCCTGCAGATAGCCCGCCAGCAGATCGCGGCACTCGCGCGGGGTGCCGGACACCGCGAATGTCGTGGCGGCGGCCTCGGGCAGGAACGCCAGCGCCGCGTCCGGATCATGTCGGGCAAAGCAGTCCATGATCGCCGCGTGATCGATGCCCAGATCCGCACTGGCGATATTGGCTGCATGGCCGCGGCTGCGAAACAGGAAGGCGAGCTTGCGCAGCATCTCCTGGCGCGCCACATCGCCGTCCTCGGCAATCGACAACAGGATGAAACCCGCCTTGCGCACCGTTGCGGCCTCACGCCCCGCGGCCGCGATACCCGCATCGACATGGCCGAGCATCGATCGGCACGAGGCAAGCGTGAGCGCGCCGGAGAGCAGGATGCCATCGCCGATCTCGCCCGCGAGCGTCAGCACCTGCGGCCCGGTCGAGGCGACATAGATCGGGCAGTGCACGCCGCGCTCGAACATCATTTTCGCGCCGCGCAGTTGGTGCAGTTCGCCATCGCTTTGCACCGGCTCGCCCGCCCACAGGGCGCGCAGGTCACGCACATATTCCCGCATCACCCGCACCGGCTTGACTGCCTCCACGCCCGACTCGGACAGATTGAGCAGGTTGCCGACCGACACCGCGATCGCCGTGCGCGGCCCGGCGTACTCGGCGAGCGTGGCCATCGACATCGCCACTGGCAGCGGTGGCCACAGATAGGGGCTGATCGCGGTCGGCACCAGGCGGATGGTGCGCGTCACGCTCACTGCCGCGGTCGCCCACACCAGCGCCTCGCGAAAACCCATGTGCTGCGCAAACCACAGGCTGTCGGCGCCGGCTTCTTCGGCCGCTTGCGCGACCTCGAGCATTTCCCGGGTCGGCGAGAACCCGTCGAAGTAGATCCCGAGCGACATCGTTGACTGTTCCTGCTGTGCTGTGCCGGACTGTGATCATACGATCATACAGGCGAGTGCCCGATCTGGGACCCCGACATCAGGGACGACACAGGGACGCCGGCAGTGGCGGGAAACGCGCCGGCGGGCGACAATTCGGACCGTCGATTCATTCCTGCCCGGAGTTACCACTCATGTCCGCCGTACCTGCCGCACCGATCTATCTGACCTCTTCCCAGTGCCAGTCGCTGCTCACCTCGCAGGACGTGATCGAGCAGATCGAGCGGGTGGTCGGCTGGGACGCTGCAGGAAAGATCCGCTGGCCGTCACCGCGCAACATGAACATGCGCGATGCGCACGAGAACCACTACCACCTCAAGGCGTGCATTCTCGAGCCGCTGGGCATCGCGGGCTTTCGCGTGGTCGCCCATCTGGCCACCGACGAGAATTCGTGCAACGCCACCCGCTATGTGGTGGTGGTCGACACCGCGTCATCGCGCACGCTGGCGTTCGTCGACGAGACCTGGAGCTATGCCCAGCGCACCGTCGCCTCGATCGTGATGGCGGCGAAGAAGCTTGCCCTGCCCGAAGCCGGCGTGCTCGCCCTGGTCGGTGCCGGCAACCTGGCGACCACGGCACTCGAATACTACTCGAAGCTGTTCAACCTGCGTGAAGTGCGCGTGGTATCGCGCCGCCCGCAGACGCGCGAGACGCTCGCCCGTCTGGCCGAATCGAAGTACAAGGTGCCGGCGCAGGCCATGGACAGCATTCAGGCCGCGGTACACGACGCCGATCTGGTGCTCACCGCCACCAATAGCGGCAAGGCATTGATCGAGGCCGACTGGATCGCCCCCGGCGCGGTGGTGGCCACCCTCGACACCGCCGAACCCGGACGCGCCTATGCCGAGCAGGCGGACCTGTTCGTCGTCGACAGCCGTGAGCAGTTGCAGAAGGAGTTGATCGAACTGTTCGGGCAGGAAGGCCCGGGCTGGGTCGATGCCACCGTCGCCGAAGTGGTCGGTGGCAAGCATCCGGGCCGTACCGATGCGAAGCAGCGCGCGCTGATCGTCACCCAGGGTATGGCCAGTCAGGATGTGGCCCTCGCGCATCTGGCCTATACCCGTGCGTGCGATCAGGGGCTGGGCATGGCGATGCCCGAAGGCGGCGCGTAGATCAGCCCGGCAACAAGGGGGAACGGGCCCGTGTGCAGCAGAAGAACCTGGCCCAATCGCTGTCCTGCCGCGCAGACGCCGCGAGCACGAATCCGCGGAGGATGCCGCTACCTCGGTTGAACCGGGGTGACTGGCAGCGTGACTGGCGGCCGCAGGCTCAGGCGCTTCGCCCTTCGTACGAACTTTCGAGCGTCGAACGAGGCTACGCTGACGCAGGCGCGATAGCTTGCGTGACGCAAGGCGTCCGCGACCCTCGGCACCGCCACCTCGGCATCGAGAACGCTCGCGTAACGCGCTGCCCTGCCCGCACCGCGCGACCCCGCCTGCTAGTAAACCTCCGGCACGATCATCTCCTGCGACACCGGCTGCCGGTGATAGTCCTCGTGCCGGATGCGCTGCGGCAAGTCGATGGGCGCATGCGGCACTTCGGCGTAGGGCATCTGCGCGAGCAGGTGCGAGATGCAGTTCAGGCGTGCCTTCTTCTTGTCCACCGCCTGCACCACCCACCACGGTGCCTCGGGGATGTGGGTGCGCTCGAGCATCACTTCCTTGGCCCTGGTGTACGCCTCCCAGCGCCGGCGTGATTCGAGATCCATCGGGCTCAGTTTCCACTGCTTGAGCGGGTCGTGGATGCGGCCGAGGAAGCGCGAGTGCTGTTCGTCATCGGTGATCGAGAACCAGTACTTGATCAACTGGATGCCGGAGCGCACCAGCATCTTCTCGAACTCGGGCACTGAGCGGAAGAACTCCTCGTACTCCTCATCGCTGCAGAAACCCATCACCCGCTCGACACCGGCACGGTTGTACCAGCTGCGATCGAACAGCACGACCTCGCCGGCGGCCGGAAGGTGCGAGGCATAGCGCTGGAAGTACCACTGGGTGCGCTCGCGATCGTTCGGCGCCGGAAGCGCTGCGACCCGGCACACCCGCGGGTTGAGCCGCTGGGTGATGCGCTTGATCACGCCGCCCTTGCCGGCAGCGTCGCGCCCTTCGAACAGGATCACCACCTTGTGCCGGCTGGCCACCACCCAGTCCTGCAGCTTGACCAGCTCGCCCTGCAGGCGGAACAGCTCGCGGAAGTACAGCCGCCGCTGTTCCTTCTCCTCGCTGGTGCTGCCGCCGCTGCCGTCATCGGCGAGGCGGTCGTCGACCTCCATCTCCAGCGCCTCGTCATAGCTGTCGATCAGGTCGCGATACACCCGCTGCATCATCTGGTCTTCGGTTTCTGGGGTTCGATCACTCATGATTCCTCGGCAGGGGACAGGACATCGGCTTGCGTCTCAAGCCGCTCACAATGCAACAGTTGGATGACCGGCAGATTACGGCCGGACCCCGGTCCCCCTTGGCGGTGCAACTGTCGCCGCGCGGCGCCACACCAGCCGACGGGTTAGGATGCGGCTGCGGTGCACTCCGCACCGTGACCTGCATGAGGAGATCACCCCATGGCTGCACTTCAACCCGGCGCGACCGCACCGGAATTCTCGCTTGCTTCGCACACCGGCACCACCCTGACCCTGTCTGGCTTCAAGGGCCGGCGCACCGTGGTGACCTTCCTGCCGTTTGCCTTCACTGGTGGGTGAAAGAATCAAGTGAGCGGGTTCCGTGAGAACTACGCACAGTTTCAGGCGCTTGACGCAGAAATCCTGCAGATCAGCGCCGACCCGGTCCCAAGCCTGAAGGCCTGGGCCGAACAACTCGGCGGACTGCCGTTCCCGCTGTTGTCGGACTTCTGGCCGCACGGCACGATCGGGCACGCCTACGGCGTGTTCAACGACGAGCGCGGCATGGATGCGCGCGCAATGTTCATCGTGGACGCGCAGGGGATCATCCGGCACTCGCAGGTCTACGCCCCGGGAACCATTCCCGAGAGCGCCGACCTGCTGGCCAAGCTGGCATCGGTCTGACCGCTCCCAGCAAGAAACGAGTGCAGGCGACCGGCCCGTCCTGTCGCCTGCGTTCCTTCTGTCAGCCCGGAAGCAAAAGACTGTGACCCGACTCTCCGCTACCAGCCGAGGGTGCCCGGGTCGCCCTTGAACGGGCCGACCACGGCAGTGGTGATCCAGCCGCCATAGAAGTCTCCTGGCTGCGCAGTCACCTGCTCGGCACCGATGAACGCCGCATCGACGCGAGAAGGATAAAACGCGATCGCGCCGAGAATCGCCACAAACGCCTGGTTGGGCCGTTCATAGGTCCAGGCTGCTCGTGCCGAGCGGTGCCCATCGACCCGCAGGTCGAAGTAGGAAGCAGACCCCTTCCATTCACACAGACTTTGCGCGCGGGGCACTGGCACCAGAAGTTCCATCCGCACATCGTCGCGTGGAATATAGATCGTGGGCGGATGACTCGTCTCCAGCACCCGCCACGCGCGGTTACTTCGTGCGATCAACTCGCCGCCGAACTGGACCCTGACCTCACCCGCCTGCGGTTCAAGCGCTGGCGGACGCGGATAGTCCCACACCGATTCCTGGCCGGAGCCGGGGCGTTCGCGTTTCATGGCTTCCTCCTGTTGCAGTCTGGCGGCCGGGAGCGACCGGGCGAGCGGTGCCCAATCGGGCACGGCGCAGGCGAGGATGCACTATCCGGCGCGCGGAAACAGCGTCGATCGGAGTGTCGGTCAGGCACGGGTCAGGCGCATCGCGCGCGGCAAACTGCGCGACAATCCGGTGAGAGCGGCCACCCGCGGCCGACAGGAGGAGAGCGCCATGGCCAGCACCTATCGTCCGGATGCGTCGTTCGCAGTACGCACCTGGGACATCGAGTTCCGTAGTCCGTCGACCGGCATGCCGACCGGCACGCGGACACGCACGCTGATGGCGCGTGTCTACCAGCCGCAGCCCGATGCGCAGCGGCCAGGCCCGTTCCCGGCCGTGCTCGACCTGCATGGCGGCGCGTGGAACAACAAGGACCGGCTCGCCAACGCGCCGATGGACCTGGCTCTGGCCGAGAGCGGAATGCTGGTGGTCGCGATCGACCTCACGCTTGCACCAGAGGCACCCTATCCCGCCTCGGTGCAGGACGCCAACTACGGCGTGCGCTGGCTGAAGGCGAATGCTGCGCAGTGGCATGGCGACCCGGCCAGCGTGGGCGTGCTCGGCAGCTCCAGCGGCGGCCATCTGGCGCAGCTTCTCGGCATGCGCCCGCGCGATGCGCGCTACGGAGCGCTGCCCCTGGCCACGCATCCGCAGATCGACGCCACGGTGCGCTATGTCGCCACCCGTTCGCCGATCAGCGACCCGGTGGCGCGCTTCGAGGTGGCCGGGCAGAACAAACGCGAAGAGATGATGCAGAAGACGCGGACCTTCTTCAGGCCGTGGGAGTCGATCCACGAGGCCAGCCCGCAAGCCATTCTCGACCGCGGCGAGGCGGTCGAACTGCCGCCGATGCTGATCATGCAGGGCGAGCTGGACGACAACGTGGTGCCCGCGATCCAGCAGAAGTTCGCGCAGCGCTATCGTGCCGCCGGCGGCGACTGCGAACTCGCCATCTTCCCTGGCTGCGGCCATATCTGGGTTGCCGACCCGGGTCCGCAGACCGATGAGGCCCATGCGATGGTCAAGGCGTTCATCGCCCGGGTGCTCGCGCAGTGAGGGCACGCAGCGCGGGCCTGCGCTGCGGTCAGTCGAGCTTCAGACCCAGCGCCCGCGCGACCGTGCCCCAGCGCTCGATGTCCGAGCGGGTCTGCGCTTCGAACGCCTGAGCGCCGGAGAGCACCGGGTCGACACCGAGGTTGGCAAGATCGCTGCGTCCCGCCTCGGTCGCGAACGCGCTGGCCAGCTCGGCGCTCAACCGGTTCACCACTGGACGGGGCATCCGCGCGGGACCGACCAGCCCGTACCAGAAAACCGGGTCGAACCCCTTGAGCCCGGACTCGATAAGCGTCGGCACGCCGGGCAGCACCGCGACCAGGCGGCTCACCGCCAGCGCCCGGACCTTGCCCGCTTTCACCAGCGCGACCGACGAACCCGGATTGTCGAAGAACAACGACACCCGGTCGGCCATCAATTCGGGATACACCGGTGCCGCACCCTTGTACGGCACATGCGTCATGGTCACCTTGATCTCCGCGAGGAAGGCCTCGGTGATCAGATGGCCGAGCGTACCCGCACCGGCACTGGCATAGGCGAGCTTGCCGGTATTGGCGCGCAGGTAGTCGATCGCCTCACGCATGTTCTTCGCCGGAAATCCGGCCGAGGCAAGCAGGACATAGGGCGTGGTGCCCACCAGGGACACATGGGTAAAGTCCTTCAGCGCGTCAAAGCGCGGTGTCGCCTGCAGCAGGGGCGCCACCGAGTGGGTGCTCGTCGTCACCAGTCCGAGCGTGTAGCCATCCGGTGTGGCACGGGCCAGCAGTTCACCGGCGATGGCGCCACTCGCACCCGGCCGGTTGTCGACGATCACCGGCTGCCCGAGCCGCTCGCCCAGCCGCAACGCTGTCGCCCGGGCCACCAGATCGGTCGTACCACCCGGGGGCAATCCGACCACCATGCGTACAGGGCGTTGCGGCCAGGCGTCCGCCAGCGCAAGCGCCGGCAGTGCGAGCGCGGCACACGCGCCAGTCAGCAGCAGCGTCCTGCCCGCGGCCCTGATCATCGACGGCACCGGCGCGATCGCGCTCATGGCGTTCCCGCGGGGGTCGGCTCGGGATAGACCACGGCATCGCCGCGCTCGAACATCCACTGCATGTCCTCCTTGGACAGATACTCACCGCGTGTGCCGCGCGCCGCGCACAGCGTCTCGACGATGATGTTGCGCTTGACCTCGGACACCAGCACATTGGTGCGGTGATAGGCCTCGGAGGCGGTGCGCCCGAGTACGGTGAAGCCATGCCGGCGCATGATCACGCAGTTGGTGTCCTGGATGAAGGTCCTGATTGGCGCGACATCCTCCTCGACATTCAGATGCGCCGGCAGATAAGCCGCAGGCTTCTGCATCAGGTAGGAGAAGGTGAGCGAGGTCGAGCGAATCTCGTCGAAACCGGCCGCCAGAAAGGCGATCGTCTCGTCATGATGCAGGTGAATAACACAATGGATGTCCGGGCGCAGCCGGAGGATCTCGCGGTTCATCTGATGACCGACGGTGGTTGCCCTGCTGCCGTGAACGATTGCGCCATGGGGGATGTCGGTGATCACCAGATCGTCGACGGTCGCCTCTTCCAGCGACAGCCCCTGCGGCTTCACATAGCACAGGCCGTCCGGGTAGTTCGGGTGCGCCGCGCGGATCACCATGTTGCCGAGCGAGCTTTGCACATAGCCGCGCTGGTTCAGCATCTGCGCGTAGCGGATATAGGTGTCGCCGATCGCGCGATCGAACAGCACGTCCGGGTCTGGCGCGATCAGGTTCAGGCGCGGGTCGGCAGCCGGTGTATCCATGGCGGGCACTCCTCGGTTCGGTCGAGACAACAGACGAACGATAGCGCAAGCCGGGCGGGGCGCGTCCGAATACAATCGCTCGCTCCCATCACCACCGTCCTGGATGAATACTCGAACACGTAAGCGTGTGCTGTCAGCGGCGCTCGCCAGCAGTATTCTCATCGTCTCCGGCTGCCAGTGGCTGCGCCCGGCAGCCCCAGGGCGCGCAGCCCAGCCACCCGCTGCAGCCGCGTCCGTCACCGCCGCCAGACTGGCGGCCGAAGGCTGGCGCTGTGAGGACGGCAGCATCCTCGGCACCCGCTTCATCGAGCAGAGCCGTTCACTCGAACTGCGCATCGATGCAAAGCTGCAGCGGCTGCCGGAAGTCAGGAGCGCCTCGGGCGCGCGCTTCGAGAATGAGCAGTGGCTGTTCTGGAATCGCGGTGCCCAGGCGCTACTTCAACGCAAACCACAGCCACCGGTCTACTGCACCGAAGTGCGATCGCTCTCGCTGATCGAGGACGCACGCGCCCGTGGCGTCACCCTCCGCGGCCGCGGCAACGAACCGGGCTGGCTGCTCGAGATCGGACCCGGCAACCGGGTGCTGCTCGATGAGCAGCCCGGGCCACGGCGCTCGATCTGGCCCGATCTGGCTCCAGCACCCGGCCCGGTTCCCGCGAGCAGCCGCTACCAGGCGGCGTCTGCCGGCCGCAGTTACCGGATCACCGTGCTGCCCGATGCCTGTGTCGATGACCTGAGCGGCGAGCGGTTCGCCGTCAGCGTCCTGCTGGAAGTCGATGGCAGACGATTGCGTGGCTGCGGCACGCGCATCGGCGACTGACCGCCCGCCCCGCTGATCACCAGCCGGAGAAGCGTGGCCAGGTCGCGACGATGCGGTTGCCTTCGATCACCCGATAGGCATCGAACTGCGCGCCGGTGGCGCAGGCGTGATTGGGCAGCACCCGCAGCAGCGAGCCGATCGGATACCGGGCCGCCAGATCTGACGCGGGCGCGCCCGCGCGCCGCGATACGATGCCGTGCTCCTGGTTGGCGCCACTCATCCACAGATCCGCGATCGGCACGCCGTTGACATCACAGATCAGCCCGTAGCCATGGTCGATCTTCTGCTTCTGCGTTCCCCGGTCGCGGCTCATCGCCATCCAGCCGGCATCGACGATCAGCCAGCCCGTGTCCGGCCGATGCCCGATCACGCTGGTGAGCACCGACAGGGCGATATCGTCGATGCTGCACACGCCGATGCCAGCCATCACCAGATCGAAGAACACATAGACGCCGGCACGAACTTCGGTGACGCCGGTCAGATCGGTGGCCGACAGCGCAGTGGGCGTCGAGCCCACACTCACCCGTTCGCACGGCAGACCGGCCTC
>Ga0105046_10010756_pt1 | contig 14232 bp, 11 predicted proteins | sample MAT03_FD_78385 | JGI IMG/M metagenome (GOLD analysis project Ga0105046, IMG submission 78385) | Freshwater microbial communities from Lake Fryxell liftoff mats and glacier meltwater in Antarctica - MAT-03 (megahit assembly) | ecosystem: Environmental > Aquatic > Freshwater > Ice > Liftoff... | reverse complement strand
GGAATCGAGCCAAGCCAAGGCAGGCCCGATTCCTTGTATTCCGCATACGGCTTGAGTCCCTCGATCATGACTGGCCTCCCTTTGGCTTGCGGGGTTTGGGCAGTCTCTTCAATTCCTTCGCGGCCTTTTCAAAGCGCGCGGCGCGGTGTCCAGCACGGCCCGATGCCTGGCATACTCGATCTCGGCTCTGGTCTTCGCCTGCTCAGCGGAAATCTTCCCGCCGCGATCCAGCAACTTGCGCCCGGAGACTTTCAGGAACTGATCTTTGCGATGCAAACAGTTGGAATTTTGTATTGCTGAAAAGATTTCGGAACAACGGAATCGCAAAATCCGGAGACTGACGTCTCGCGGCTCGCCGATTCCCGGCGAGCGGGGGACGTCAGTCCCCTGATTGTGTTTGCCACGGCGATGCCATGCACTGCCACCAACCTCACGGCGGGGGGGTGAGCAGCACAATTCGGTTGCCGGCGAAGCCCGCGTCAAGGATAATGCCGCCGGGCCGCGTGCTCGTCATGCCCATCAATGGCTGCGTGGCATCCGCCCGCTGCGCGATGACTTCGGCGGCGGTGTGGCCGTGCGTGGCCCAGTGCATCTTGTTCTGCACGGTGGCGAAGAACTTCTGCGACGCATCAGCGTCCGGTGTATAGTCCACGCTCGTCGCGTAAATATCGAGCACCTTCTGATAGAAGCGCCGCTCCGAGGAACGGATGTCGCGAATGCGCTCCAGCAGCTCGTCGAAAAAATCCGTCTGCCCCTTCCCCGGCGGGTTTTTGAGCCGCTCGTCGTCCATGGTGAAGCCCTTCACCAGATACTCGCTCAAGCGGGCCGTCGCCCATTGACGGAACTGCGTGCCGCGATGGCTGCGCACGCGGAAACCGACGGCCAGAATCGCCTCCAGACGGTAGTGGCGGAGCGTGCGAGTCACCTCCCGTTCGCCTTCGATTCGAACTTGTAAGTAATCCTTACAGGTTGCCGTTTCATGCAGCTCGCCTTCGGCAAATATTGCCTTCAGGTGCAGCGTCACGTTCTGCGGTGTCGTCTGGAACAGCTCCGCAATCTGGGCCTGCGTGAGCCAAAGCGTCTCGTTTTCAAACCGGCACTGGATGCGGGTGCGGCCATCCTCGGTCTGGTAAAGGATAATTTCGGATTGGGGCAATGGATCGTCACTCATGCCGTGGCCTCCGCCTGGGGATCCTGAAACAGGTCGATGTAGCTTTGGGGGAAATTCTTCCATGCGCATTTCTGACTTTAACATGGACGGCCGAGTGACGGATAGTAAAGGCAGCTTTTATCGTACAGCCGCTCACGGGAGTTATGAAAGGAAGCGATTATACTTCACGCAGTGATTATTGAGGCGACTTGGCGAGCGGTGGGTGTCAGCCCACCGAGTTGCACACATAGGACTCGGAGGGCTGACGCCGCTCCGCTCGCCGAGGATCATGTCACACTGCTTCGAATATAACAACGTCCTGCCAGGTTTGCTCCCTTTGTGATTTCGCTCAGCAACCCTTCGGTCTCCTGCTCCAGGGCGAGGATGTCGGCGCTGATCTCGGCGAGCGTGCGGAGCTTCGGCGGTTCGTAGAAATGCCGTGTGAAGCTGATCTCGTAGCCGATCTTCGTTTCACTTTCGACGATCCATGCGTCGGGCGTGTAAGGCAGGACTTCACGACGAATGAAGGCTTCGATGCCGCCCTCTTCCAGCAGCGGGATTTGCTCGAAGTCACGCAGTTCGCTGTCGGGTTCATACTCGACGACGCACGTCTGACCATCGATTTCGGCTTCAAACAAACCATGGATCGGATCAGAATGCACCGTCACGGCCTTCTTGCCTTTTCCTGACTTGTGAATCTTCTTAATCACTGGCGGAGCATCTTCCGCTTTCCAGCTCACAGCGTTGATGATGAGTTTCTGATTGGTGGCATTCAGAGTGATTCCGAGTTTCTTCGAGGCGGCTTCGACCTGCTGCAGGAAGTTGTTGTGGTCTGCGAACAAATCGCCGCCAAGTTCAGCGCGAAGTTTTGTGGCGATGTCCACGAGCAGCGCATCACGCGTCCAGGTGTCTTCGTTCAGCAACTTGCGTTTCTTCGCTTCTGTCAGGCCTTTCCCTGGTGTATCGGTGTCCTCCGATTCGCTTGCATCGCTGTCGTCGGTTTCGCTGCCCCAGTTTTCAATGAGCTTCTGAAGTTCCTTACGGACAGAAGCCGGTTTTTCATATAATGCATCGCCGAGTTTCTCATACAGAGCTGCTCTGTTGTCTTCATCACCAGACGCAAATCGCAATGTTTCAATTCTTGGCACCGTGAGTTGGCTATGGAGTCGCAGCGGGCGTTCGACTTTGACTTTCCAGTAACCAAACGCGGCGTTCGGGAAAATCTTTGACTGTGGAATCTCTTCAAACGCCAGAAATGTGTCGCAGATGCGCTGGATGTCCTCTGCCGCCAATTCGCAGTTCTTCTTGCCCATGTTCTTGCGGAGTGGTTTGAACCACTGAGTCGCATCAATCAGCTGAACCTTGCCCTTTCGATTTTTGGGCTTGCAGTTTGTCAACACCCAGATGTAGGTGGCAATGCCCGTGTTGTAAAACATGTTGAGTGGAAGTGCGACGATCGCTTCGAGCCAGTCACTCTCGATAATCCACCGACGGATATTGCTCTCACCCTGGCCAGCATCTCCAGTGAAGAGTGACGAGCCGTTGTGAACCTCTGCAATGCGACTGCCGAGCTTACTGCCGTGCTTCATCTTGGCAATCATGTTGGCGAGAAACAGCATCTGCCCATCGCTGGATCGCGTGACGAGTGAATACTCAGGATCACCGTTGTGTTCGATCACAAATCGGGGGTCTTTGATGCTGGCCTTGCCGCCCATTCGTTCCTGATCGCTCTTCCAGCTCTTGCCATACGGCGGATTGGAAAGCATGAAGTCAAATTCTCGCGAGCGAAATGCGTCGTTGGACAGCGTTGAGTGTTCTGGCCCGCCGATAATGTTGTCCGCTGCTTCTCCCTCGCCTTTCAGCAGCAGGTCGGCCTTGCAGATCGCATAGGTTTCAGCATTGATTTCCTGCCCATAAAGGTGCGTGGCTACCTGCTTACCGTGTGCTTTGGCAAGATCTTTCAGTGTTTCTTCTGCGACCGTCAACATGCCGCCTGTGCCGCACGCTCCGTCATAAAGGAGATAGGTTCCCGATTCGATCTGATCGGCAATCGGAAGAAACATCAGGTTCGCCATCAACTTCACGGCGTCGCGTGGCGTCCAGTGTTCACCAGCCTCTTCGTTGTTTTCTTCATTGAACCGTCGGACGAGTTCCTCGAAGATCGTCCCCATCGCGTGGTTGTCGAGTCCCGGATGTTTCACCGAGCCATCGCCATTCAGGACCGGGTTGGGACTGACGTTGATATCGGGCGACAATAGCTTTTCAATCAACGTGCCAAGCGCGTCAGCTTTGGACAGGCGTGGAATCTGATTACGGAATTCAAAGTTTTCCAGAATGTCCTGCACGTTCGAAGAGAAGCCATCAAGGTACGCTTCAAAGTCTGCTCTGAGTTGCTGCTGGCTGGAGCGAGACCGCAAATCACGAAGCGTGAACTTTGAAGTATTGTAGAACGCCTGACCGCTTTCCTTTCGCAACGCAGCGTCCTGATTGGTAACGCCAGCCTTGTCCAGTGACTCCTTCATGTCCAGCACTGCCGCCTTCGTGCTCTCCAATGAAGCGTCAAGCCGTCGCAGAACGGTCATGGGAAGAATCACATCTCGATATTTCCCGCGAACGTACAAATCCCGCAGAACGTCATCGGCTACGCCCCAGATGTAGCCAGCGACCCAGTTGAGTTGTGATTGGTCCATAAATTTGGTGGCGTTTGGATCTGGAGCGGTCTGTTGACGCGGATGCTGCGGAACTTCTCTGACGTTGAAGCTGCATTCGGGTGCGGTTACTTCGGATTCATTCGTACGTCGGAAGCTGTCTCAATGTGTCGGGGGAGTTTACAGAGGACGGAATGCCCAGAACAGCGACTGTCTTTCCCACCACCGGCAGATTAGATAGCGGCATGCTTCCACAACAGACGTGCAGTCCGTGGTCGCTGATTCAAGCTCACACCTGCCAACTGGCCCGGAAACCCTTACTCGAAGAGGACAATTCCGAGCCCAGATGCTCTGGTGGGAGATTCGCAAAGGGCTTCACAATCCTCCTTTTCAGCCAAATAGCTGAACTCGAAATCTGTTCGAAACCTGCCACTTTGCGGACGCGGTTCACATCCCGCAGGATGTTGAACATCAATTGCCAACGGCGATGAATTCCTCGCCTAGAGTGCTGAGACATACATACCGCCTGAATTACGATCGGCCCCACCCGCTGGACATTTGACGGCATTGCTCGGTCGGAATCTCAGTCGGCGGAGCGACTGAACTACGTGGGCGACTGCACTGGACAATGGAGCCGGTAAGGCGTCTACAATGACGTACTGTATTGACTACAACACATTTTATCGTTGGGGTTTGGAAATGAAGCGAATGACCTGGAATGCGATCAGTGGGCTACTTGCCAGGACTTTGCTGGTCGGTTTTATCGCTGATGGAATTGCGACGGCCAGTGACCTGAATACAGACTGGAACCAGTTTCGCGGCCCGAACCGCGACAATCTGTCCAAAGAAACGGGACTGGCCGACCGGTGGCCGGCAGGCGGACCGGAACTTCTCCAGACAATTACCGGGATCGGAGAAGGCTATGCGTCGGTATCGCTGGTTGGCGACTTGATGTATACGATGGGTAACGTCGATGGTGGGGAACAGATCATCGCATTGAACCGCACAACCGGTGAGATTGTCTGGAAAACACGAAACGGTGATGAGTACCGCGAAGGCCAGGGAAATGGTCCTCGCGGAACTCCGACTGTCGTAGGCGGAATGGTCTACGCACTGGGTGGCAATGGAGACCTTTGCTGCCTGAACGCGAACACTGGCGACGTCGTCTGGCACATGAATATCCTGAGGGAATTCGGCGGCGGAAATATTACCTGGGGCATCAGCGAGTCCGTGCTCATCGACGACGACAAAGTCATTTGCTCTCCGGGAGGCAGTGACGCAACGGTTGTGGCATTGAATGCAAAGACGGGCAAGGTCGTCTGGAAAAGCAAAGTCCCGGAGCAGCCGCAGGCGTCATACGCTTCGCCGGTTGTGGCGACGATTGGAAAAGTGAAGCAGTACGTGATCTTCACATCAAAGGGCATTTGCGGCGTGCGTGCGAAAGACGGTGAACCACTTTGGGGACAAAACGCTTCATCGAACGGTACCGCAAACTGTGCGACACCGCTGGTTGTCGATAACTATGTGTTCAGCTCGTCAGATTATGGCACAGGAGCCGAACTGGTGGAATTGAAAACACAGGGCAATGCAGTGAAGGCCACACAGGTCTACTTCACAAAGGATATGAAGAATCATCATGGAGGTATGGTGCTCCTTGACGGCTATGTCTACGGTTCCAACGGCGAGATGTTGTCCTGCGTGAAACTCAAGACCGGCGAGCCTGCCTGGCGCGAACGCGGAATGAAGGGATCAGTCGCTTATGCCGACAGGAAGATCGTCTTTCGCAACGAGCAGGGACCGGTCGTGCTGCTGGCTGCGGATTCCAGCGAGTACAAAGAACTCGGTCGCTTTGAACAACCCGATCGGAGCAATCGCCCGGCATGGTCTCATCCGGTGATTGCCGATGGCAAGTTGTATCTTCGGGATCAGGACAAACTGCTGGTTTACAACCTGAAGTAGTGCACACGGAGGGGGTCGGGAGTCTTTTTCTGCCAATGACCGCAACTGCCACGCTGTTTCACAAAACTGTGCCAACCCTAGACCCGCAGAAAAAGACTCCCGACCCCTTTTGCGACGCCTCAGCTACGCTCGCCTTATCAGCCACGGGCTGCTTCAGCGTTTCACACCCGTTACGTTTACGCCGCTGCCGATGAGCAGATTGTGGTTGTAGGCCCAGCGATAGAATCGCCCTGATTTTTCCGGAGGCAGAACCGTCAGGCCGGTAAATCCCGCCTCGTGAAACCAGACGCTCAATTCTTCCACTGTGTGATGGTACTGGTATTTCGGAGCCCACCAGTCAAACGTATCGCAGACGCGATTCTGATGGATTGGGTGAGCACTGAAGTTAATGATCTTGTTGAGCAATTTGTTAACGACCGGCAGTCCTCCAAGAAATGCTCCGACGTGACAGAATGGCATCAGGACTGACGACGGCAGTCTGGTGGTAATCGCTCGCAGCCCGCTGTTCAGGAATTCCTGCCACCATTGATTTCTGCGATACAACCAGACCGCATAGCGACCGCCGGGCTTTACCATTTTCGCGACTGCGTCAAACACCGACCGTGTGTCCGCATCATGATGCATTACGCCGATTGAGAACACAACATCAAACGATGCCGGTTCAAACGGCAAGTGCTTCAGGTCTGCCTGAACGAAATGCACGTGCTGAAGTTGGCTGCACAACTGCCCGGCCTTTTCAACGGAACGCGTATGATCTGCACCGAACACGATGCCCCCGGCCTCGCCGCAGACTTTTGCGTATCGACCTCCTCCACAGCCAGCATCCAGGATTTTCTTTCCCTGGAGATCATTGAGCAGGAAACCTGTCTTCGCTTCAAACGTTGCGCGGTCCTCTGCATCGTGAGCGACATCGAAACGGGTCCACTGATGACCAAAACTCTCCAGGTGTTCGTCTGTGACAAATCGCGGAATTCCATCGATAATTTTCCACGATCGCCTGAAACCCGGCGCATGCAGTGTCGCGCCATCTGCTGAAAGTTGCAGCGAAGTCCCGCTTTCCGGATCTTGCAACTCTGAGACGAATCTGACAGAAGTGACTGTACAACTTTCAGACATGGAGAGCCTGTGATGCAAAAGCATAAGCTGCCGGAATCAACGTGGCTCGGACGCAGAATTCGATGATGCTGTGCCAATCCCAAACAAATGTTGTTCGCCTCGAACGAAGACTTGCCCGTTGGATATCGCGGGTGAAGCGTGACTGTATTCTCCGAGTGGATTTCGATGCAGCACTTCCATTTGCACGCCTGGTCTGACGACGGCCATGATTCCATCCCCGCGAGGGCCACGCCAACACGGCCAGTTTTCCGCCATGACACTGGCACTGAACGACAGCCAAAGCAGAAAACTCAAAATCCGAATCATGGATCAACCTTTAACGCAATTGAGGCACGCACAGGCAGGCGGTTCGTTCGATTCGAAGCCACATCGATCAAGAGCCCTGAGACGTCATCGTCGAAGGTTTGCGTTCCCCCGTCAAGCCGTCGGAGATCCGATCTTGCCATCAGCGTGCGCCAGTCATCAATACGATTCGCCACTGTTCCTGGGAATCGTTAAGCGAAGGAAATGGTGGCCTTTTGTAATCAACGGCTCCTCGTCGATACGGTCCGCCGTCATATGTTCGCTGAAAAGCTGCCTGCAGATTCAGAGCCACATCGGATTCCGACGCCAGAAGAGGCACGGCAATCACTGGCAAGGATTCGGTCAGCGAAATCGGATAAATATCTGCGCCACTGCGGCTCCATGATCGACTGGTGGTGACAAGATAATCGGTCGGCTTTTCGAGTTCATCCAGATGAGCATTGATGATGTCTGAACGCTCCCAGGTTCGTTGGCCGATTCGCAGCAGGTCGATTTCGATAAGCGACGTGACTGTATCATTCAGGATTTCACGCATGCGTTGAACATAGTGTTCGCGATCTTGTCCCGACCGTTTGTTTGACGGACTGAGAATCTCGATCAACGTCACGATAGAATTTTGAGTCCGAGTGTCACGAATCGAGATCGATGTTAAGGTGATCGTTTCTTCATTGAACTCCACGCGCAGAGCACTTGAAACAGCGACGCCTGTCTGATCGGCGACGGCGAGAGAGGTCTGATCTGTCGCTGGCCAGGCGGATTGCCTTTCGTCGCGCACGACCGACACATCCGGTGCCACAATTCGCTTTGGTGAACGGATCCCGAGTTCCGACCGTGCTTCCAGTTGTGCAAAGTACGGTTTCGGAAGTTTCTCGTTCAGAATCGATCGAATAGAGTCTGCCAATGAATTGTGGAAATCAGGCCAGATCCAGGGGGCCTCAAGATACGGGTCCATTCCCGGAAAAACTGAAGGCATTCAATTTTGCTCCCTTAAAGTCAATCATTCGCCGCAGAACGATTGTACATTTTGAACTGCACTTCTCATGGACTCTCGAGCAAACAGGGTTCAACCTGAATGAGCAACCTGCCGGAGCTTCGGGAGACGTCCGGTCTTTCGCAATCGAATCAGTTCCTGCGCAATTCGAGACCCTGACAGTCGTAAACGGGTCCTTGCATAAAATTGATCCGACATATCCATTAACACAGTTGGTTCAAGGAGGAGTCGATCTGTTGTTACTCCCGTTTCTTCATAGATTTGACTCAAACAAATGGCATGATCCGGCTTCAACTGCTGCTTTGAATCCAAAATCAGCTTTGCCACATCCCGCACTTTATCAACCGGTAAAACTTGGAACTGGCGAAGGAAATCGGGGATATCCGATAGTTGACGACCATCATAAAGCACAAAAACCGACTTCGACCATGCCATTGCCATGCCAGCTTCAAAGGCCAGGTTGCCCGACTGATCGGAAGACGGTGTGATCAGCAATATTACGGCAGAACTATCAACCAATCCTTCGCGAATGCTGCTTGTTATGGGTGAACCAAGTGGCACCTCCGACAGTTCAAAGACGCTCAGACCTTCGGAGGAAAGTGTTTCCTGCACAAAAGCTGCAAGACCTTTGTCCTGCAGACTGTGGGACAGAAACACGTCGTAGATCGGTGTTTTTTTCTTCATAAGCCACGAACTCGTTTACCAACATCCCGAAGATAATCATCAAATTCATCGAGCCGGAATGCACGACGGTCTCGCAGAATCCCCAGAATGTTTTCAGGTTCTACATGATACAACACAGGGATGATTCGTTTGTCCAATATCTCTGCCATGCCGATTTCCAGCTTGATCCAATCTCGATGGATTGATTCAGGTGTCAACAAGACAAGCAACTCAGAACATTCTCGTATCCTCGCCTTAATTGTTTCCGGGATTGAGGCTCCGCCATCGATATCACGGTCGTCCCGAAACGTTTTTGCTCCAACACTCTCTGACTCCCGTTTCTCGCACAAAACTTTGGCAATCCACTTATCGTACGTAGCGTGGCTCACAAAGACGAGATGAGGTTTCGTGTATTTAGCACGAGCGCGACGTTTTCGAGCAGATTTAGCCATGATTCAGCGTGTTCTTTATGTCAGCTTTCGTTCGCGAATCCAGTCCGTATGGAATTTTTCGCCGCGAGGTTTATCCGTGCGTTCGTAGGTATGAGCCCCGAAGTAGTCACGCTGAGCCTGCAACAGATTCGCTGGAAGGCGGCCTCGGCGGTAACCGTCATAGTACGTCAGAGCGGCACTGAAGCCGGGGACGGGCAGACCAAGCTGAATCGCTGTGGCGACGACACGACGCCATGCGGGCTGCGCCTTGCTGATGGCAGACTTGAAGAAATCATCCAGGAGCAGATTTTCCAGTGTCGGATTCTTATCAAAGGCTTTCTTGATGTCTTCAAGGAAACGCGACCGGATGATGCAACCGCCGCGCCACAGCAACGCGATCGGGCCGTTGTTCAGTTTCCATCCGAACTCCTTTGCAGCAGCATCCAGTTGTACATAACCCTGAGCATAGCTGCAAAGTTTGGATGCGTATAAAGCCTGCTTCACGTCATCGATGAACTGTTTGCGGTCGCCTTCAAATCTGGCGTCTGGTCCGGATAGAACCAGTTCGGCTCGCACGCGCGCGTCTTTCTGAGCCGAAAGGCAGCGGGCAAACACTGCTTCAGTAATCAGAGTCGTTGGCACTCCCAGATCCAGAGCATGCTGGCTCATCAACTTGCCAGTGCCTTTTTGACCGGCGGTGTCCAGAATCAGATCCACAAGATCCTTGCCGGTTTCTTTGTCCTTGACGGTGAAGATATCACGCGTGATCTCGATGAGGTAACTTTCGAGTTCGCTGTTATTCCATTCCTTGAACACCTGATACAGCTCTGCATTCGTCAGCCCGACACCGTACTTCAGGATGTAGTAGGCTTCGCAGATTAATTGCATATCGCCGTATTCGATTCCGTTGTGGACCATCTTGACATAGTGACCAGCTCCGTCTTCACCGACCCAGTCGCAACACGGGATATCGTGATTCGGCCCCACCTTGGCGCTGATCTTCTGGAAGATGTCTTTGACGAACGGCCATGCTTCGACATGACCACCGGGCATGATGCTTGGGCCCTTCAATGCTCCTTCTTCACCGCCGGAAACCCCGGTGCCGATGAATCGATAGCCTTCCGCAGCCAACTGCCTGCTTCGGCGGTTGGTATCCACGTAGTCCGCATTGCCTCCGTCGATAATGATGTCGCCTTTGGACAACAGCGGCTTCAACTGATCGATTACCGCATCGACAGGAGCCCCCGCCTTGACCATGATCATGACTCGCCGCGGTGCTGCCAGGCTGTTGACGAAATCTGCCAGGGTGTCATAGCCCTTGATACGATCCGTTGTTCCCTTTTCAACAACTCCCGGTGGCCGACTGCCAAGGCCACTCACGAATTCATGAGTCGTCTCGGTCGTGCGGTTGTAGACGCCCACCGAAAAGCCCTTGTTGGCCATATTCATGACCAGGTTCTGCCCCATCACCGCCAGGCCAATCAGGCCGATATCGTGCTTTGACATTTTTGAATTAATTCTGTTTTCTGAAAGTGGTTTGGAAAATGAATTCTGTGACTGCGTGGATTGTTATTTGAAGATGTCACTGGCGACTACATCAAATCCCGGCAACACATCCTGCCCCGTCAACTTGCTGTCACCCGCAAACATCTGTGGGGTCGTCCGTGGTCTATGAACAACGATGGTTTTGAACGTTGGGTCAACGACCCAAACCATTGGAACACCGGCGTTCAGATATCCCGAAACTTTTTCATTGATCGCCGACTGTTTATCGCTTGGGGAGAGAATCTCTGCCGCCAGCAGCGGCAAACCCTGGATGTATGGTGAAGCACCCTGCATCGCCAATGTTTCCGCAGAAAAAACGGCAACATCGATTCCAACATCCAACGACCGTTCTGGAGCTTCGCAGCCCACTTCTCCGCTAAAGATCCCGCATGGAAAACCCACGCGATCTCGCCATGCGTGCAGCAAAAAACTAAGGCGTGATTCGACTCTTGCATGTTGTCGGTTGCGTTTCGTCATGGATTCGTCCTGCCCGGGATTGGCTTCGTCAAAAACGATTCCATTGATCAAGGAAAGACTGGATGCCTCGGGAAGGTTCAGCATTTTGAACTCTTCAAAAGACATGTGGTCTCCGTGTTTTGGAATTCGGGCAGAGATAACTGACATGCGGCAGGTCCTTTCTATTCATTTAGACGTTGCGACAATTCTATCCTGAGACCCTTCCATAGAAACGCGGCATTCTGCAAATGCCGCGTTTCGTAATTGACACCTACCGCTGCACTCGCGCCGAACCGCCGGCGGCGACTCCTTCAACTTCCTTGATGGTCGCCATCGTCGTATCACCAGGATATGTCGTCAGCAGCGCGCCGTGAGCCCAGCCCAGGTTGAGCGATGTTTGAGGATCTTTGCCGTTGAGTAAACCGTAGAACAGGCCAGAAGCAAATCCGTCACCGCCACCGATGCGATCTATGACATCCAGTTCCATAGTTTTTGCCTGATACGTCTTGCCATCCAGCCACAGCACCGCACTCCATGAGTGACGGTTCGTGGAATGGACTTCTCGCAGAGTCGTGGCGACGGCCTTGACGTTCGGAAGCTTTTTCGTGACTTCTTCCATCATGCCGAAGAATGCTGATGGGTCCAGTTTGGAAGAATGTTCAACGTCCTGTCCTTTCAGGCCGAGTCCCTTCTGCAGATCTTCTTCGTTGCCCACCAGAACGTCAACATGCTCGACGATCCTGTTCAGCGTCTCCTGAGCCTTATCCAGCCCGCCGCTGATATGCCAAAGCTTGGCGCGGTAATTCAGGTCGAATGACGTGACGGCACCGGCGGCCTTGGCTGCCTTCATGCCTTCGATGATGACTTCCGGAGTGGTGGGTGACAGCGCCGCGAAAATTCCTCCGCTGTGAAACCATCGAACGCCGCCTGCAAATATCTCTTTCCAGTTGAAGTCACCGGCCTTCAACATGCCAGCTGCTTCGTTGCTGCGATTGTAGAAGACGACCGGACCGCGCACACCGTGACCCTGATCGCTGTACACCGTCGCCATGTTCGGGCCACGCACGCCGTCATGATCAAACTTCTTGTAGAATGGTTTCACTCCCATCGCCCGGACGCGTTCAGCGATGAGGTCACCCAGTGGATAATCGACCATCGCCGTCGCGATACCGGTCTTCATTTGAAAACAATCCGCCAGATTGGCTGCACAGTTGAATTCACCGCCGCTCACATGAATCGAAAGTCGACTGGCTTTGCGGAACGGGATAATTCCCGGATCCAGCCGGTTGACGAGAGCTCCCAGAGAGACAAAATCCAAAGCGCCGGAAGCAGGGACTTTCAACATTATTTTTTTCCTTGATGACCTATCGGCGACTTGCCGAGCCTTTACTGAAATGTCGGGAACACTGACCGCAGACCCGTGCATAGTAAAGATTCCGGAACCCGATTTCAAAACAACCGCGGCGCGTTAAGGTCCCATTCCCATTCGAGCCAGGAGGCTGGGTGATCGCATGATTTCCGATCACACGATGAATCGCCTATTCTGTGACGTACGATGGGATCCCGTCGGCGGAGCGTCGGGTGTAAGGTTCATCCGTAGCTCAGCCCACGGGAATTGTGTCCCAACCTCGAATCAAAGAGAAACCTTGATGCGACTCATTCACCCGATGTTGATTGTCCTTCTGCTCGCATTGTGTCCTGCGGGTGTGAGGGCTCAGCAAACGAAACAACAGCCGGCCCCGGCACCGGCTGTTAATCCGCTGATTTCCCGCATCGCCTTTGGCTCCTGCTCGAACCAGGATGATCCGATGCCGATTCTGCGTACCGTCCTCGAATGGGAGCCGGATTTGTTCGTCTATCTCGGGGACAACATCTACGGCGATACGCGGGACATGCGACTGCTGGAAGCGAAATACGCAAAGCTCGGTGCAAAAAAGGACTTTCAGGCTCTGCGGGCCACCACGCCCACGATCGCCACCTGGGATGACCACGACTTTGGCGACAATGATGCTGGCAAAGAATTTCCATTCAAAGCTGAGTCCAAAGAAATCTTCCTGAAGTTCTGGAACGAACCCACGCCCAGTCCGCGCCGCGACCACAACGGCATCTACACCAGTTATCGTTTTGAAGACGCGAAGCCCGGCAAAGTGCTGCAGATCATTCTGCTGGATACGCGCTCATTCCGCGATCAACCGCTGCGAAATCCATTCCCGTCATGGAAGAACGACTATCTGCCCGACACCAATCCGGACAAAACCGTCCTTGGTGCCGAGCAGTGGGCCTGGCTGAAACAACGACTGCAGGAACCCGCCGACCTGCGCGTGATCGGGAGCAGCATTCAGTTCGGCCATGAGTACAACGGCTGGGAATCCTGGACAAATTTCCCGATGGAACTGATGAAGATGGTTAACCTGATCACTGAGACGAAGGCAAATGGCGTCGTCTTCATTTCCGGCGACGTGCATTGGGGTGAGTTGTCGATTCTGAAAACTCCGGACTGCTATCCTTTGCATGATCTCACCGCGAGCGGTCTGAATCGCGACTGGAGCAACGTCGAACCAAACCAAAACCGCCATGAGGAAGCATGCATGGATTTCCATTTCGGAATGCTCGACATCGATTGGGCCGGTACGCCGACGGTTCAACTCCGGATTCACGACATGACAGGTCGTGGCCGAGTTCGCAAGTCCGTACGGTTGAATGAGCTGCAGTTCTGATATGATGATCTGGCGATTTACACTCCAGTCGAGCGAAATAAGCACCCACGCACAAGTTTTCGCATACAACTTGTTTAACCGCGTGCCCATCGGGCCGCGTTTTACTCGCGAAAGCGCGGGGCGATGCCCACGCGGTTAAACGAAGAGACACATGCACGCGTGCTTACTCGACGTGATTGAACTATTACTGGCCAGCTATCGCGAAAATGCAACGCAGCAGGCACCCTCGCACGTCGTCCGCGAATTCATCAAG
>Ga0105046_10010755_pt1 | contig 14232 bp, 9 predicted proteins | sample MAT03_FD_78385 | JGI IMG/M metagenome (GOLD analysis project Ga0105046, IMG submission 78385) | Freshwater microbial communities from Lake Fryxell liftoff mats and glacier meltwater in Antarctica - MAT-03 (megahit assembly) | ecosystem: Environmental > Aquatic > Freshwater > Ice > Liftoff... | reverse complement strand
GAATGTTTCACTGGCTGGTGTTGGGCGCCGGATCCCTTCCGGGTTGATTCAACGAAGCGTCTGGTCAAGAACTTCAGGTTGCTCCGGAGCCTCGTCATTAAATGGGATCGCCAGCAGGGATTCTGATAATCGGCCAGACGGCAGCCTCCGTTCGCTTTGCAGTCGTCGATGGACGCTCCCAGGTACAACGAGAACTCATCGTGTCTTCAGTTGGAGGAACGGTATGACCAATTAGACCGGTGTACTGTGCGGGGTGATGTATGAGAGTATCGATCCATCCCATAACGGTCCCGTCGCACGAATCCCGGCTGAATAGGCATGGCCCACCTGATGTGACTGAGGCGGGATTGAGACCGGCAACCACGGCAGAATGGGAAGAAAGCATAACCTGCGATCTAAAATCGGCCGCTGTGGATATTCGGCTACTTCTACATCGCATCGCTCTCGCGAGCAGCGACCATTCCAGAGGCTGTGGCAGACCAAATGAATACTGCCGTTCTTCAGGTTGAAGTCGTCTATTGTTTCGCAACATTTCCATGTCACCAAAACGCTGACCGAGTCTTTCGAGAAGTTCTGTCGTCTGGGCCCATGACAGCTGTGCAGTTGAATTGGCAGCAGGACTGTTAGAAGCTTCCTCCTGGCCTGCAGCACTCAACCTTGCCAGCAAGGCGTTAGCGATTGGGCCGTCGATGAGGGTTCTGTACTGTCGCCAGTTGACGGGAGAAATTGCTGCAAAGAACGGACGCGTTTCGGCGTGGACTCCGTGATCTGGTGATTTCACGTTTTGATGTCCATCTATGATACTCTGCAACGGCAGCAGTTCGTCCTTAATCTCCTGCTGCTGAGTCATCGAGAGTCGAATCGGGGGGATCAGTGTGAACCGTATTCCCGCCGAGTGTTCGAACTCTGCCGGAACCGCCAGATGCTTCGCCCAAGCGGCCTGGCCTTCTCTGACCTCAAGCAGTGTGCAGGGCAATGTCAGCACTTCCGGGACTCTGGAGTCAGAAGATGTTAACGGCTTCGGCGCACCGCTGCTGACGTTTCCGCTCGCCTGTCCCTTAACAGCGTCGACTTGAACCGGCGGCCACCAGGAACGCGAGGCCTTTAATGCAGCGGAACAGGTAATGGCCGCAAAGGTTGCCAGCAAAGCCCGTCGACGAACTGGACTCGGTTGCACCAGGGATGTGCAACTATCTCCAACCGCGATCTGCGTTGGTGTTTTTTCAATTCCATGTTCATCCGCGATGGACCGCAATCGGTTCGCAACTTCGGCAGCGGAATTCGGTCTTGATCCTGGGGACTTTTGCAGCAGTTCACGCAAAAGGCCGGAAAGCCGTTCGGGGAGGTCTGGACGAATCGCCTGCACCCCCACCTCTACGTCTTCAACCACAGCGTTAAGCGTGGCCATGAGCGTAGGACGCTGGAACGGCGACTGCCCACAGGCCGTGCAATAAAGAACACTGCCGAGGCTGAACAGATCGGACTGCTCTGAGACCTTTTTCTCAAGAGCCTGTTCCGGCGAAAGCCACGCGGCAGATCCGACAATGGTTCCGCTACGAGTTATCGCGGGGTCGCTTGCATACCGAGCCACTCCGAAATCTGAGATCTTCGCCGTCAACGAGGCACTCGCCTGCAACAGTATATTCATCGGTTTCAGGTCTCGATGAACGATATTTGCCATATGAACCGCCTGAAGACCGTCCGCCATCTGGATTCCAAGACGGACGATCTGTTGTAACGTAAGAGTGCCCTGCTCCCGAATCAGCGATTCCAGTGTTCTTCCTGTTACAAATTCCATGACGATACACAGTTGTGGCTTTTCTTCCACGCTGAGGAACTGGACGACATTAGGGTGCCGAATAGAGCGAGCAATCGTGGATTCGCGAAGGAACCTCCGTCGAACCGGCAAACTGGCAGCCAGTTCGGGACGAATGAATTTGATTGCGGCTGCTCGCCCTGTTCCTCGATGAACCGCTTTTGCGACCACTCCCTGGCCACCACCACCAATCAGTTCAATGATTTGAAACTCACCTACCTGGCGCGGAAGGTCCTTCAACTCCATCAGAGTGGCGTCATCGACTGAGTCCGGCGGAAATGAGTCGCCGACATCAGACTGGAACTCCCAAAGCAGATTCTGTTCCTGATGCTGATTGCGACCGTCCCCATCAGACGTTTCGCTTTTCAAGGAACCCTGAGCGCAGTCTTCCGCGATAGCTACTGCCTCCTCCCCCAGCCATGCGTATTCATCCGACTTCAGTCGTGGATTCTTCAGGCGTCTAAGGCTGAAATCCATCGGCAGCAGGATGGGTAATACGGCCGACTGCAACGCCGGCTCTGTGGCCGCCAGGAATTCGCGGAGGTCCGGACAGCTCTGGAGTTGCCACTGCTCAGCCCAGGCATCGCACAACTCATCGATTTGCTCGGGGAGGGACATTGAATGCTGCTTTCTCACAATATTCAGTGACATTACAGGGCACGATCGAAACAGGGCATGTGCAATGGCCCCATCAGCCAGATCACTGCCCACCGTCTGCTGTGCGACAACAATTTCTGCTTGATCCGCAATATTTCGAACTTCGCAGGTGTCGGGAGAAGTTGAAGGGAAATCGCCAGTTCCGGCTTCATCACGAGCCGGCGTAAATTTTTCCCCCCAACCTCGGAACTTTTCAGGATTTCTGACAAAGCACCGCGTCCGTTGGTGATCTGCCAGAAGGAGAGGGTCTGTGTTGATGCGCCGCGGTGTGCGTTGCCTTCTCAGCGTGTACACAAGTTCTGAAAGGGCTGAAGAATGAGTCATCAAATAGGTGTCCCCATGGACCGGAAAGGTGGATCCATTACCCTCGAGTTGCACAGAGTTCAGAAGGGAGATCACCCGACGACACGCAAGCTTTTCGAGCTTTGGTTTAAACGACTGTCGCGATTCGGAAATCGACTGCTGGGTCCGCACGAGCAGCGAGTCGCCGACGGTGACGATCTGGCTCAGGATGTTCTTGCGAAATTCTTCTGCTCACTGGAATCCGGATTCCTCGACAAAGATGGTTGTCCAATCCCAATTCGCAGTCGCCTTGATGTCTGGAAGATGTTGGCGAAGAGACTGCGAGAGCGAGCCCTTAACGAAAAACGCAAGCTGCGGACAGGCAGTCGCGGCGAAGGGCGAGTCCGGGGCGAATCAGCCTTCATGACGCGCGATGGCATAGGTCGCAACAGTGGAATTCAGAACATCCCTGATCCACGTGTCGCAGCACTGGAAGCCGGAATTGAGTCGCTGCACACCGAGCTGATCAACGCTTTCAACAGAGACGGGTTACGACAGATTGCGGAACTAACGCTTGAGGGAAACACAGCTGCAGAGATCGCCATCGAATTGGGGGTCTCTGCCGCCACCGTTTACCGAAAGCTGAGTCTTATACATCAGCATTGGGCAACCCTCGGCGCGGTTCAGGCATGATCGAGTTTAATGCGCCGCAACAAAGAAACAAACGATCGTGATGAATGCTTTCAAAAACCTGTCTCATCCGCGACGGAGAGAGTGATCTGCAGTCAGAAGACCAGTTCAAGTCAAACGTTGGCTTGATCTGGCAACAGATTTTCGTGTTATTGGACTTCACAAGGAGAATCAGAATGCCCCTCAGGACAACATGGCTCAAATGGATTCGCAACTCACTGGTGGCTGCCTTCTTCGGCTGTGCAGCGATGTCAGTGGAAGCTGGTGATCGGCATGCACTGCTGATTGGTTACAATGATTACAAGTCGGAGACAGGTCTGCAGCCACTTCGTTACGCTGCTAAAGATGTCAGTGACCTGAGAGCAACTTTGCTTGAAATGGGTTATGACGCAGATGACATCGTTGTTTTGAATGGCAAGGACGGATCTCCAAGCCCGACCGCAGAAAAGATTCGGGCAGCTCTGACAAAAATGGAGGGTGCGGTTGCCGATGAGCCGGGAAGCTCGCTGATGATTGTCTTTGCTGGTCACGGGTTCAACCACGAAGGAGAGAGTTACCTTTGTCCCGCTGATTACCAGCAGGAGCGACCGACCGAATCAGCGATTGCCGTTGCAGAAGTTTCACGAATTCTGGAGGGGGCCAGAGCTGACGGGCGTTATTTGATCATCGACGCCTGTCGGAACGAGGTTCTGTCAACGGGATCGGCGGAATTCAATCTTCGTACGGGCCTGAAAAAACTCAGGATTTCTGATCGCAAGGGCGCCCAGGGGGTCGTGGTACTCTCGTCCTGTGTTCCGGGCCAGCAGTCGTGGGAGATCGACGAGCCTGCCATTCATCGCAGCGGGAGCCCGCAGCCAAACAAAAACGGCGTTTTCATGCACTTTATCATGCAGGGACTTCGCGGAGCTGCGGACGTTTTTGACCAGACAACGGGGTTTGATGGAATCATTACCGCGACTGAACTGCATGAGTATGCTGCTCGTGAAACTTTCCGATTCGTCAATGCTGAATTTGACACTGTGCAGAATCCGTGGGCTGACGTTCATGCAACGGCAAGTCTAGGCATTGTGACACTCAACGAAGAGCAGCGACAGAAACTGGGACGAGTGGAGCGACGTAGCGCACAAAGTTTGCTGGACCAGGAGTTGGCTGAGCAGAAGACTGGAGATGGAGTCATGCTGCTGGTCGGCGGCGAGCGTGAACTGCGACCAATGGCTACGGTCCGTTTCTCACAGGCGATTGAGCTCAGCCCCGATCTATACATGCCTCGTCGACTTCGTGCATTGCTCAATGTGCTTGAAGGGAACAACGCTCAGTCCCGCTCTGCAGACCTCTATCAGTCCGCATTGAACGACATGAAGGCTATCGGAAGTCCGCTGCGAATCGCCATACCCGATGATGCCCAGGACCTGCCGATCTATGGACCAAGCACTGAGCTCAATGGCTCAAAGGAGTACAAGGCCCTGACCAAAGTCAGCGGAGGCGATGTTCTTGAAATCGAAGATCTGCAGGTCGCCAGCAATGTCTCGTGGCTAAAAGTGCGGCGGATTAACCGCTGGCTGGGGGATGAAAATACCGGCGCCGCTCAGGAAACCCTGCATGGTTATATCCAACTTTCCAAGTTGGCCCGCCCGGAAGCGGATAAGGCTCAGCTGCGGGATATCAATCGTCTGCGAAAGCCGACGGCTGAGGAACTTCGCGTGATGAGCCGCAGCAGGCCCGTCGCAATGGGACAGGGTAACCTTCAGAAAGCTGAAAATGCCGTTCAACTGGCGGGAAAGATCAATAGTTTCGCCGGCGGCAATCCCGAGGTCTCGAAGGGACTGGGCTACACTACCATTGCGCTTGGGCTAGCTACCGATATTCAACAAATGAAGCAGGAAAAACAGCAAACAGGTCGGGTGAGCATCGGATCCGTGCGACGAGCCGCTGGGCGTTTCGGAGTCGGATGGTGACGGACGCTTATCAAACTGTCCTTAAAGACAAGGCAGCAGAAGTCTCCGGACTTCCGCTGCCTTGCTCTTGTTTTGTCCATGAAGGCATGTCGTTCATCTGAGTCGTAAGGCGAGCGGCAGATTAGGAACTACCAAGCCGAACAACCGGACGCTAGCGCGTGGCGGCTGATTTTATTAGCCGCCGGGCGTTAGCCCCGGTTTTCGACGGTGACCAGAAATCCGCCGGTCGCCTAAGAAACCCGCCAGTCGGCGAAATCCGTTGGAATCATGTCCAAAACCCGGTCGGACTTGTGATCTGACGACAGAGGCAGGTTCAGTATTGTCATTCAGACGCCCTGCCATTTCCGAAGCGACTTATGAGGAGCAATCACATGCCCATGAACGGCCGAACTGGAATCACTTGCCGCGATAGACAGACCATCTATCGCACTGTGGTTGCAATCATTGCATTACTGTTGTTTAGCCCGATCGTGGAAGCAGGCAGCCAATCCTCCGCTGGAGACGTTTGGGTGGCAACAATCGCGGTGGACAAGTACCCAAAACTTCCATCGAGCAAGCAACTTCGCTTTTGCAAAAACGATGAAGAAATGCTGGTCTCCCGCCTCCGTGAGGGAAATCGAATGCCATTAGATCACCTTTGCCGTTTCAGGACTGGTGGCCCTCTCAAGGAGGAGCCCACCAAAGAGAACATCGAAACGGAGCTGCCACAGTTTCTATCTCAGGCCCGCTCTGAGGATGTGGTGATAGTCTTCGTGTCACTACACGGAACACGCATCAAACTGGCGAACGGCCAGTATTCTACATGCCTGCTGCCCCAGAACGCAGACCCAGAGCATTTGACAGAAACCTCCATTCCACTCAGCTGGCTGCGTGATTTGCTGTGCACTCAGGTCAAGGCCAAACGAGTCATGGTCATCATGGACGCCTGCCATTCTGGTGGAATTCGCCCTTCGGAAGATACGACCAACGTCCCCCTGCTTCCTACGACAACGCGAGACATTCGAGTCACCTTTGAACAATCGCAGGCGGACTCTTCCAGCCGCAGTATTTACGTTTTGACGAGTTGTGATACGGACGAAGTTAGCCTCGAAACCCCCGACACCAATCACGGATTATTCACGCACTGGCTGATCTGCGGCATGGATGGTGCCGCCGACCGGAACGAAGACGCCATCGTCAGCATGGACGAGCTTTTCGGATTTACCTGTGACATGGTTCCTCGTTCTGCAGAATATTATTCGCAGGCGACGAAAAAGCCCGTCACGCAGCAACCCCAACGAATTTTGCTGGGCACCAATCATGGAGACATTCCTCTGCTGGCTCTGACTCCTCAAAATCCGGAGACAGCATTTCGTAGACTGGCCGTCGGGATTGACAGCCTTGTCCGGCACAGTCTTGTGCGGATGCAGGATCGACCTGCACGTCAGCCTTTGATCATGCTGGCCGAGCTGAGTCCGGAGCGGATAGGAGACCCTTCAGTACCCGAGTTTGGTGCCTTCCCCATGATCTGCCGTCAGAAGATCGAAGACTGTTTGCTGGAACGGGTGAGCAAACTTCCTTCTCAGTTCACCTACGGCGTTGCCGATGCTCGCGCAATCGAGATGAGGCATCGTGATATTGCATTGGTTGACTTACAGGAAGGCAGGATCCAGAACGGAGAGCTTGATGCCGTTGTGTTTGGGACCTTCCGTCGTGAAGGGCAGCCTGGATCGGCTGATGACCCCGATCGCCTCTGTATCACGATCAGGGTACGACATACCGGGACAGGCGCATTGATTGGCCTGCTGAGGGTATCAATTCCGATTGATCAACATTTTCTCGTAATGTTCAGTGGTTCGAATGATCAGAGATTACCCGCGGTCGCAGGGAATGCGTCCGCAATCCGACCGCAGAAAGTGGACGCGATGGTCACAGCGTTGCCAATCCTGGCGGTTGACCAATCAACAGAGACTCTTCAGGAACAGGTCGCACAGCATCAGGCGTCTTCCGAAGATCATCCTTTCTTTCATCCCACAGAAGCGACCTTGCTGGTCAAGGTCCTGCAGAAAGCCCCAAAAGAATCGTTTTCTGAGGTTCACTGGAATACAAGTGATCCACGAAATCCAAATCTGCTGTCCTTCACGACGCGTAAAGGTCATCAGATTGCGATGGAGCTGACAAATCAGACGAACGAACCCGTGGCGGTCATTGTTCAGATCGACGGAGTCAATCAGATTGGCCGCAATGTCGCCGAGCCTTCAAGGTCTTGTTACTGGTCTGTTCAGCCACGAGGAATGTTCACGATTGATCAATGGATGGACCGTCCGGACATCAAACCTCTGGAGGGTTCATTTAGCGTGGCGGGAGGACAGCTGATTGTCTCGGCTCCCCCGGAATCAGTGGCCGGGCGAAAGAAAGTGTCGGATCGACTGGGAGAAATTCGCATCGTTGTTTACGGAATGAAACCAGTAACGGAACGCGACAACAGGTCAATTGTGGATGACAGACTGGGTATCTCCGAATCAGCCAAGCAGATCTCAAAGACGTATCCAGTAGACCGCACCCGGATCATTGACGTCAACAAACACAAAGCCACCTACGTTATTCGGTATTATCAGGATTCGGCTGTTCAGAAGATGGCCAACAATTAGGCCTTCGGGCCTGATATTCCGCCGGACGATGATCTTCAGCGCGCGTAACGCATGCACCCAACCCCTCCGAAGCGAGATCGCGCCTCGGAGGGGTTCTTCGTTTAGCAATGCAATGAATCGCATGCATTCGACAACCGGATGTTCTCAGGAACGCAGCTGGGTTGTCGCCAAACGCAGAAAATTTTAATCAAGCGTTAATTGTGTGCCCGCTTCGCATTGGAGCGCGGGATCTGCCAGTAGCAGTCGCTGCAGAGACATCCTCTGCAGGGCAGTGAAAAAGGGGTGATCCCCTTGATTTCCTGGCGATCTCCATTTTTCGACGGGATTTCTGCAAATGGTCGTCGGAGTAGGTGATTCAGTTTAAGAAGAGCCGGCACGTGGGTGCTGGTTCCAGCACTATCAGGAATCGATTCAGCAACTTCCAGCAAAGGGTACACTCATGGTTCGCTTTAAATTTCTCGCAGGCGCATTTGTCCTGGGCCTCGCCAGTCTGACTGTCGTACAAGCTGATGAAAACGCAGGCAGCGTCCGTCCGGCGGCCGTACAGCATCTCATTGCCAACTCGGCGGCGGATTGGAAACTGGATGTTCAACTCAACCACACCGATGGTGTCTATGTCGTCGGCGAACAAATGACGATTGAAGTCCAATCACCGCGTGAATGTTATGTGCACATCGTCAACGTCAATCCTCAGGGAGAGATTAACGTGCTCTGGCCGATGGACCATCGGACATCGAACAGGATGACTTCCGGAACGACAGTGATCTTTCCGGATCGTGGCAATCACCCAAACTATGTCTTCGAAGCTGCAGCCCCCGTTGGCAGGGAACTGATCGTCTGCTTTGCAACAACTGCCCCCCTGAACCTGAAGAGTCCAAATGATGCTCGTATGTTAGGAGAATTCCTGAATGAGATCAAAGAGGTAACACCTCATCCGCTCACGCGACTACGAAGCTTTGTAACAAAAGTTGAACCGGAAAAGAGCGGCTGGACGGCCACTGCATTTGAACTCTTCACGACAGAAAAAGACACAAGGACCTCCACTCAATCAACTGCGGGATCGACCACTGCTGCGAAACCCGACTCTAATGGCTCATCTGTTGCTGATCAGGCGAATGGAGCAGCAGTCGCTGAACCGGTAGTCCAATCGGCTGCGCAGGTGTCCAACTCCTCGGCGGCTCCCCCTGCACCAGATGTGGTTCCGGAGAGCAGCGAAGTTCCGCAGGATGCGCAAACAAGCTCGGGGAACCACGAAGGACTATTCGCTCCAGCTACCGGTAATGTCACAGTTCAGTTTCCCGGAGCCTACAGGACACAACCGTCCATAGTTGAAGTGATTGCGAGAATAAAGGTCAAGACCACCATGACGATGCAAACTGAGGTTGAGGGCGTGATGATTTTCTCTGAGGCCGTGATCGAATCGCCGGTCGACTGTTTTAACGAGCATGCCGCCCTAAACGGCGTGGCTGCAGACTGGAATGAGCGGTTCGAGGCAGGGGATGATCAGATCAAGCCGGTCAAACTTGGACGTCTCGAAGGTCGGGAGTATCGAGGAAAAGGGAAAGACGGCATGGCGAAGTGGGTACGAGTGTTTGTCGATCCCGTGTCTCGGATCACCTATTTCGTTGGATGCTGTGGATCAGACAGCTTCATCGAAAGACCGACATCCGCCGCATTCCTGAATTCATTGCAGGTCATTCGCTGAATCAACGTCCCTATCTGCTGCGAACAGGCTGAGAGGCCATTGCCTTTCTCAGCCTGTTCGTTCTTTGGGCGAGCCTGATCAACAGGAATTGTAAAGAGAATTTTGAGAAACATCTCAGTCGCGGCGTGATGAGTTATTCAGTGGAATGCAAACAGTGTTGTTTGCAGATTTCCCACGAAACAAATGTTTACAGGAGTGATGAAATGTTTGGTTTTATTCGAAAACTTGCAGCAACGGTGACCCCGGTAGTTCTTGGTATTGCCCTGTGGCAATTTGGAGGTATTCAGGAACTGGCCATGAAGCAGTTCAGGCTGGCAACATCCTGGGCATCGTCTGACGGAACTGCGGATCTGAAACGCTTTGAACTTCAGCTGGAGAGAAACCTGAAAAGTCTGCAGTTGGCAAGGACGAAGTTGCAAACGCAACAGAAGGACGTGGCCAGCAAAGAAGCAGACCGACTTGAGGAAGTCGCAAGGCTGGATCATCTGTTGGCATGCTTCCGTGCAGCGTCCCTCACCGGACTTTCGGAGGGATTCCCTCAGAAGGTCTTTACACGAGCGTATTCGGAAGAGCAGATTCACACGACCGTTCAGGAACTGCTGAACCGACGTAACGAAGTGCAGCCCGCTGGCAAAGCACCTGTGCACGAACTTAGTCAGGCTGTCGCTCGTATGGAGCAACGTATCTCCGAAACACGACGTCATTTGGAAAACATGCCTGTGTATGAGGCACTGGCGATTGCTGGTGACGCTGCAGGACGATCGGGCACCATCATGGAATCGTTGACAGCCTGCTTGCAGGCGAACCAAAGTCTGCTGGCCTCTCCCGGAACTACGACGACGGATGCAGTTGTCAATGTCACACCAGCTTCCGTCGACTCGGCCGAAGGGATGGACTCCGGTTTCGCAAACGGGCTCGATGCTGCGGAGTTCCTGAAGCCGACAGATCTTGAACTTCAGACTCCGAAGACGGAAGCATCGCCCCCAACGGTTTCTGAGTTGCAGAATGCACTGAAAAACATAGCTCTGCAGTCACGCTAACCATCAAGGTGACAAACTGTCTAAAGCCTTCTGAGGACGTGCATCCCAGGATTACAGTCAGCAGCCCTGGTTCCAATACCAGGGCTGCGATTGTTTCAAAGGGCAAACAGAAACTGTCGCTCTCGTGAACGCTGTTGGCAATATTTGCGTTTGGTGTGAGGGCAAAAATGGCGTATTTTTTTTATACGAGCTGGTTGTGACAGGAAGGCAGAGCGCGGCACTTAAAACCGTAGGCAACGTTTGGCAAAGAATCTGACTCTACCGTTTTGTTCCTCGAATTCTGGCTCCGTCATCAGTTTCGCCAGCTCAACATCACCCTGCGGTTTCCCGCCAGGGGGCTAGTTCGGTACCGCGTGGGAGTAAAAAACGTCTTCATGTGGCGAAATTTTTGAGGCGTAGTTTTGGTGTGGCAGTTCAGAAGAGAGGGTATGCACCAGCGACGGAAAAGCATGCGCGAATCAACGTCCGAAGACACGGTTCTGACCCCGGGCAGCAGGGCCATCATTCAGGATGAAGGAGAGCTCCTGAAGATGAATATATTTTCCGGGCATTTATAGTTGAGGTATTTCCGGCCGGGTTTGAAACCACCCCAGAGGCGTGGAATGATTTTCAGACCCCTGCAGCATACTTGTCTGCCTATTCCGGTTGCCGCCGTCGAGAGATACAGTCGCCCCAGTGATTTCTGATTCCGAACTCTCGACACAACACCTTTGCCCAAATTAAAAAAAAGTGGATGCTGCGACCTTTCCCATTCACATATGGTGTCTGTCGGACACCACAATTCTCCAAAACCCGGGTTTCCACGGGGGAATGGACAGCTACACGTCAACACCACCATCTTTTCTCGTTGATCCTTAGGACTTCTGCGATTTCAACTCTGTAAATTCAAAAAATAGATGCCAGCAATGGTCGCAATGTCGCCGTGTGGTTCTTCATGATTTGCTGAAGCGCTTCATTCATGCCAGCCTCTTGCCGATACGGGATACAGACGCCCTTTAACGTTAAGTGGCTCTAACAAAAGCGTGACGGGCACCCTTCCAGGTGTTTTTTGCAAGTGTTTTCAGCGACGTCCGGGAGCCAGTCCGGGTTTTGTCAGGCATTCTGAATCGCTGTTCGTCAAACGGAGAATCTTCAATGGCAGCTAACGACGGGGAACCGAAGACAGATTTTCATGCTCCGATCCTGTCTGGGCCAGCAAATTCAGCCAAGGTAGGCACGCCCTCTCACCCAACCGAGGCTCAGAAACATCAAGCTGTCGACAACAAATTTGCGCCGAAAACTGCCGTCCGATTTGGATCGGTTGATTCCAGGGACAGCGATATGCTCTATCGCGTTGATCGGTTACCGAGCAAATACGAGTGCAAGGCTTTCTGCTCGAGCAGCGGCGAGAACAGAAATCTGGTGGTAGTTAAAGATGGTATCATTGCAGATGTCTACAAGGGACTCCCGGATGAAACCAACAATGCCCTGCTTGCTACGTATGGACTGCATGAGCAAACAACAACAAATCCAGTTTCACGCGAGGTCCTGCGACTGGCACCACTTAAGGTATTGCGAGCCTGTCGCGTAATACTTTCCCAGCTGACAAGGACGGAACACCGTGAAGAGATCAAAGCCGCTCTCAGATCGAACAACTTCTCCCGTCGCATCGAAGTGCTGGCAGGAATTGACTTTTCAAAACTGGATCTGCCTGTCGATACGGCAAAGTCAATCGCCTTTCAGTTGGGCCAGACGAATTCACTGATTGCAGGAGTCGAGCTTTATACCAAAGGCTCTGTGCAGGACCGACATCCCGCGCTCGCTCCAATCATAGCCAGAGAGCGAACAGCTCTTCATTGTATCAATGATCAGCGCGATCAACTGATTGCCAGCCTGGCTGGAGTCTATGTGCGACAAAAGGGAGACCTGAATCTGTTGATGTATGGCAATGCCCTGGCCATTGATGACTGGAACCAGTTTGCGCGGCAATGCCGGGGGATGATTCTTGATGTTGCGCATGAGCGCTGCATATTCTTTCCGATGGACAAGTTTTTCAGGTTCGGTGAAGGGCCTGAATTGGCACGGGAGAGTTTTCCACGAGATATGCCCGTCGAGATTGTAGAAAAAGTCGATGGATCAATGGTTTCTCTCATAGAACACAACGGAGTACGGGAATTCAGCTGCAAGGGAAACTTTGATACCGCGCAGTCGCTTAAGGCGCTGGAGATTTCACGCTCTTTACCGTTTCATTTGCTCGATACGGGCCGCCATTGGCATGTATTTGAGGTCATCTATCCGGAGAATCGCTTTCCAAAGGGGTTGAGCATTGTTGACTATGGCCACCGCAGGGACCTGGTATTGACCGCCATGAGAGATCGATTGACTAACCAACTATTGCCGTATGCGGACGTGGTCAAGGAAGCACAGCGAGTTGGCATCAGTCATCCGCGCGTCTTTCAGGGAAGCCTTGGAGATGCGTTCGATGAAGTTGACAGGGCAGGGAACCATCTCCACACTGAAGGCTTTGTTGTTCGCGCCATCGAGGAGGGAAAGTACTTCAAGCTCAAGTATCCTGGCTACAAAGAGACTCTGGCGCTGGTAAACGAGATTCGGTCAAACCGCTTTGTTCGCTACTATGTCAGTTTGAAACCTGACGAACGTCAGCAGACGCTTGAACAGTTTCCAGGGGATATTCGTCAGGTCGCTCTGCAGCAACTTGCGCAACATGCTGATATTGTAAATGAGCTGAGAGACTACTCAGCCAGGGTCAGGGCACAACCAGTATCAAGCATTCAGGAATTTGCCCGGAACGTGCGCCTGCAGGTTCCAGAAGAATTTCAGAAGCTCGTTTTTCAGGAAAATCGCAGACTCGATGCGACTTTGCTCCTTGAGCGGGCTGCTGCTGATATCTATGACGGAAGATCTCAATTTCCCTCATTTACAAGCTTTGAGTAAACCGAGGCAGTGACAGGATGAATATGACCAGGGTAAAGGTAGAACTTGACTAAGGAGGATCTTAATAAGACAATTATTGAGTCTATCTTTATTTGAAAAATCGGAAATTTTGTTAGTATTATCATAGGGAGTATAGACGATGGAACCTAATTTTGAAAAGAAAGGTGGAAACGTGGGGAGCGATGCTGAGGTTGAAAATATCGCCAAACGCTTGGCTGAGATTGAGCCTTGGGACACTGATTTTGGTGGATACGACAATATGGCATCTTGCGTAAATGACATAGTAGGTGCCGGGCCGATTAAGGATGAACTCATAGAAAGAGCGATGACCTATCATAGCCCTGAAGAACGCCCAGGCTTTCTTAAAATGCTTTTCATCGCACGACCTCAGGAGATGCTTCCAAAGATAGAAAACTTACTTACTTCAGGCGATGAAAATCTAAGGTACGCGGCGATAATAGGCCTCCTGAGAGTTGACGAGAAACGCGCGATGCAGGAGCTGAGAAATTTCTGCGACAGTGTG
>Ga0105046_10010753_pt1 | contig 14234 bp, 12 predicted proteins | sample MAT03_FD_78385 | JGI IMG/M metagenome (GOLD analysis project Ga0105046, IMG submission 78385) | Freshwater microbial communities from Lake Fryxell liftoff mats and glacier meltwater in Antarctica - MAT-03 (megahit assembly) | ecosystem: Environmental > Aquatic > Freshwater > Ice > Liftoff... | reverse complement strand
GAGGTGGCGCAGATTGCCGCGACGCTGGAACGTTGGAACGACGCGGCCGTCGCGTGGCGCGCCGCGGTCACTGACATGCCGTGGACGGAGATGGCCGCAACGTTTTCGCTGCAGCGTGCGCCGGAGGCGGCGCGCGACTCGATCCGCGAGGTGCTCTCGGCACCGCCGGTCGTGCTACTCCCGCGACGGCTGTTGGCGACACTCGAAACGGGCTGGGGAGATCCGCGCCGCGCATGGGCGTCCATCGCGTCCGTGCGCACCGATGACTCCACGCTCACCACCTGGACCGAGTTCGCCGAACGGGCCGAGGCGATGGGCTCGTGGTCGGTGGCCCGCGACGTGTGGCGCGCGCTGTACGAGCGGGCCGACGAGCCGTCCGTGGGCAGGCGTGCCGCGCAAGCGTCGCTGGCCGCTGGCGAACCTCACGTGGCGTTGGAGCTTGTGGCGCGCGTCGGCAAGACGTTCTCGGCGAAACGGCGTGCGGCTGAGCTACTGGAACTCGAGGTGCAGGCACTCGGTGAGCTCGGTCGCGCGGAGGAGGCGGCGCGGCGTGTCTCGGAGTCCGATCCGTATCTCGATGACGCCGCACGCGCGCAACTCGCGCGACCATTGGTGGGCGCGCGGTTGCGGGCCGGGTATGTGGAGCGCGCGCGTGAGGCGGCCAGTCGGGCCGGTGTCCTCGACGACGACCAGACGATCGGCTGGCTGGCACTTTACGACGGAGATCTGGTGGAAGCACGAAGAAGGCTCGTGCGCGCCGCGACGCGCGATCCCTCGCTCACCGACGCACTCGCGGTGCTGGCGCGTACGCGAACGGAACGACACGAAGGGCTGGGCGCCGCGTTCCTGGCCGTCGCCCGTCTCGACACGGCCGCTGCGATCGGGCGTTTCGCGCGCCTCGCCGATTCGCTGCCCGACGCCGCGCCGGCTCTGTTGGCGACTGCGGCGCGACTGGCGGGTACCATGCACAATGCGCCCGCCGCTGTGCGATATTGGGAGCGGATCGTGGCGCAGTTCGCAGAGGCGCCGGAAGTGCCGGAAGCCCTGCTTGAACTGGCGCGCGCCGGCGTTCGCTCCGGAGACAGCGCTGCGGCCACGCGGCGCTACGAGTCTCTGCTCATTGATCATCAGGGAAGTGCCATGGTACCACAAGCTCGTCGGGAGTTGGAACGGTTGCGCGGCCGCGTGCCCGAGGAGTTCGGCGCATGATCCGCGTCGCGCAGCCGGTGCGTGCGCTGGTGCTGGCGTGCTTGCTGTTTGTCACCGCTGCAGCGCAGACGCACGCCCAGTCGCTGCTCGTGCCCATGGACGACGCGCAGCGCAATCACCTCAAGGCGTACGGACTCGCGTTCCAGGCGATCAAGACTGCGCAGCGCGCCGAGTGGTTGCTCAATTATCGGGGCGGCGCCTTCTTGATGCCGGACGCGGCCGATCTGCGTCGTCGGGCCGCGCTCGATGGCATCTCGATCGAACCGGTGTCGAACTCCGATGTGGCACGTTTGCGTTCACAGATCGCCGGTGGCAACATGGACGCCGTGGTGCTTGAACGTGCGCCGCGTATCGCCATCTATCGTCCCAAGGATCAGCCACCCTGGGATGACGCGGTGACGCTCGCGCTCACGTACGCCGGTATCGATTTTGAATCGATCTGGGACGACGACATCTTGCGCGGCGACTTGTCCAAGTATGACTGGGTGCACCTGCATCATGAAGATTTTACGGGCCAGTTCAACAAGCTCTACCTCGCGTATCGTGACGCGGCGTGGTTCATTGCGCAGCGTCAGCGGGATGAGGCGACCGCCGCGCGCTTCAACCTGCCGAATGTTCCGGCGCTCAAGAAGGCCGTCGCCGAGGGCATTCGCACATTCGTAGAGAAAGGCGGCTTCCTGTTTGCAATGTGCGGTGCGACGGAATCACTTGATCTCGCAATGGCCGCGTTCACCGTCGACATCACGGGACCGTTCTCCGATGGCACACCGGTCGATGCCGACGCCGATGCCCGACTCGACTGGACGCGGAGTTTTGCGTTTCGCAGCGCTCGCATTGAATCGTCCCCGTACGTGAACGCACTCAGCGATATCGACGGGCATCAGGTCAACGTACCGGCTCGTCGGCAGCCGCTCGGCACGTTCACCCTGTTCGACTTCTCTGCCAAACTCGATCCCGTGGCGGCGATGCTCGTGCAAAATCATCGCACGGTGATTCCTGATTTCTTCGGCGTCACCACCAGCTTCAATCGGGCCGTGCTCAAGCCTGGTGTGACGGTGCTGGCCTCCGAAGAAGGCGCGCCGTGGGTCAAGTACATTCACGGCGACTACGGGCAGGGATCGTGGACATTTCTCGGCGGCCACGATCCCGAAGATCCGCAGCACGCGATCGGTAGCGCGCCCACTGATCTGTCCATGCATCCGAACTCGGCGGCGTATCGGCTCATTCTGAACAACGTCTTGTTCCCCGCCGCGAAAAAGAAGCCCCGCAAGACGTGATTGGCGAAGCGCGCATATCGCGGGTTGCAGCCGCGACCATCCGCACCGCGATCAAGCTCGCCGGCGGCAACGAAGTGTGTTTCGTGGCGACGCTGGATGCCGACGGCGTCGTCGCGTCGGCGCGCGTCGTGGCGCGTGGTGATATTGGCAGCGTGCTCGCATTGCCTGGCGTGGCGCAGCGCGGCGACATGTTCGTGCACAACCACCCCAGTGGACTGCTCGAGCCCAGTGATGCCGATCTCGAAATCGCGGCGCGTGTACACGGCAATGGAGTAGGCTTTGCGATAGTCGACAACGACGCCACGCGGCTATATGTGGTCACCGAAGTGCCGGTGGCCAAAGCCGAATCAAAGATCGCACTCGATCTGCTCGACCTGACACTCGGTCCGGATGGTCCTATTGCCGCCGACATGCGCGCCAATAGCGCCTTCGGCTATGAAGACCGGCCCAGCCAGCGCGCGATGGCCAGTGCGGTGGCGCAAGCGTTCAATCACAAGGGGATCGCGCTGCTCGAAGCGGGTACCGGTGTTGGTAAGTCGCTTGGCTATCTCGTGCCGGCGCTGCGCTGGGCGGCCGCGAATGATGAACGCACGATCGTGAGCACCGCCACGATCACGCTGCAGGAGCAGTTGTTTCAGAAAGGCTTGCCGTTTCTCGCGGGCGCACTGGTTGATCAGGATGTGAAGTTCGCGCTGCTCAAGGGGTGGCGAAACTACGTGTGCCTGCAGCGGCTTGAGCAGGCCGTCGCCGCCGGTCCGAGTCTCTTCGATGACGCGGGCGCGCGCGAACTTGATGTGATCGTGGGGTGGACCAAACACACCGCCGATGGCACCGTGGCCGATCTGGCTACGCCACCGCGCCCCGATGTGTGGGACGAAGTGTCGGCGGAACCGGATTTGTGTGGACGGCTCAAGTGCCCGCACTACGACACCTGCTTTCTCTTCGATGCGCGGCGCCTGGCGTCACTCGCCGACGTGATCGTCGTGAATCATCATCTGCTGCTCGCCGACGTGGCGGTGCGCCGCGCCGCGAACAACTGGGATGACGCTGCGGTGTTGCCCGGCTATCGCCACATCATCATTGACGAAGGCCATCATCTCGAAGATGCGGCGGCCAGTCATCTTGGGGTGTCGGTCACACGGCGTAGCATGGCACGTCTCTTCGGCCGACTCGAGCGCCGCGGCAACAAGGGATTGCTGCCGGTACTCGCGACGCGTCTCGCTGCATCGAGCGACCTGCTCAGCACCGCGAGTCTGGATCTCGTGCGTGAGCGCCTCGCGCCGAGCACGCATCGCGCGCGTGAGCTCAACGGGCGTTTGTTTGATCTGCTGCAAGCGGTGCTCGAAGCGCAGCAGTCCGGCGCGGCGCTTCGGCTTGATGACGACTTTGCCAGACACGCCGTGTGGGGCGGCGGGCTTGATGCCGCCTTCACCGACCTGCTGCGTGAAATCGCGCTCATCAACGATGGCCTGCGACTCGTGCGCGAACGCATTGAAAGCGACGAGAAAAAGGCGGAAGAACTGTCCACCACGATTGGCGAACTGCGCGGCGTTGGGCGCCGACTGGAAGGCGCGGCCGATTCCCTCGTGCAGGCGCTGCGTCCGGCCGCGGGCGGTGCACCAATGGTGCGCTGGCTCGAGCTCGCCGGAAAGCCGGGCCCCGATCGTAACGTGTCCGCACACGCGGTGCCGCTCGATCTCGCACCAATTCTGCGCGCCGATCTGTTTGATCGCGTAAAAACGGCCGTCGTGACGAGCGCCACACTGGCCACGAACGGGGGGTTCGATTTTCTGCGTCAGCGACTCGGGTTGGCCGACGACGTGCAGGCTGAGCACGCGGTCGCCGACATTGAACCGCCGCGAAAGAAGAAATCGCGCCGGATCATTCACACCGATGTGTTTCCGTCACCCTTCGACTATCCGCAGCAGGCGCTGCTGGCCGTGCCCACCGATTTGCCGGCGCCAAACGAGAATCCGGTTGGACACGCCGACGCCGTTCACCGTCAGTTGCGTGATCTGGTGCAGGCCAGTGACGGCGGCGTGTTCGGGCTGTTCACCAGTCACCGCGATCTGCGTACCGCCGCCGCGTGGTGGAGAGAGCAGGGACTCGATGGCATCTGGCCGCTCCTGGTACACGGCGAAGACGAGGCGCGCGATGTGCTGCTGCGACGCTTTCGTGACGCCGGGCGTGCCGTGCTGTTTGGCACCGCGTCGTTCTGGGAAGGCGTCGATGTGCCGGGCCGCGCGCTGCGTGCCCTTTTGATCTCAAAACTTCCGTTCCGTGTGCCGAGTGATCCCGTGGTCGCGGCGCAATGTGAAGCGATCGAAGCGCGTGGTGGCAACCCATTTGTCGAGTACATGCTGCCGCATGCATCACTGCGACTCAAGCAGGGGTTTGGCCGGCTTGTGCGCACGGCAACGGATCGCGGAGTGGTCGTGCTCAGTGATCCGCGTGTGATCACAAAGCGCTACGGTCGCGGCTTGCTTGACGCGTTGCCGCCCGCACGACGAGTGACTGGCGCGTGGCGCGATGTACACGCGCAGATTCGTACGTTCTTTGGTTCGGCTCACACTCCCTGACTCCAACACCGCCATGATCACACCCGGCAAGATCGTTTGCGTTGGCCGAAACTATCGCGCGCACGCGGCTGAACTCGGAAACGATGTACCCGGCTTTCCGCTGATTTTTCTCAAGCCACCGTCGGCATTGATCGCGGAAGGCATGCCCATCCGGCTTCCGTCGGCATCGAATCGGGTGGAGTTCGAAGGGGAGATCGGCGTCGTGCTCGGCGCGCGACTTGTTGACGCCAGCGAAGCCCAGGCCACGGCCGCGATCGCCGGGATTGTTGCCGTGAATGACGTGACGGCGCGCGACCTGCAGTACTCCGATGGTCAGTGGACCCGGGCCAAAGGATTCGATTCCTTCTGCCCGGTAGGCAGCGTTGGACCGGTGCCGAACGATCTCAGCGCATTGGAAATGATCACCCGAGTGAACGGCGAGGAGCGCCAACGCGGCCACGCGAGCGACATGGTGTTCGCGATCCCCATGTTACTCTCGTACATTTCACGGATCATGACGCTGGAGATAGGCGATCTGATCGCCACCGGCACTCCGGCGGGTGTCGGACCGTTGATCTCCGGTGACCAGGTGGAGATCGAGATCGTGGGCGTCAGTCGTGTCGCCAATCCCGTCGTTTCCCGATGATTTCACGAAGGCGGTAGTCGTAGTACGCACGGAAACGATCCGCCGCCGAAAGGGTACTCACTGAGCATGTCCGTCCCCCCACCTATAAAGCCCCAAGAGCCGAAGCGTCGCGAAAACGACGTGTCGGCGGAGTCGTCGGCCGCGAAAGCACCGGGCTCCGCGCGTGCGCGTGGGTCTGTTCGGTTGGGCTCGTTCACTCCGCGAAGCCAGCGCAACCCGCGCGCGGTGGTGATCGCGATTGCGGCGCACCTTGTCATTGGCATCGTGCTGCTGCGCGCGATCACGTTCGACACCGGGTTCCGCGACTATTTCGGGTTCGAGAAGGAGCGGCCGAGTGAGGAACGGCTCACGTTGGTGGAGACGGTGCCCGAGGTTCAGCCCGAACCCGTTGTGCCTCGCGACCCCGCCATTCCCGCACCTGTGTCCGCGCCGAGTCGCGGTCCGGTGCTCGCCGATCCCGATGTCGCGGCTGCACCGGGTGCACTCGTGGCTCCCAGGACCGATAGCGGGTCGCTTGTCAGTCGCCTGCCTCCCAATGAATCGGCGGTGGTCGGGCTGGTCCCGCGCGCCGATCCGAGGCTGTGGACCATGGCTGACCTTGAAAGCCTTCGCAAAGAAGTGCGCGAGGCCGCTCAGGGCGCTGGCGGTGCGCTGACGGGCGCGCGGGAGCTCGACAGCGTGATCACCTGGACGCTCATGGCGGCCCGCGACTCGCTCGATTCACTCAACGTGCTGCGCGCCATGGGCGCGACCACTGCGTCGTGGACCAAAAAGGACGGCAAGGGCGGCACGTGGGGCATGGACGCCAGTGGGCTTCGGCTTGGCAAGGTCACCATCCCGAGCGCACTCCTGGGATTGTTGCCGATGGGAGCGCAGCAGGCGATGAGCGGCAATCGCACCACGATGGAGCGCAATCGTCAGCTGTCGTATGCCCAGTCCGATATCGCGCGCTTCCGCGAATCGGGTCCGGGCAACGATCAGTTCAAGATGCTGGTGCAGGAACTTCGCGAACGTCGTGATCGTGAACGGGCGGTGCGCCGCGGGCAGACAACGAAACCGGTGACCGGCGGCTCAGGCATACAGAACGAGCCGCCGCCGTAAACTCAGACGGCGGTGTCCTGCTTCAGCCAGCGCACGGCGGCCTCAAGACGGGCCAGTGAGCGATCACGACCCAGATAGAGCAGCACGTCAAAGATGCCGATGCTCACGGTGAGCCCCGTCAGTGCAACGCGCAGCGGCTGGAAGATCTTGCCGCCCGAGACCCCGAGTTCTTCGGCCAGTGTGCGAAGCGCTGCTTCCATGGACGTAACTTCCCACGCGGGCAACGCACCCAGTCGCTCACGCGTGGCCGATAGAATCTCCGCCGATGCACTCGCATCACGCCACTGCTTGGTGACGGCGTCCGGATCGTAGTTGATCTGCTCGTCGAAGTATGGCGTGGACTGCAGCGCAATATCGTCGACGGTGCGCGCACGCACGCGGAGTAATTCCACCAATCCGCGGAACCACGCATCGCGTTCGAGCAACTGCGCCCGCGTGGCGATGCCGAGTCGTTCGAAGGCCGTGTAGATGTGCGGCAGGACTTCGTCGAGCGGCCGCGTGGACAGATGCTGCCCGTTCATCCACTCGAGTTTTTTCGTATCGAAGATCGCGGCCTTTTTCTGCAATCCGTCGAGCGAAAACTTCTCGAGCAGCGTCTCCATGGTCATCACTTCCGTGTCGTCACCGGGCGACCAGCCAAGCAGCGCGAGAAAGTTGAGCATCGTGCTGGGCAACAGGCCCAGATGCTGATAGTCACCCACTGCGGTGGCGCCATGACGCTTGGACAGCTTCTTGCCGTCCGATCCGTGAATCATCGGTACGTGCGCAAACTCCGGTACCGTCGCCCCAAGCGCGCGGTAGAGCAGAATCTGCTTGGGTGTATTTGAGATGTGATCGTCGCCGCGCATCACCAGCGTGATGCCCATGGCAATGTCGTCAGAGACCACCGCCAGGTTGTACACCGGCGTGCGATCCGAACGCAGGATCACAAAGTCATCAATGTCCTTGTTCGGAAAGGCGATGCGCTCGTGCACGGCATCGTGCCATTCGGTCACGCCTTCGGGTACACGGAAACGAACGGCGTGCGGCTCGCCGGCGGCGAGCTTCTGCGCTACGATGTCAGCCGGCAGGTCGGCCAATCGACGATCGAAGCCGAACGTGACCTTGGCGAACTCGGCTTCGGCGCGACGCCGCTCGAGTTCTGCCGACGGCGTGAAGTCGCGATAGGCCGCTCCCGATGCCAGCAGGCGATCGACATCGGCCTGATGGCGTTCAAGGTTGCTTCCCTGGAACACCACCTCTTCGTCGTAGTCGAGTCCGAGCCAGCTCAGTCCGTCAAAGATCGCGCGCGTGCTTTCGTCGGTGCTGCGCTGCCGGTCCGTGTCTTCGATGCGCAGCAGCATCTTGCCGCCATACTTGCGCGCGTAAAGCCAGTTGAAGAGGGCGGTGCGTGCGCCGCCCACGTGCAGATAGCCAGTTGGCGACGGGGCAAAGCGAACGCGTGGTGTGACAGCAGCAGGCGAGATGCCCTGCGCTTCGTCGGGTGTTGCGTGATCAGTCATAGAAGCCGGGGGCTTGGCCCGGAGAAAGGCATCATCAGGTCCAACACGAACACAAAGCGCGAGGACAATCCATCGCAGAGGGCCAGCGCATCAGCACAAAACACCACCACACCGTACCACCACACCACACCACTGCAAAACACAACGCGGGCCCACCGGCAAATCGGCGGGCCCGCGAAACGGAGGAAGCGGGATTCGAACCCGCGATAGAGTTTAACCCCTATGCCGGTTTAGCAAACCGGTGCCTTCAGCCTCTCGGCCATCCCTCCTGAACGGAGTTCGACGCCAAACTGGCGGTGAATCCGACCCTTTCGTGTACAGCCTTCAATCTGTCTGTGCGGAGCGCCGAGGTCAACCTGTAGGCAACGACCTGACGAGCACCCCGAGTTCGGTCGCCACAAAAGCACCGTGCGCGATAATGGCCAGCCCCAAGCCGCGTCCTCGCTTGCCACGCACCGCAAGTGTACCGAGTACCGCGCCCAGCACGAGTGCAACGCCCGCATGTTGCAATACCGCGCCAGCAACCCATGGCCAGGTAGCGATATAGCTGGCGGCAAAGGTGACGGACGCGATGGCGACGGCCAATGCGGATGACACGCCCTGGCGCCGCAGGAACTCGATGACCGCATGGCGAAAAAAGAGTTCCGTCAGCAGCGGCACGATAAGGCAGGCGCACACCAGCCACAGCCCGATCGCCAGGTAGTGCTGGTTGTTCGCCAACGCCGAGATCGCAACAGCGATATCCGGAGCGGTTGAGGCCCAGGTCCATGGCCACGCACCGAACCGATTGAGGGTGAGCGCGACCGCGACTGCCGCCGCGAGTGTGACCCAAGAAGCGATGAGGCTTGGTTCGACCAGGCGTTGATGCGCGCGTGGTGTCCAGCGAAGCGAGAAGACGATGGAGAGCGCAATCGCACCAAGCAGCCAGCCACCGAACCGTGCACAAACCAGCGCCAACGATTGCATCGGTGTGACGGCGGCCAGTGACTCTGGCAGCCAGCTCGCAAGCACCCACGGGCCGAAGTCGGTCAGCTGCGCGGCCGCGACGAGCGCGGTGACCACCGCGATGCTCGAGAGCTCCCGAGAATCGGGTGCCGCAACATTCGGTGCCGTCGATACTGCCGACGACGTGGTGGTCGGTGCGCCAAGCGGCGGCGTGGACTTGACGACAGTCATGGGGAATAGGATCGGCACCACGCGCGCAAATGGCAACAGCGCGTCGGGGAGCGCGCTATTTTGAGGGCTCGATCGAACCGCTCCACCGATCCATTCCGCCCGCGAGATTGCGGACGGTGGTGAATCCGCGCGCCTCAAGAATCTCGGCGAGTTCGTCGCCCATCGGGCCGCTGTGTCACACGAGCACGTTTTTGTGCGTGGGGTCCAGCTCCTCCGGCGCGCGGGACTTTGCGCCCGGCCAGGGCATATTGATCGCCACCGGAATATGGCCCGCCGCGTAGAGTTCAGCCTCGCATACATCGACGATCACCTGCGGTCGGGCGCTATCCGGACGCGGTGCCGCAAGTTCGGCGGCGAAGCTCGCACGGTAAATGCGCGACCACGAGGTGTCTGCACCCGGTGATCGCCCACAGGCCGTCGCCAGCAGCAAAGCGCATGAGAACGCAACAACCCAAAATCGGGTCATGAGAGGTGGTCTGACGTGAAAGGAGACATGTTGCGCCATGCTGACGTTACGGAAGATCGCGCGGGAAGAGATGCGGCCGCCCGATCAGCTCAAGCGCGCCGAAATCACGCAGGTCGATGGTGGCGATCGCCGAGGCACGAACACGCTCCGCAACCGCAGCGACCACGCTATCGACGAGTCCAAGTTCCAGTGAACGATAGCGTTCGCGGATCTCAAGGGCACGACGCATGTCGGCGTCCTCCCCCCACTCAACGATGAAGGCGCCGTGCGCGACGTCGGTCATGAACGCCGTGGCTGCAGCGGTACCGACGTAGCGAGCGATGAGGTAGTCGACTTCCGCAAGAATCGCCCATGGCAGCACCCAAGCCGACGGATCGCGCTCGAACAGCGCGACCATCGCCTCGTGGTGCTTGTCGTCGCGATCGATCAGCGCCACAATGGCTCCGGTGTCCGCGACGATCATTCGTCGCGGCCCATACCGTCGAGCAGCGACTCGGCGCGCTCCGACAGATCACTGCGACCGCTCGCGCCCGCTCCGATGCTCGAGGGCAGCACCGGCGGCGCGTGCCGGGCGGCGTACTCGGCGACCGCTTCTCGAACAAGCTCCGCCGCCGAACGCCCCTGAGTTTTCGCCAGCGCTTTCAGTCGGCGATAGTCGCCGGGATCGAGGTAGATGGTAGTCTTCGCGGGGTCTGTCATATGGTAACCATATATGGTAACATTTTTCTGGTCAAGTGTGCTAACGGCGCTCGCATGATGAAGAGCCGAACCCGATCCACTTGCAGGGTGTCCTCGTCTCTCACCAGCAGGTTGTCTGCGCCGAACTCGTAGTACTCACCTGATCGCGGCGTGTGGAGACGGCAGTGGAACGCCCCGTCGCGGCTCTACGCGATCCAGTGATACGCGATCGTCTCGGCGGGGCGGGGAAACTCGCGAATCCAGATGCCATCATCGGCACCGAGCATGAGCATACCGAAGGCGGGAAAACGGTCGGCGACGGGTCGCTTCCCGCTGGTCAGTGGTTCCAGCAGTCGCACTTTCATCCCTGCGTCGAGGTTCTCGTACTGCTTCGCCACCCGGGCTCGTTCGGCGACAATGTCGCCCGCGGTGTCCCGGAGCGTGCATTCGGCGTCGTATCGCTCGATAGTCAGGCTGCGCTCGGCAAAGGCGGCGGGATCCGGTGCGCCGTGATTCTCCCGGCCGAGCACCAGCGCTCCGCTGGCCAATACGTTCACGGTGCGTGGGGAGTTCAGCGGGGTCGGACGCACCGTGCGGAGCCAGCTGCCGTCGGGCGCAAATACGAGAAACTGGAACGGCTCGTAATCGCCCACGTACACGGTGTCACCGGGTCGAACGTGCACATGGTACGGTGAACTGAACTCACCGGGTCCGCGGCCCTGTCGTCCGGACGTGCGAAGGAATGTGTCGGTGGAATCCTAGTAGCGAATGTCCTGCGTGCTGCGCTGTGCGATGATGATGCGTCCGTCGGACAGACGTGCGGCACCAGAGATATCGGAGAGCATATAGGCCTCGTCACCTTCTTCAACGCCGATGGAGAGCGACGGGTTGGGATCAATTGCGCACGTTCCGCTACGTTGCGCGAGGTTGTGTTCGATGATGGTCACGCCGCTGCTGTCACGCACGACGCTGGCGTTCGTCGAGGAAGCGGATTCACCGCTGCAGGCGAGCGAGGCGGTGAGTGTGACGCCGAGGGCGAGGCGTGAGCCGGACATCCAGGCGTCGCGATGGGAGCGGAGGCGATCGGTCATAGGCGGACATGGCGCGCAATGCGGCTGATCGCCAGCCAATGGCAGCGAAGCGGAATGAAACCATTCGCGGCATTCCACGCGCTGATTAGTGTGTCCTCTTGCCCTGTGCTGCCACCGGTTTATCGCCCATCAAGGTTGGTTCGTGACTCGACGTACGTTCATCACCGTTTTCCTGGTCATCGTCGCAACCGCCACCGCCGCGCTGTGGACGCCCGATCATGACCGCACGCTGCTCGAATCCCGCTACCTGCAATCATTGACCGACCTTCGTGTGATCGACGACGTATCGCTGCATGTGCGCGATGACGGGCCGCGTTCGGCGCCCGCGCTCATTCTGCTGCACGGACTCGGGTCGAGCTTGCACACGTGGGAGCCGTGGGCGAATGCGCTGGCCTCGGAGTTCCGGGTGATTCGCTTCGATCTGCCAGGCAGCGGACTGAGCGCGCCGGATCCCGGGGGTGACTACACCGATGCACGAAGCCACGAGTTACTGGTTGCGCTGTTGGACTCACTCGGCGTGACGCGCGCCACGCTGATTGGCAATTCGATGGGCGGTCGCATCGCGTGGTCGTTCGCTGAACGCTATCCCGATCGTGTCGACAAGTTGGTGCTCATCTCACCCGACGGATTTGCGAGCCCGGGCTTCGCGTATGATCAACCCGCCGAGGTTCCCGCGTCGCTGTCGCTCCTGCGCTACGCACTGCCGAAGTGGATACTACGCAAGTCGCTTGAACCGGCGTATGCCAATGGTGATCGTCTCGCCGACAGCATCGTCACGCGCTATCACGATCTGTTGCTGGCGCCTGGTGCACGCGATGCGATGTTGCAGCGCCTGCGTCAAACGGTGCTGACGGATCCGCTGCCGCGTCTCGCGCGCATCGTCGCGCCCACACTGATCGTCTGGGGCGAGGGCGACGCGATGATTCCAGTGAGCAACGCGGCCGACTATATGGGGGCCATTCGCGGCGCGCGGCTGGTTACGCTACCGGGCATTGGGCACGTGCCGTTTGAGGAGGCGCCGTCGGTATCGCTCGACGCGGTGCGGACGTTTCTGCGGTGAAACCTTACGAGCCGCATAGCGATGGTTCACGGCAGCAGCCTGATGTGTTGCCCCACAACGGCGCGGGTGAGATTCGAACTCACGAGACCCTTTCGGGTCCGCCGGTTTTCAAGACCGGTGCATTCAACCGCTCTGCCACCACGCCAGAGGTCAAGTTTAGTGCGGAGGAAGGGGGGACGGCAACTGCCGCCAGTACGGCGGACGGCAACTGCCGCCATAACAGCCGACGGCGCATGCCTTCCAGATCGCGCCTTCAGTTGACGGTACGAGTCGACGGTTGACGGTAGACGGTGTGTCCCGTGAACTGTTGACCGTTCACCCGTACCGTCAACTGAAAGCGCGACCTCGCAACACGAAGGCGTCGGCTGTACTGGCGACAGTTCACCGCTTCGCCAACGCCGAGTCGCGCACCGCCTTGAACTCCGCCCCTGCAGACCATGTGGGCCACGTGCGCAGATGCGCCACGCGCCAGCCGACCTCCAGAAGCGCACGCGCGTCTTCGACTGCACCGCTCAGATCCCAGTCGGCCTTCACTTCGTCGCTCGGTTTGTGATAGTCGTTGGCCGTGTACTCGTCGCGCTTCATCCGGCCGAAGCCTTCCGGCTTTCCGATGAAATCGGAGCCGGCATTGATATACAGCGCGGGCACGCCCTTCTTGGCGAACTCGAAGTGATCGCTGCGAAAGAAGAATCCTTTACCGGGCTCGGGATCGGGCGAGAGCGTGCGGCTCGCTGCCTCGACCACGGCGCGCAATTCATCGTCGAGCGAACTGTTGCCGAGTCCGACCACGGTGATGTCGCGCGTGCGTCCCCATTGATTCGCGACGTCCATGTTGACGTTGGCGAGCGTCTTCTCGAGCGGGTAGAGCGGGTTCTGCGCGTACCCCTTGGCGCCGAGCAGTCCCTGTTCTTCAGCGGTGAGCGCGATGAAGAGCTGTGAGCGTGGTGCGCGCTCGGGGAGCTTCTGCATGGCCCCGGCGATCTCAAGCAATGATGCGGTGCCGGTGGCATTGTCGAGCGCGCCGTTAAAAATCTGATCGCCCTGATGCATGGTGTCGCGACCAAGGTGATCCCAGTGCGCTGTGTAAATCACCCACTCGTCGGCCAGATTGGGATCGGAGCCGTCAATCTTCGCGACCACATTGCGCGACTGGACTTCACGCACTGTGTTGGTAATCCCGAAGCCTGCCGTCGCGCCCAACGCGACCGGACGGAACTCGCGTGTTGCGGCGAGCGTCTTGAGCGAATCGAAGTTCAGACCCGCGTTCGTAAACAGCGTGTCGGCAAACGTGCGCGAGATCCACCCTTCCACCTGCACGCGCCCAGCGGGACCGCCCGGTACGTTCACATCAAAGTTTTCGCGTCCCCAGCTGTTGATCACGGTGAGGTACGGGTAGCCCGCGGGTTCGGTCTCGTGCACAATGAGCGCGCCGGACGCACCGCGCGCGGACGCCTGCTCGAACTTGTATGT
>Ga0105046_10010751_pt1 | contig 14237 bp, 11 predicted proteins | sample MAT03_FD_78385 | JGI IMG/M metagenome (GOLD analysis project Ga0105046, IMG submission 78385) | Freshwater microbial communities from Lake Fryxell liftoff mats and glacier meltwater in Antarctica - MAT-03 (megahit assembly) | ecosystem: Environmental > Aquatic > Freshwater > Ice > Liftoff... | reverse complement strand
TTGAAAGGGATTACCGATCCTGAACAAAAACGAAAGATTATCGGCAACGAATTTGTAACGGTATTCGAGACCGCGACGCGACGGCTGAAACGTGCCGCGCCGGGAGAATACAAATTTCTCGCGCAGGGCACCCTTTACCCGGATGTGATCGAAAGCGTGGCGATCCAGGGCAATCCGGCGGCCTTGATCAAGAGTCATCACAATGTCGGCGGGCTGCCGGAGAAGATGAAGTTTAAGTTGCTCGAACCCTTGCGTCAGCTTTTCAAAGATGAAGTGCGCAAAGTCGGCGCTGAACTTGGTGTGCCGACGGAAATTGTGCAGCGTCAACCCTTCCCCGGCCCGGGCCTTGCGGTGCGCATTCTGGGTGAGATCGATGAAGAACGTCTGCGCGTGTTGCGCGAGGCGGACAGCATTGTGGTGGCTGAAATGAAAGATGCCGGTTGGTATTACAAAGTCTGGCAATCGTTCGCGGTGTTGTTGCCGGTTCGTTCTGTCGGCGTCATGGGCGACGAACGCACTTATGAAAACACCATCGCGTTGCGTGCGGTGGAGAGTCAGGATGGCATGACGGCAAACTGGGTGCGTTTGCCGTATGACCTGCTTGCCCGGATTTCCACGCGCATTATTAACGAGGTGAAAGGCGTGAATCGCGTGGTTTACGACATCTCCAGCAAACCGCCCAGCACGATTGAATGGGAATGACCGCACTTTATCCAGGCAGTTTTGATCCTGTCACCAATGGCCACCTTGATGTGGTGCATCGGGCGGTGGGTTTATTTGACGAAGTGATCCTCGCTGTGGCGACGGGGGAGGGGAAACAACCGCTTTTTCCGGTCGAAGAACGGGTCGGGTTGCTCAGGGAAGCCTTGAAAGAACAGGGCCTTCCTCCGTTGCGAGTGATGGCGTTTGAAGGTTTGCTCGTCAATTTCGCGGATTCAATCGGAGCGCGGGTTGTGGTGCGGGGACTGCGTGCGGTATCGGATTTTGAATTTGAATTTCAGATGGCGCTAATGAATCGAAAACTGAACGACGGTGTGGAGACGATTTTTCTCATGCCGCGCGAGGACTACAGCTACCTCAGCTCGCGGATCATCAAAGAGATTGCGCGTTTGGGTGGCAAACTCGACGGTTTTGTGCCAGAGTGTGTGGCTAATGCGTTGCGTGCGCGGTTTGTCTGATCAAATCGGTGTGCCTCGTGCGTTTCGTTCGTTCTTGTATAACCATCAGGAGGAGGTCCCATGAAAATCCAGCTGCGTGAGCTCGAAAAGGGTCACACCCAATTTACCGGCACTATTGACGAAGATATCTTCGGGTTGAACGATCCAAATTGCGTGCCGGAAGGCGGTTATCGTTATGACGTGGAAGGCGGGCAACTCGGCAGCAGCCTGTGGGTGCACGGTCTGGTGGAAGCCAGTTTCAAGCTGCGATGCGTGAGTTGTCTGGAGCTTTTCGATTTCCCCATTGTGCTCCCCGATTTCGCCACGCAGATCGAGCATAACGGATCTGAAATTGCCGACTTGACAGCCGAGGTGAGAGAAGACATCTTACTTGCCCTTCCGACCCATCCGCATTGCGACTGGGCTGGCACTGTGGAATGTCCGGGTGAAATACCCAAAGCAATCGCAGCGTCCGAGGAGCCGCCCGTTGCGGACTCCGGTTCGGCTTGGGATGCACTGAAAAAACTGGATATTTGACCTGAGACAATTTCGCTATGGGAGTCCCCAAACGTAAAACTTCGAAAATGCGCCTTCGCACCCGCAAGGCCGCAAACCGTTGGAAACCAAAATCGCTTTCCGTATGCAGCCAATGTGGCAGCCGCGTGCTGTCCCACATTGCCTGCCCTTCGTGCGGATATTATTCCGGACGGCAAGTCCTGACCGTCGATCTCGGCTAAGTCGGATTTCGGTAGCAAATCAGATATTTTGAAAATCGGACCCCTCGCGAGAGGTGTCCGATTTTTTTTCATGTGTCGCGTTGAAGGGGGTATCCCTGTGTGCGAGGAACACAAGTGCGAGGTAGGGTAAAGTTGAAAGAGCTTCTCCGGGCAGGTATCCGTAGCGTGGACATGGAAAGGTTCACAAAATCGCTCTGAAATCCGCGTCAACCTGCGGTTAAATGAAGTTTGCAGGGGCTGAGGGACGCTGACGGAGCGGCGTGGCTTGCAGCAGGGTAATTCGCATTTGCGACTGCTTTCTGTGGGCTTGCATTCCTTTGTTTGTTCGTTATTCATCTTCACTCTGCGGGCGGTTAGCTCAGTGGTAGAGCGGCTCGTTTACACCGAGTTGGCCGGGGGTTCGAATCCCTCACCGCCCACGTTTTGCGATTTCCATCCAGACGGGAATGCAGAATGCGCCGATCACCAGTTGTCCAATGTGGTAAATCAAAAGCGGCAGCACCAGGACCGCAAGCGTGGGAATTCCGGGTCCCACGGGACTTGCAGCGATCACTGCGGCGGCGACGGGCAGACCTGCGGCGAGCGTTTTTTGTGAGGCGCAAAAGAATCCGGCGATCTGCAATTCGACCGGCCAGTGTGTGAGGCGCAGGGTCCACCAGCAAACGGCTTTTACCAACACCAACATCGCCGTGGTCCAGCCGGCGGCAACGAGCAGAGGCACGGATCCGCTGGTGGCGGGTTGCAGGCGGAAATCGCAGATCGCGGCGTAAATAATGAAAAAGATGAGATAGGAATTGATCCGCGATAGCAGTGCCCGATTTTTTCCGGCCCAACCATGCAAGGCAAAGCGCGCGAGTTGTCCCAGCACAAATGGCAGCAGCAATTGCAGCACGATTTTCGCAAACATCGGCAGCAGAGGGATACTAACATCCGTGCCTCGCGCAATCAGCCAGGCGAGCCAGCTGGGAGCTAGAAAAATCCCGGCGAGATTCGCGATACAGATGTTAAATAAAGCCGCTGCCACGTTTCCCCCAGCCTGCGCGGTGAAGGCGGCGTTTGTCGCGACGGTCGTCGGGAGCGCAGCCAAAAACAAGATGCCGATTTGCAGTTCGACCGGGATTAAATGCCGGAAAGGCCAGCCGCAAATGATGACCAGCAGGGGCACACCGAGAAAAATCCATGACTGACAAAAAACATGCAATTTCCAAGCGCCAGCGCCGCGTCGCACTTCATCGAGCGGGAGTTGTAAGCCTTGAACGAAGAAAATGATCACCACTGCGGCCTGCGTCAGCCAGCCTGTTTGGAGCGGGCCATTCTTTGCACCGAGCGGTGGATAAAGCAGCGCTGCGACCAGCGCAATACCGAGCCCACCGAAGAAAGGCAGCAAAGGCCGGAGCAGGGTTCGGATTTTCGCGTAATCCATGACAAAAAACTACCCGGCGATTTTTGTTTCCAGCCAATCCGCGATACGGGCCAGCACGGCTTCGCGGTCGTGATCATGTAAAAGCAGGTGGTAGCTGTCCGGATATTCTGTGAATTCCACGTCGGGCGCTGCTTTTGCAAATTCACGGACTTGCTCTGGGCGCACGAAACTATCGTGACCACCGGCAAGCGCGAGCGCGGGCTTAGTTAAATCAGGAGCAAGCCCGCTGCTGCTCTGCACCGCGCGGGTGAGTGCGCCGATGAATCCTAGCGAAACACGATTGAGACGGTGGGGCGCGGATTCGATGTAGCTTTGACGGTCCGTGTCGCGGGTCATGATGCGTTCCATGGGATCGCCGCTGGAGAATTTTTCCGGCATGATGCGCACCCAGGGCAGGCAGGTGGTGCAGGATGTGAATACCATGCGTTGCCACTGATTTGGAGTGAATTTCAGCGCAATGACCGGAGAAGCGAGGATGAGACCGCGCACATGCGGGATGGGGTGTGGGGTTTTTGAATGACGATGCACGAGCAACATCGCGCCCATGCTTTCGCCATATTCAAATAGCGGCACACCGGGAAACGCCGCCGCGGTTTCTTTAGAAAACGCTTCAATATCCGCGAGCACCGGCGCCATGCTGGTCAAGCCACCCCGCCGCGAAGGCAGGGGATCTTTGCCCTGGCCGCGCATCTCCGGGGCATGCACCGCGATGCCGAGCGGATTCAAATAGCGGGCCAATGGAAGAAAATCATCGGCTTCTCCGCTCAATCCATGAAAGGCTGTCACCACGGCGCGGGTGGTCCCGGTTGCCGACCATGTTTTCCGACCGAAGGCAGTGCCATCGGGGGCATGAAATAAATTAGATGTTTCCAATACGCATCCAACTCGCCGAGGAAGGGCGAACCTGTCAAGACTCCCTGCATCGTGCATCCCGAACTCGAATCTCTCACTCGCCAACTCAACGAGGTCATTGTTGGAAAATCCGACACCATCAAGCTTGCGCTTACCTGCCTGCTGGCGCGCGGCCATTTATTGATTGAAGACATTCCCGGTGTCGGCAAGACCACGCTCGCCCAGGCGCTGGCACGCTCCACCGGCTTGAATTTCCAGCGTATCCAATGCACGAGCGATCTTTTGCCTGCGGATATTGTGGGGAATTCGATCTACGACTCTTCCAAGGGTGGATTTATTTTTCATCCGGGCCCGCTTTTTGCCCAGACCGTGCTGGTGGATGAAGTGAATCGTGCGACACCAAAAACGCAAAGCGCCTTGCTTGAGGCCATGGAGGAAGGGCAGGTGTCCGTGGATGGAATTACGCATCCTTTGCCGCAGCCGTTCTTTGTAGTCGCAACGCAAAATCCACGCGATCAAGCCGGGACCTTTCCGCTGCCGGAATCGCAGTTGGACCGGTTCATGATGCGGATTAGCGTGGGCTATCCGGATCGTGCGAGCGAACGCGATATTTTGCTGGGAGGCTCACGCCGCAAGATGCTCTCTGCGGTGACCGCAGTGATGGGCATGGCAGGTTTGCACGAGTTGCAAGAGGAGGTGGAGAAAGTGCACGTGAGCAATTTGATGATGGATTATGTGCAGGATTTGATTGCGGTAAGCCGGGAAGGGGAGGGGCATGGATTATCGCCACGCGCCGGGCTCGCTTTTCTCGCCGCAGCGAAAGCCTGGGCTTTACTGGACGCCCGCGAATCCGTCTGGCCGGAAGATTTTCAACGGCTCGCGGAAGCCGTGATGGCGCACCGACTCGGAGGCGACGCCGGTGCGGAACGCGTGCGACAAATCGTGCGCGCCGTGGAGGTGCCCCTGTGAGTGAGGTAACCGGGACCGGTCGCATGCGCCTGGTTCCGGTGCGCGCGACGCTGGTGTATTTCATCGTGCTGGCCGGTTTCTGGTATGCAGCCGTGAGCCAGAACAACAGCATGGCCTACCTGCTTTTCTTTTTTCTTCTCGGTATTGGATTGGCTTCCTTGCCCGCTGGCTGGCGGAATCTGCGTGGCTTGCGTGCAGTTTTAATGGAAGAAAGTGCTGGCTACGCGGATGGACCGATCCCGGTGAAAATTGCCGTGACCAATGCGGGACGCAGCAATGCCTGCGGGGTTCATGCGACACCTGTCCTGGTCAAGGGAGGTCCACAAGCGGATGCGCGCTTTGATTATTTGGAATCCGGCGGTCGTGCCGTGCTGGATGGCGCACTCACCTTACCGCGTGGTTTGCATCGAGTGGGAATGTTGCGCATTGCGTCCGCATTTCCGCTCGGCTTGTGGAGCTGGGAATTGCGTCTGCCGGTCGAACGCAGGATCGTCGTTTATCCCGAACGAAAAGGCACGCAAACTTTGCCGGTGCAGGATGCGCAGGGTGCGGTGTCGGGAATGCTGATGTCGGCTGGTGCCGGTGACGATTTTCGTGGGCATCGGCGTTCCACACCGGGTGACTCCAATCGGCGAATCGACTGGAAAGCCGTGGCGCGCGGGCATCCCCGCATGGTAAAAGAGTTCGAAGACGAGGTGGGTCACCCGGCGTCGCTGCGTTGGTCGGTAACGCAAGGTAGGGACGACGAAATCCGGCTTGCACAAATGGCGAAGTGGATTTGGGAATGTCACGAGGAAGGTTTGGCCTTCGAATTTTCTCTGCCTGGCTGCGAGTTGCCGACTGGGTTCGGACCACAGCATGAGATCAAGGCCCTCACCGCGTTGGCGGCTTACAGGCATGAGGAAAAGGAGCCGGGAAAACCATGAGCGCGGGTCCTTTGCCCGGCGAACATGTGCGCGTGCGTCCGTTGATTTGGTTGGGCGCGGGGCTGGTGTTGGCATCGATTCCTTTGCTGTGGTTTTTGCCACCGATTTTGCCGGCATGGATCGCGCTTGCCGCAGCATGGCGAATTTCCATGGCATGGCGTCAACGCCCGCTCCCAAGCATCATGCTGAGGCTCGCCATGTTTGCTCTTGGCCTGGGGGCTGTAGTTCTCACGCATGGCACCATTTTTTCAATCGATGCGGCGATTTCCCTTTTGTGCGTGTTGGCCGGTTTAAAAGTTGTCGAACTTCGTAACACGCGGGATTATTTGGTCGCGTCGTTTGTTGGGTTTTTTGTCATGCTCAGTGTGCTTTGTTATGTGCAGGCCTTTGGTGTGGTGGTGTTGCTTGGCATCCCGGCGTTGCTTTTGCTGGCTGGCATGATGGAGGCGGTGTGCAATCGCACGGGAGGCATGCCGGGCTGGGCTTCGCTCCAGGTGGCAGTTCGACTTTCCCTGCTCGCCCTGCCTTTGACGCTCGTGTTCTTTTTGTTTTTCCCGCGCGTAAACGCAAATTTCGTGGTGCGCTTTGGCCAGAATCGGCAGGGGGTGACAGGAATGTCCGATCTGCTGCAACCGGGGAGTTTTGAGCGTCTGGCGCTTTCGGAAAATGTGGCATTTCGCGCGGATTTCCCGGAGGGCGGCATACCGGAGCGGCGGGATCGATACTGGCGCGGCATTGTGCTGACGAAATGCGAAGGCTTGGTGTGGCGCCTGGGAAATCGCAGGCCGTCACCGTATCGCACGCGCGAGTGGGACTTCAATCTGGTCTGGCAGGAAATCACCATTGAGCCGCATAATCAGCGCTGGCTTTTCGCGTTGGATCGACCGGTGCGAACCCCGTGGGAGTTTGCGTTTTTCCGCGACCAGACCTTTGAAGATGCACGTCCGATCCGCCGTGCGCGGCGCTATCGGGTGGGTTCCAGCATGGAAACCGTGCAAGCGCAGATGGGCGATCGGGAGCGAGAGGCAAATCTGGCGGTGGATTTTGAAGTGGATCCGAGAATAACAGGTCTTGCCGCACAGATTCGACGGGAAGCCGGGGATGATCCGGCGAAAATTGCCGCACTGGGGCTCGCGTATTTCAGAGATGAATTTCTCTACACCATGAGCCCGGGATTTTACGCTGGAGCGGATGGGATGGCGGATTTTATGTTCGATCGGAAGAAAGGATTTTGCGAACATTTTGCGGCAAGTTACGCGACTTTGATGCGTTTGGCGGGAGTGCCCGCGCGCGTCGTGCTTGGTTATCAAGGAGGCGAGGTAAATCGTCATGGCGGCTATGTGCTCGTGCGACAAAGCGAGGCGCATGCATGGAGCGAGGTCTGGCTGGATGCAGGCGGATGGAAACGGGTGGATCCCACAGAAGTCGTCGCGCCGGATCGGTTGGCGCTCGGCATGGAGCAGTTTGCACGCGCTTCCGTGCGGGATCCCAACGCTGATTTTAATGAACGCCAGCGCTATTTGGAAGGCGGAGAAGGCATGTTATCAGACTGGCTCCGGGGTGCCACGGATGCATGGGATAATTTCAATCATCAATGGAATCTGATCGTCGTCGATTACGGCGGTGAGGAACAAAGTGAACTGCTGCGTGCACTCGGCGCTCCCGAGGGACGCGAGGCCCGCTGGCTTTGGCTGGCATTGGGGTCAGGGCTTTTGGTGGCCGCATTGCCCACGGTCTGGTGGGCGATGCGCAAACCGAAATCGCGCGGCCGGATTGTGCATCTGGCGCACGCTTTTGAAAATGTGCTCGCGAAGAAATCCGGGCCGCGTGCGCGATGGGAATCACTCACGTCCTATGTTGGGCGACTGACCCCTGAATTCCCGGCCGATGCCGCGGAAGCAGCCACTGCCTTTGCGCAATTGCATGCCAAAATTCGCTACGGACCACACGCTGCAGGCGAACATCACGGACTGACGTCGGCATTGGCTCAAGTGCGTCGGGCATTCGCAAAAATGAATTAGACGAAAACGTCACGCAACTCAGCTTGACCGGGCGAACGTTTTTACTCACTTCAGTGAAATGCATCCGGTGAAGGAAAACGACGATCTCAACAGCGGAGCGAAGACCGTTCAGGAATACATCGACGAAACTCCGCAGTGGCATGATGGCACACTGGCGGCGGGCGCGGCGATGACCCGCATGCAAATGCGTATTTGGATGCTGGCAACAGCGGGGAAATTTTTCGAAGGGATGGTGGTGTTTGTCACAGGCGTGGCCCTGCCTCTGATCGTGCGGGAATTTGAATTGTCGGCCTTGCAAAAAGGGATGACTGGAGCGGCGACGTTGTTTGGGATTTTGATCGGTGCGCTGGCTTTAGGCGGCTTGGCGGATCGCTTTGGACGAAAGCTGATGTTCATCGTGGAGATGGCGATTTTCAGTGTGTTTTTAGTGCTGGTCGCCATGAGCCCGAATTTTGCGTGGCTGGTCGTTTGTCTCTTTGGAATGGGACTCGCGTTGGGGTGCGATTATCCGACGGCGCATCTGGTGATTAGTGAAAGCATTGCCAGTCGAAGTCGCGGACGTCTTGTGCTGGGAGCCTTCGCATTCCAAGCGGTGGGAGCTCTGGCGGGCACCGTGCTCGGGTTTGTTATTCTCAAAAATTATCCGAGTGTTGAAGCATGGCGTTGGATGTTCGCTGCGGGCATTGTGCCGGCGAATCTTGTGGTGTTCGGACGTTTTTTTATCACGCAGAGCAGTCATTGGCTTGTGGCACAAAATCGAATTGCTGAAGCGGAAAAAGAAGTGGAGCGCCTGCTTTATCGCACCCCAACCTATCCGAAGGTGGTGAAACTCAAAAAACCGCGACACCACGTCGATGATTCCAAGCCGCCGCATCACGGGCATCTCCTCAACAAAAAACATCGCCGGGCCACCATTCTGGCATCGGTCCCCTGGTTTTTGCAGGATCTAAGCACCTATGGCATCGGGATTTTTACTCCCACGATTCTGGCGGCGACACTTGGGCATCATGACGGTGATGCCCGGTCGGTGAGTCAATTAATCGCGACGGATTTGCAAGCAGCCGAAGGGGCGGCGATGATTGATGTGCTGCTGATTGTCGGAATGATCGCCGCGATTTTTTTCTCCGACCATTTCGGCAGGATTAAACTCCAGATTTTCGGATTTATCGGATGCGCAGTCGGGCTCCTGCTCGCGGCATTTTCGACTTACACACAAGGCACCGCGCAGATTACCCTGATATTTGCCGGATTTATGTTGTTCAACTTCATGACGAATCTTGGGCCAAACGCCATGACCTACCTGATCGCAGGCGAGGTGTTCCCGACACATATTCGTGGACTTGGTGCAGGGTCTGCTGCGGCATTCGCCAAGATCGGTGCGGTGCTCACGGCGTTTCTTTTTCCCATTTTGCTGAAAGATCTCGGCACTGCCACGCTGCTGTATTGCCTGGTAGGCGCATCGATTCTCGGAGCCCTTGTGACATGGTGGTATCGCATTGAGACGCGTGGGGTAAACCTGGAAACGATAGGAGAAGAGCCAGTGATTGGTGCCGCGCCGGAGAAATTGTAGCCTGGTTTTGTGATTGGAAATGGGTGGTAAACGTTTCTGCAGGGCTCAATCGATTTCAGGTGCCTTTAGCAATCCCGAAGGAAAAAGCTGCGGGGTGCGGGAACAGGCTGTTCCGGTGGATCGGAAACTTGCGGGCGTGATCGCGTTTTGAATTTTCGGCACGAGATGGAGCGGTCCGAAAAGATTGCGACGGGTGAGAATCACCTCGCAGAACAGCGTGCGAATAGATCCCGGCAGTATCGTAAAACGAGGCTGGAAGGGCAGACTGGTGGTCTCAGATTGATCGGGTAAACGCACCGTGGCTAATGCCCCGCCTACGCTGCGTAAGCGCACACGACGCTGGGCTCTTTTGGTGGGGGGCAAGTCGAGTTGATATTCGATCCGACCGGTATAGTGCGGAAATCCTTGTGAACAGATGTCACCAACCAAGAGTTTTTGCGGCGGAAGATCGAGGTGGGTTGCGCCGCTGCGATTTGCGTAAACGGCGAAATTTCCAAGCAAATATAATGCCTCCAGATCGACTCCTTCCTGAAATACCGTGGAAAGTTCCAGCGTATTCCGGCCTACTTTGAGGCAGCCATCCGGGAGCGGAAATTTTCGGAAGCATGGATCGATGAACCATTCGGAAGCAGCATCCAAGGGGACATTGACCCCGTTGATTTTTATCTGCCAACGATCCGGTTGCTCCAGCAGCAAGTGGCAGACCGCCTGAGGAAGGCGACGAATCTCAAACGTAGTACGCAGCGTCAGCGGGGTGGACACCGGGTTTTGGTCGATTGGTCGAGCCCATGGTTGCATCATGCCATGTCCACGCATCGGCAGCCCCAGGCGTTCCCGAATTTTCAAATCAATGTGGAGCATATCTTCGCTCGCACGCCAGGCACCCCGCCCGCTGCGCCATTCAAAGGTGTCGAAGATTTGAACGTTGGGTTCGTCCAGACGATAGGCAAAGGGGCCTTCCAGGCGCGAAATCGCGGATGTTTTGTGTGCGACGCGTGGCTGGAGTTGCGTGTCGGATTTCTCAACCAATCGAAAGATCCGTTCCCCGGAAGGCGAAAGCGAAGTGTTCCAATGCGCCGCACCTTCAACACCTTGCATCGGCACATTGTAGCAGGCGCTGGTCCGACAATCCCACTCCTGCACCTGCGCGATTTCACCTTCAAAAATCACGGTCACCTCTTTGAATTCGCTACATGCATCGGTGTTGCAAAGCGCTACGATCCAATCCTTGCCCACGCGCCGCGTTTGCAAAATCACAGGCAACTCGCTGGTGCGTGTTTCCTGTATTTTCAATCGAACGCGTGGTGGAGCTGCCGCTCGCAACGCTTTTGCCAGCGGGCCTTTTTTCAATGGCACGCGAGTGGCACGCATCTGCAAATCGCGCGGGCGCGACGAAGGAATGGCATCCAGATGCGTGGGCGGAGGTCCGGCAAAAATAACGTGTCCGCCCTTCGACATGAATTTTTCCAAAAGCTCCACTGTCGAGCCGCGTAAAGTGACCGCGCCAGCGACGACGATCACGCGATAGGCACCCTCGCCGATGTGCAAACGGGTGCCCGGCGCGGATTGCGAAATTTTCCCGAGTCGCGCAATTTGTTCTTCGTCACCGTAATCAAAATCCAGGTGCGCGCCGATAATCGCGCGGAAGAGCGTTTTGAAAGTTTCGTCGATTGGCGCGATGTCGGGCGACTGATTTTTAATAAAATACGCCCAGGCTGCGTGCACCTGTGCCCAGACGCTTTCCACGGGGTGTAACACGAGGATTTCGCATTCGGGTTTTCCCTGCTGCATGAGCAGATGGATGCGCGCAAAATAATCTTCCACCGCGCGGTATTCGCGATGCCATGCTGACTGGAAAAAGATGCTGGCGGGAAAATCGCGTTTCGCCTCGCCGGCCATGCTATACCAGGCGAGATGATGACAGCGCAGATTGATCCCGAGAAAAGCCTGCCAATCGCCGATTTCCTTGTGTCCATCAAAGTCCAGTTGCCAACCCGTCACTCCATAGAGTTCGCTGAGCAATTCTTTGCGACCAAATTGCCGGGCCGATGAGGCGACTTGTTTCGCCATCCAGAATTCGTGGTTGTTCAACAAAAGTTGATCCATGCCTGGCGACTCCATGGTTTCATAATACCGCAGCACCGATCCGCAGGTGATGCTTTGGTCTCCGGGCAAATCTTCCGCGAGCAGATGCCCGGTGTTTCGTAGTCCATGTGAAGAACACCATTTCGAGATGGGTCGCGCCCAGCTTTCAAGGAACAGGCGTTGCAACAGCTCCATATATTGCCACTTCACCGGGGAGAGTTTTTCGCCATGCAAACGGAAAAAGAGTTCCGGCAACCGGTTCCGCAAATCATGATTGAATGCGGTCAGGAACGCCTGCGGCAGGGCCTCATCCCACGGCGTGACCCATCCCGAGTTGGGTGGATAAAGCCAGCCCGTCGGCGTTTCACACATGACAAAACCATGGTGCGGTTCATCGGTGAAAATGCCGGGCACCACATTGCCAAAATACGAGCCACATGTTTTCTGATAGGCTTCATGTGTGATCCGAAGAAATTCCTGCACTGCCGCGGGATCGAGCGTGTTGAGGTAAGTGCCGCCATTGAAAAAAGAATGGGCTTGCACCAGTTCACAAGAAAACCGGAGGTAACATTCACCGTCTTTCAATGGCGTTTTCGCACCGGGCACACGCCGGTATTCGAGCAGGTTAAGGCCATCCAATTTGCCAACAAACCAAGCAACGTCATTTTTGGGTGGATCGTTTTTGCTCAGCAGGGTGCCCAGGATTTCACAGCGCAGATACCGCATCCGGAATTTTTCCTTGCGCGTGGCAAGCCCGCCAGCCGCACCGCTTGGCCAACGATCTTCGTCGTAAAGCCAGCTTTCCAAGCCAAGACGCTTCGCTTCATTGCAACACACTTGAATTGCCTTCATCCATTCCGGCCCAAGATATTTGGTTGTGAGCCCCGTGCGCGCGTGCATGAAGAATCCGCCGTATCCCATTTCAGCCAACACGCCCACCTGACGGATGAGCTCTTCTTTTTCCAAATGACCATTCCACGACCAGAGCGGTTTTCCGCGCAAAGTGGCAGGTGGCTTGCGGAACTGTGTGTGAAGGGAGGAGGCGGACAACACCAATAATCACATATGGGATGGGAGACGAAGCGTCAAGGCGTGCGCGAGGAGATTTTCAGCCGTTCATTGACGCACCGGTCAATGGCGCTTATGCAAGATGGATGGTGGCGGCTCGATCATTAGGGGAAACCCGGTTGGCAAATTTATTGCGTCCGATGTCCGGACCGGATTTGCATGCCTTGATGCGGCGGGCGGAGGCGGCGCGACGTCAATTTCATGGCAACACGATGCGGATGTTTGCGCCGCTTTATCTCTCGAATGAATGCGTGAATAATTGCAGCTATTGCGGGTTCTCGCGGGACAACCCAATTCTTCGGGTGACCCTTTTGCCTGAACAGGTCGAAGCCGAGGTGCGGCATTTGGCTGGACTCGGGTTTCGTTCGATCCTGCTCGTGGCAGGCGAACATCCGAAATTTGTTTCGAACGGTTATTTGGAAACCTGCATTTCGATTGCGTTGAAACACGTGCCTTCTGTTTCAATTGAGGTAGGTCCCATGGAGGAGGAAGAGTATCGTCCACTGGTGCGGGCAGGCGCGGAAGGTTTGGTGGTGTATCAAGAAACGTATGATCGTGAGACCTACGCGATCATGCATACCGCAGGACCGAAGCGGGATTTTGATTGGCGTATGGCGTGTCCCGAGCGGGGTTATGCCGCCGGCTTCAAGCGGATCGGAATTGGCGCGCTGCTGGGTTTGCATGATTGGCGGATGGAAACCATCGCGCTGGCGGAACATTTGGAACATCTGCTGCGCGTTTGTTGGAAGGCGATGTTCACGATCAGCTTTCCGCGTTTGCGCCCGGCGGCCGGTGGATTTCAACCGAGGCATGCCGTGAGTGACAGCGATTTTTGTCAATTACTCGCCGCCATGCGCGTGGCATTTCCGCAGGTCGGTCAAGTGCTCAGCACGCGCGAACCCGCCGCTTTACGCGATGCCCTGGCGCCCATTACGATCACGCACATGAGCGCTGGTAGCCATACCGAACCGGGCGGTTACACCGGGCAGGGGAAAGAGGAATTGCATCTCACCGTGCGCGGACGACGCCAGGAATTGGATGAGTCGGACAAAACCGGTTGTGCCACAGGACAATTCTCCATCGCCGACGAGCGTTCGCCCGTGGCCGTGGCAGAGATGTTGCGTGGGCTTGGGATTGAGGCGGTCTGGAAGGACTGGGATCACGCACTGGCCGTGACGAATGACTGATCGCATCGAGATCGTGATGAACGGGAAGCCGCAGTTGGTGGCTAAAGGGCTGAGTGTTTCGGCGTGGGCGGATGCGCTCGAAGTGCCGGTCGCGTTGCTTTTGATCGAACACAACCGACGGGCACTGCATCGCGAGGAGTGGGCGAGCACGTTTTTGCGCCCCGGCGATCAATTGGAAATCTTAAAGATCGCAGCCGGAGGATGAGGGATGCTTTTCTTGGCTTGAGGATTGGGCACAAGGC
>Ga0105046_10010749_pt1 | contig 14238 bp, 11 predicted proteins | sample MAT03_FD_78385 | JGI IMG/M metagenome (GOLD analysis project Ga0105046, IMG submission 78385) | Freshwater microbial communities from Lake Fryxell liftoff mats and glacier meltwater in Antarctica - MAT-03 (megahit assembly) | ecosystem: Environmental > Aquatic > Freshwater > Ice > Liftoff... | reverse complement strand
GCCGGGTGACAATGTGGCGATCACGGTCGAGCTCGGTAAGCCGATCGCGATGGATGAGGGTCTGCGTTTCGCGATCCGCGAGGGTGGACGTACCGTGGGCGCCGGCCGCGTCACCAAGATCACCAAGTGACCCAACGGTGGTCACCCCGTGACCACCGAGTAGACGAACTTCTCAGCGAACAACGGAGCGCCTCATGGCCAGAAACGACAAGCGGGTGAAGATCACCCTCGAGTGCACCGAGTGCAAGCGACGCAACTACATCACGATGAAGTCGAAGATCAACGATCGCGAACGACTCGAGATGAAGAAGTACTGCTCGCACGACCGTCGGCACACGAGCCACAAGGAAACGCGCTGACACCACCCGGGTCCCTCTTCTGCGGTCGTGCCAGGTGCCGAACGCGGAGGCTCCGCCGGAACGGGCTGGTAGCGTTGGCTCGCCCCAAAGGGCAGTAGCTCAGTTGGTAGAGCATCGGTCTCCAAAACCGACGGTCGGGGGTTCGAGTCCCTCCTGCCCTGCGTTATGCCAGAAAGGCACATATCTCGATGTCACTCGACGACCTGAACCGTGAGCAGAAGCGCTCACTGAAGCGGATGGGGGCCCTGAACGACCAGGGCAACCCCACCCGCGCCCAGCCACAGGCTCGTCGCACCGAAGGGCGTGTCGGTCCGGCCCAGTACTTGCGCGAAGTGCGCGACGAGATGCGCAAGGTCGCCTGGCCGAAATGGCCCGAGGTGCGCCGCTTCTCCATCATCGTGTTCATCACGGTGGTTATCTACACCGCCTACATCGGCGGCCTCGACTCGCTCTTCGGAGTCCTCTCCACCTGGTTGTACGACTGACATGACTGATGAACTGCACACCGACGAGCTCGAAGAGGCCGGCGACACCGCCGAGGCCGACGTGAGCGACGCCATCGACATCGACGAGCAGGTCGACGTCTCGTTCGACCTCACCGATGCCGCCGCCGACGGCCCGTCCGCCGAAGACGGCGACACCAATGACGGCGACGACAGCGGCGACAGCGGCGAAGATGTCGTCGAGGTCGACGACCCGTGGACCCGTCCGGGGGCCTGGTACGTCGTCCACACCCAGAGCGGGTACGAGAAGAAGGTCACCGCCAACCTCGGCGCCCGGATCCAGTCCATGAACATGGAGGACCGCATCTTCGAAGTGGTCATCCCCATGGAGGAGGTCGAGGAGTTCAAGAACGGTCGCAAGCAGACCGTGCAGAAGAAGATCTTCCCGGGCTACATCCTGGTTCGTTGCCTGATGGATGACGAGAGCTGGTACTGCATCCGCAACACACCCGGCGTCACCGGCTTCGTCGGCCAGAGCCGCCACGGCCAGAAGCCCACACCGCTGTCTCGCCGTGAGGTGCAGACCTTCCTGGCCGCCAAGGGCGACGGCACCGGTGGCATGCCCACGCGCAAGAAGCCCAAGCTCGAGTACGAAGTGAGCGAGAGCGTGCGAGTGAAGGAAGGCCCGTTCGCGGACTTCGCCGGCACGATCGCCGAGATCAATGCCGATCACATGAAGCTCAAGGTGCTGGTGAACATCTTCGGTCGTGAGACCCTCGTGGAGATGGACTTCAGCCAGGTCTCGAAGCTCTGATCCGCAGCGCGGACCGAATACCCCACACGTTCTCAGAAGCAAGGAAACAGTCATGGCAAAGAAGAAGGTCGCTGCGATCATCAAGATCCAGATCCCGGCAGGCAAGGCCACGCCGGCACCGCCCGTCGGTACCGCGCTCGGACCGCACGGCGTGGGCATCATGGACTTCGTCAAGCAGTACAACGCCGCGACCGAGTCGCAGGTGGGCACGATCATCCCAGTCGAGATCACCGTGTTCGAGGACCGGACGTTCACCTTCATCCTGAAGACGCCGCCCACCCCGGTGCTGTTGCGTCAGAAGGCCGGACTCCCGAAGGGCTCGTCCACCCCGGGCAAGTCCATCGCCGGCTCGGTCAGCGAGGCCGACATCGAAGAGGTCGCCAAGATCAAGATGCCCGACCTCAACGCGTACGACCTCGAGGCGGCCAAGGAGCAGGTGCGCGGTACCGCTCGTTCGATGGGTCTCACGGTCAGCGCCTGAGACTCGGCACCGCTGCACATCGCAGCAAGTAGCAGCAAGTAGCAGCAAGTAGATCCAGCAACGCACGCTCGACCGGGACGACCTCGCCCGGCGGCGCTCTTCACGAGGGAGACATCACATGTCAGGCAAGAAGTTCACCGACGCAACGAAGAAGTTCGATCGTGACGCCCAGTTCACCCCCACCGAAGCGCTCGCGCTGGTGAAGGGCATGGCGAACGCCAGGTTCGACGAGACCGTCGACTTTGCGGTCCGTCTCGGCGTCGATCCCCGCAAGGCAGACCAGATGGTCCGCGGCACCGTGGCCCTGCCGAGCGGTACCGGCAAGGACGTCCGCGTCGCCGTGTTCGCCAACGGTGAGGCCGCCGACGCCGCCCGCGCCGCGGGCGCAGAGTTCGTCGGCGCCGAGGATCTCGCTGCCGAGATCGAGAAGGGCAACATGAACTTCGACGTGGCCATCGCCACGCCCGACCTCATGCCGCTCGTCGGCCGCCTCGGCCGCGTGCTCGGCCCCCGTGGTCTGATGCCGAACCCCAAGACGGGCACCGTCACCCAGGACGTCGGCCGCGCCGTCACGGAGTTCAAGGGTGGCAAGGTCGAGTACCGCACCGATCGCTACGGCAACGTGCACGTGCCGCTCGGCAAGGTGAGCTTCACCCCCGACGCGCTCGAGGCGAACTTCCGCGCCGTGCTCGACGAACTGCAGCGTGCGAAGCCGGCCTCGGCCAAGGGCCGCTACCTGCGCAAGATCACCATCAGCTCGACGATGGGCCCTGGTGTCAAGGTCGACACCGGTCGCTTGCGCCCCGAGACCGACTGAGGTCTCGACCCGAGATCGCGGGCCTGAGATCACGGGCCTGAGATCGTGAAGGGGCCAGGCAACGCCCGCGAGGCCCATCGGCTCCACGCCGGTAGCCTCCCACCACAACCGAAACACGGTCGCTCGCCGTAGACAGCTGGTCCACCCGACACCCGATCCCTCGCAGGATCGACGTGCCGCACGGAGAATGCGAAAGCGCCAGCCGAGGTGAATGCTGCCGAGTCGCTCGAAGTCAGTGTGCATGCACACATGTCGTCTTGCTCCTCGCGGTGTTCGCTTTTGCGAGCACCCCGAGTCGTAGCGAGAGGAGGTGTACAACACACATGGACAATCCCCGACAAGAAAAAGTTGCCGTCGTCGACGAGGTGACGGCAAAGCTCAACGAGGCCACTGCGGTCATCGTCACCGAGTACCGCGGCCTGAGCGTGGGGCAGCTTGCTGCACTTCGACGACAGCTGCGCCCGGCGGGCGGCGAGTACAAGGTCTACAAGAACACCTTGGCCCGCTTCGCCGCCGAGAACGCCGGTCTCCCCGGTCTGGCGGAACTGCTCACCGGACCGAGCGGCATCACCTTCGTCACCGGAGATGCCGCAGCGGTCGCCAAAGCACTCCGCGACGCATCGAAGGCGAACCCGCTGCTGGTGCTGAAAGGCGGTGTCATCGGCGGCAAGGTCATCTCGGCCAAGGACGTCGAGGCGCTTGCCGACCTGCCGAGCCGCGAGGTGCTCCTCGCCCAGTTCGCCGGTGCCCTCCAGGCCCCCATGGTCAAGATGGCCGGCCTGCTGCAGGCGTTGCCGCGCAACTTCGCGTATGGCCTCAAGGCGCTCATCGACCAGAAGGAATCAGCTGCCTGAGAGCCGCTGATCACGTACAGAACATCAACCCAGCACTACATCCGTAGAACGAATTCAAGGAGAACGATCACCATGGCTCTCAGTAACGCAGAGATCCTCGACGCCATCGGCGCACTCACCGTCATCGAGCTCAGCGAGCTCCTCAGCGCCTTCGAGGAGAAGTTCGGCGTCACCGCCGCTGCTCCCGTGGCCGTCGCCGCTGCAGGCGGCGGCGCCGCTGCCGCCCCCGCCGAGGAGGAGAAGGACGAGTTCGACGTCATCCTCACCGATGCCGGCGCCCAGAAGATCCAGGTCATCAAGGTCGTGCGCGAGCTCACCAGCCTGGGCCTGAAGGAAGCCAAGGATCTCGTCGACGCGGCTCCGAAGGCCGTGCTCGAGAAGGCCACCAAGGAAGCAGCCGAAGCCGCCAAGGCCAAGCTCACCGAGGCCGGCGCAGGCGTCGAGATCAAGTGATCGCCCGCCGCTCGTCCGAGCGGCTCGATCGATACTGAACAGAGCGCGAACCCTCGGGTTCGAACGACCAGGCCCGGGGCACACGCCCCGGGCCTCCGTCGTTCCCGCCCGTCGTTCCCATCCGGTCGCCGTGCGGATACCTCCGGGACCTCGTGCTGCAGGGGGGCGGGCTACGGTGCCGTGACATGGGGGAACGACTGCTCTCGCTCGCTGCCGGCACCGTGCTCGACGTCGGGCCGGTCGAGGCCGTCGACGTCGCCGCTCGCGCCGGCTGGCCCGCAGTCGGCATCTGGTTCGACCCGGTCACGTGGACCATCACCACGGCGCGCGACGTCCGTCGCCGCCTCGACGCCACCGGGCTGGTCGCGATCGATCTCGAGCCCGTCATCCTCGGTCGCGGCGACGACCATGGCGAGCGCCTCGTTGCTGCGGCTGCCGAGTTGGGCGCGAAGCACGTGCTGATGGCCAGCGGCGGGGCCGACGATGCTCGTGTGGCCGAGCGGCTGCATGCGCTGTGCGAGCTGGCCGCCGCCTCGGCACCGGGACTTCGGATCGTGCTCGAGTTCCTGCCGATCTTCTCGGTGCGTCGCTTGGGCCAGGCCGTGACGATCGTGGCGAGCGTCGGCCGGCCCGAAGCCGGGGTGCTGGTCGACACCCTGCACCTCGCTCGCTCCGGCGGCACGCCGACCGATCTGGCTGCGGTCGATCCCGCCCTGCTGCCGTATGTGCAGCTCGCCGATGCGGTGGCCGACGCGCCGACGGATTGGGAAGGTCTCCGCGACGAGGCGCTCCATGGCCGCCTGCTCCCCGGCGAGGGCGCCTTGCCGCTCGGTGCGATGCTGGCCGCCGTGCCCGCGGTGCCGGTGTCGGTCGAGCTGCGGTCGCAGGCGTTGATCGACGAGTTCCCCGATCCGGTGGCTCGTGCTCGAGCCGTGCTGCAGGCCACCCGGCGAGTGGTCGGGCTCGACAGCGCAACCGGCGACGGCCGATAGCAGCCCGCTCGGATCAGACGCGGGTCAGGTTCGACCAGCGCGTCTCGCCGCCTTGTCGGCGAAGGCCAGCGAGTCGGCTGCGGCGACTGCGGCCTCCACGTCGACGAGCGGCGGACACGATGCTGCGCCCACCGACAGCGATACCCGCATGGGTGTTGATCGCCCCGGCGCCCGGTCGAGTTGCGCACCTCGATCTTGGCGAGCAGGGCGGCGCCGCCGACGCCCGGATCCTTGTAGAAGGAGCGCAGCCACTCCTCGTTCATCTCGTTCATCCGTTCTTGTGCTGGTGGCCCGACCCGCTCGGGCTCCGGCTCGCTGTTGCACGAGGCCATCTCGAGACACCACTGAGTGATGGGACCCGCGCGCATCGTCGAACTCCAACCATGCGTTCACCCCCTCCACCACATTCAGTGGCCCTCACCTGAATGGGTGACAGATGGCTGACGCAGGCGGGCGTTGGTCGCTGGAAGCCTTGACTTGAGCGCCCTGCGGTGCTTACCGTTCGTCTCCTGACGAGCCGTCCGGCACCACGTGCCGGCAACGGTTGACGTTCGCTGTCCCCTGTGGATATGATCGTTCGTTGCCGTGCGTCTCGTCCCCTGCCTCCTCAGAGTGCTCGTGACGTCGCGCGCCCCCATGCCCGCAACGCATGTTGCAACGCCGAACGCACTCGACCCGAATGCACTTGAGGAGTGACCCTGTGGCTTCACGCTCCACGTCTCGCGAACGCTATTCCTTCGCCAATCTCGCCGATCCCCTCGAGCTGCCCGATCTCATCGCGGTCCAGCGCGAGAGCTTCGACTGGTTCCTGAACGAGGGGCTCGCCGAGACGTTCCGCGACATCTCGCCGATCAAGGACTTCAGCGAAGCCCTGCAGCTCGAACTCGAGCTCGACCCGGACGACGAGGACCTGCGCCCACCGCCGAAGTTCACGGTGGAGGAGTGCAAGGAGAAGGACATGACCTACAGCGCACCGATCTTCGTGCGCGCCCGGTTCATGAACCGCAACACAGGTGAGATCAAAGAGCAGACGGTCTTCATGGGCGACTTCCCGATGATGACCGAGAAGGGCACGTTCATCATCAACGGCACCGAGCGTGTCGTCGTGTCGCAGCTCGTGCGTTCGCCCGGCGTCATCTTCGAAGCCGGCGAGCGCTACCGCCTCCGCAACCTGAGCAAGCACCAGCTCGTGAAGGGCACCGTCCACCCGTATCGCGGTGAGTGGATGGAGTTCGACGTCGAGCACAAGCCCGGCAAGGACGTCACCGCCGGCACCCGCATCGCCCGCAAGCGCCGGATGAGCATCTTCATCCTGCTGCGCGCGCTCGGCTACGACGAGGAGCACGCACCCGGGTTCATCGACCGGTTCGTCAGCCACTTCGACTTCCTCGAGGGGCAGTGGGAGAAGGAGCGTCACATCGCTCCCACCCAGACCGAGTCGCTGGTCGAGATCTACAAGCGAGCCCGCCCGGGCGAGCCGCCGACCCCCGAGTCCGCGCGCGCCTACTTCCGCAACGCGTTCTTCGAGAACCGTCGTTACGACCTGTCGAAGGTGGGCCGGTACAAGCTCGACCGCAAGCTCGGGTCCGAGGTCGCCAAGCTCGACGAGCTGTTCGGCGCCGGCACGATCGAGATGGGCACCACGTTCCGCACCGACAACGACGACCCGACGAAGATGCCGGCGCACAGCGACGAGGTGCTGCGTCCGAACGAGGTCGTGGCCGCCGTCAGCTACATGCTCCACTTGGTGAAGCAGGAGCCGGGCTACAGCCTCGACGACCAGGACCACTTCGCGAACCGCCGCATCCGCTCGGTCGGCGAGCTCATCCAGAACCAGGTCCGCATCGGCCTCAGCCGCATGGAGCGCGTGGTGCGTGAGCGCATGACCACCCAGGACGTCGAGGCAATCACCCCGACCACCCTGGTGAACATCCGGCCCGTGGTGGCAGCGATCAAGGAATTCTTCGGAACCTCCCAGCTGTCTCAGTTCATGGACCAGGTGAACCCGCTGTCGGGCCTCACCCACCGCCGCCGTCTGTCCGCACTCGGACCCGGTGGTCTGTCCCGTGAGCGCGCCGGCTTCGAAGTCCGCGACGTCCACTTCAGCCACTACGGCCGGATGTGCCCGATCGAGACGCCGGAAGGCCCGAACATCGGCCTGATCGGTGCGCTCAGCACCTTCGCCCGCGTCAACGAGTTCGGGTTCATCGAGACGCCGTACCGCGTGGTCAAGAACGGCAAGGTCACCGACGAGATCCGTTACATGGCCGCCGACGAGGAAGAGAAGTACGTCGTCGCTCAGGCCAACACGCCCATCAACGCCGACGGCTCGTTCAAGACCACCCGCATCCTCTGCCGTCGCAGCCCGCAGGCCGCGAGCCTCGAGGACCTCAAGCGGATGCTCGAGGCCGAGAGCTTCTTCGGCGCCACCACCGACATCGCGTCGGTGACGCCCGAAGAGGTCCAGCTGATGGACGTCAGCCCCCGCCAGATCGTGTCGGTGGCCACTGCGCTCATCCCGTTCCTCGAGCACGACGACGCCAACCGCGCCCTCATGGGCGCCAACATGCAGCGCCAGGCCGTGCCGCTGATTCGTGCGGAGGCCCCGTACATCGGTACCGGTATCGAAGACCGCGCCGCTCGCGATGCGGCCGACCTCATCCAGGCCACGGGCACCGGTGTCGTCACCGAGGTCAGCGGCGACGCGATCACGGTGCAGTACGACGACGCCGCCAGGCGCACCTACCGCCTGGCGAAGTTCCGTCGCTCCAACCAGGACACCTGCATCAACCACCGCGTCCGCGTGGTCGAGGGTGAGCAGGTCACTGCGGGCACGATCCTGGCCGATGGTCCTTCCACCGATCACGGCGAGCTCGCCCTCGGCAAGAACCTCCTCGTCGCCCTGATGCCGTGGGAGGGCTACAACTTCGAGGACGCGATCATCCTCAGCGAGCGACTGGTGAAAGACGACGTGCTCACGTCGATCCACATCCACGAGCACGAGGTCGACGCCCGCGACACCAAGCTCGGTCCCGAAGAGATCAGCCGGGACATCCCGAACCTGTCCGACGACATCCTCCGCGACCTCGACGACCGCGGCATCATCCGCGTCGGCGCCGAGGTCGGCCCCGGCGACGTGCTCGTCGGTAAGGTCACGCCCAAGGGCGAGACCGAGCTCACGCCGGAAGAGCGCCTGCTGCGCGCGATCTTCGGTGAGAAGGCCCGTGAGGTACGCGACACCAGCCTCAAGGTGCCCCACGGCGAGAACGGCAAGGTCATCGACGTCAAGGTGTTCAACCGTGACGACGGCGACGAGCTGCCGCCCGGCGTCAACCAGCTGGTGCGCGTGTACGTGGCCCAGAAGCGCAAGATCTCGGTGGGCGACAAGCTCGCCGGCCGTCACGGCAACAAGGGCGTCATCTCCAAGATCCTCCCGATCGAGGACATGCCGTACACCAACGACGGCATGCCGGTCGACATCATCCTCAACCCGCTCGGTGTGCCGAGCCGGATGAACGTGGGTCAGGTGCTCGAAGCGCACCTGGGCTACGCAGCTCGCTGGGGCTGGACCGACGTCAAGAACCACAAGGTCGTCGGCGACGCACCGATCCGTGGCACCGAGACCAAGACGCGTCCGAACACCAAGCCGGCCACGTTCGTGGCCACGCCCGTGTTCGACGGCGCCCACTGGGACGAGGAGGAGACGGCGGGCAAGCACCCGACCATCCAGAGCATCCTCGAGAACCTCAATCCCGAGTCGGCCGACGGGGAGCGCCTCATCGGCACCGACGGCAAGACCACGTTGTACAACGGTCGCACCGGCGACCCGTACGACAACCCGGTCACCATCGGCTACATGTACATCCTGAAGCTGGCCCACCTCGTGGATGACAAGATCCACGCCCGGTCCACTGGCCCGTACTCGATGATCACCCAGCAGCCGTTGGGCGGTAAGGCCCAGTTCGGTGGTCAGCGCTTCGGTGAGATGGAGGTGTGGGCCCTCGAGGCCTACGGCGCGGCGTACTGCCTGCAGGAGCTGCTCACCATCAAGTCCGACGACGTGCTCGGCCGCGTGAAGGTGTACGAGTCGATCGTCAAGGGCGAGAACGTCCCGGAACCCGGCATCCCCGAGAGCTTCAAGGTGCTCATGAAGGAGATGCAGGCCCTGTGCCTCAACGTCGAGGTGCTCCAGGCCGACGGCACCGAGATCGAGATGCGCGAGATCGACGAGGACGTCTTCCGTGCTGCCGAGGAACTCGGCATCGACATCAGCCGTCCCGAGCGCGGCACCGACGACGACGACCGCGAGCGTGCCGCACGCCGCGAGCGCGCTTACTGACCGAACGAGCTCCGCTCGTTCGGAACCGGATGGCCGTGCCGTCCGCAGGGTCCGAACGAGCTCCGCTCGTTCGGAACGGGATGGGTTCGCCCATCCGCACCATGCGAATTTGATTTGAGGCCGCCGAAGGCGTCCGACCTCCCGGGGGCACTCGGGGGTGTCCCCCGAGAAGTTGCGACGAGGAACGAGGAGCGACAGAGATGCTCGATGTGAACATGTTCGACCAGCTGAAGATCGGGTTGGCCACGGCCGACCACATCCGGTTGTGGTCGCACGGTGAAGTCAAGAAGCCCGAAACGATCAACTACCGCACCCTGCGTCCCGAAAAGGACGGCCTGTTCTGCGAGAAGATCTTCGGACCGACCCGCGACTGGGAGTGCTACTGCGGCAAGTACAAGCGCGTGCGCTTCAAGGGCATCATCTGCGAGCGGTGTGGTGTCGAGGTCACCCGGTCGAAGGTGCGTCGTGAGCGGATGGGCCACATCGAGCTCAGCGCACCCGTCGTGCACATCTGGTACCTGCGCGGCACGCGCAGCTGGTTGGCCTACCTCCTCGCCGGCATCGAGCCGAAGGAAGAGCTGAAGGCCAAGCAGCTCGAGAAGGTCATCTACTTCGCGGCCAACCTCGTCACCTACGTCGACGAGGACGGCCGTCACGAGAACATCAGCACGCTCGAGGCCGAGTACCTCGAAGAGCGCGACGCGATCCAGAAAGAACTCGAGGTCGCGATCGATCGTCGCTACAAGGAGCTCGAGGACGAGGCCGCGAAGACCGAGGCCGAGGGCGCAGATGCTCGCAAGCTGAAGAACACCGCCGAAAAGGAGATCCAGGCGATCCGCGATCGCTACGAGATGGAGCTCGACCTCCTCCAGCGCACGTGGGACGAGTTCCGCAAGCTGCACGGTCGCTTGATCATCGACGACGAGCTGCTGTGGCGTGAGCTGAAGGACCGCTACGGCGACTATTTCGAGGGCGGCACCGGCGCCGACGCGATCAAGGCACTCATCGATCGGATCGACTTCGACGACGAGGAGCGCAAGCTGCGCGAGGCCATCGACACCACGTCGTCGGGCCGCAAGCCGCTCAGCGCCCAGCGTAAGCAGAAGGCGATCAAGCGTCTGAAGATCGTTGCTTCGTTCAACAAGCGCGACGAGAACGGCCGTCGGGTCAACGACCCGAAGGCGATGATCCTCGACGTCGTGCCGGTGATCCCGCCGGAACTGCGCCCGATGGTGCAGCTCGACGGTGGCCGCTTCGCGACCTCCGACCTCAACGACCTGTACCGCCGCGTGATCAACCGCAACAACCGCCTCAAGCGCCTGCTCGATCTCGGTGCACCCGAGATCATCGTGAACAACGAAAAGCGCATGCTGCAGGAGGCCGTCGACGCATTGTTCGACAACGGTCGTCGTGGTCGCCCGGTCACGGGCCCAGGCAACCGACCGCTCAAGTCGCTGTCGGACATGCTGAAGGGCAAGCAGGGTCGGTTCCGTCAGAACCTGCTCGGCAAGCGCGTCGACTACTCGGGCCGTTCGGTCATCGTGGCCGGCCCGACCCTGAAGCTGCACCAGTGCGGCTTGCCGAAGCTGATGGCGCTCGAGCTGTTCAAGCCGTTCGTCATGAAGCGCCTCGTCGACCAGGAGCTCGCGCAGAACATCAAGAGTGCGAAGCGCATGGTCGAGCGTCGTCGCCCGCAGGTGTGGGACGTGCTCGAGGACGTCATCAAGGAGCACCCGGTGCTCCTCAACCGTGCACCAACCCTGCACCGCCTCGGCATCCAGGCCTTCGAGCCCGTGCTGGTCGAGGGCAAGGCGCTGCAGATCCACCCGCTGGTCTGCACCGCCTTCAACGCCGACTTCGACGGTGACCAGATGGCCATTCACGTGCCGCTGTCGGCCGAGGCCCAGGCCGAGGCACGCGTGCTGATGCTGAGCGCGAACAACATCCTGTCGCCGGCATCGGGTCGCCCGATCGTGACCCCCAGCCAGGACCTCATCATCGGCGGCTACTACCTCACCGAGGAGCTCGACGCCGTCGGTACCGCTCCGCGAGTGTTCCGTCACCTGTGGGAGGTGCTGCGCGCGCTCGACGAGGGTGCGCTCAACATCCACGAGAAGATCACGATGCGCCGGCCGATGGCCGACGGCACGACCGACATCTTCGATTCGACGCCCGGCCGTCTCCTGTTCGAAGAGGCGCTCCCTGCCGATTACCCGAAGCGCTTCGGGCACATCGACGAGCTCATCAAGAAGAAGGAGATGGGCGTCATCGTCGAGCGCCTCTCGGACAACTACAAGAAGTCCGAAGTGGCCGAAGCCCTCGACGCGATCAAGAACGTCTGCTACCGCTGGGCGGCACAGAGCGGCCTGACGGTCTCGATCGACGACGTCAAGACCCCGAAGGCCAAGCGCGAGATCCTCGATCGGCACGAGGCGCAGGCCGACAAGGTCGAGACCCAGTTCAAGCGCGGCATCATCACCGACGGCGAGCGCCGTCAACAGGAGGTGCGGATCTGGACCGATGCCACCGCCGAGGTGCAGAAGGCGATGGAGCTCGAGTTCAAGACGGCTCGGTTCAACCCGATCGACATGATGGTCGGCTCGGGCGCCCGAGGGAACATGACCCAGATGCGCCAGATCGCCGGCATGCGCGGCCTGGTGGCCAACCCTCGTGGTGACATGATCCCGCGCCCGATCAAGAAGAACTTCCGTGAGGGTCTCGAGACGCTCGAGTACTTCATCGCCACCCCTGGCGCCCGAAAGGGCCTCGTCGACACCGCACTGCGTACTGCCGACTCGGGCTACCTGACCCGTCGTCTCGTCGATGTCGCCCAGGAGCTGATCGTTCGTGAGATCGACTGTGGCTCGCACCTCGGCGTGTGGATCGAGAACGTCGGAGTCGACACGGCCAACAAGCGTGCGTACCTCGAGACGAAGCTGTTCGGCCGGGCCCTGCTCAACGACATGACGCTGAGCGACGGCACGGTGCTCAAGCGCAACACCCTCGTGGGCGACCCCGAGATGGCGGCGCTGCGTGACGATCCGTCGATCACCCGCATGCGTGTCCGGTCGGTGCTCACCTGTGACGCCGAGCTCGGCGTGTGCGCGCTGTGTTACGGCCGTTCGCTGGCCACCGGCAAGTCGATCGAACTCGGCGAGGCCGTGGGCGTCATCGCTGCCCAGTCGATCGGTGAGCCCGGTACACAGCTGACCATGCGTACCTTCCACACCGGTGGCGTGGCGATGGGCAAGGACATCGCCGGTGGTCTGCCCCGCGTGGTCGAGCTGTTCGAGAGCCGTACCCCGAAGGGTTCGGCGCGGCTCGCCCGCGCATCAGGTGTGGTGCGCATCTCCGAGGACGAGGGCAAAGGCATCCCTGTGTCGGTGGTCGACGACCAGGGCGAGGAGCACACGGTCGTGCTCCCCACCGGTAGCCGCCCGATCGTTGCCGATGGCCAGGAGGTCAAGGCCGGCGACCCGATCACCGACGGTCCCTTCGACCCGAAGGAGATCATGGAGATCAAGGGCATCCGCGAGACCCAGCTGTACCTCGTGGAAGAGGTCCAGAAGGTGTACCGCGACCAGGGTGTGTCGATCTCGGACAAGCACATCGAGCTGATCGTGCGTCAGATGACCCGGCGTATCGGCGTGCAGGAGCCCGGCGACACCGGCTTCCTGCCCGGCGAGCGTGCCGATGCCAAGGTGTTCCGTGATACCAACAAGCGGATGGTCGAGGAGGGTCTGAAGCCCGCCGAAGGCCGTCCGGAGATCATGGGCATCACCAAGGCGTCGCTCGCGACCGAGAGCTGGTTGTCGGCCGCCTCGTTCCAGGAGACCACCCGGGTGCTCACCGAGGCCGCCATCGACGGCCGCGGTGACAACCTGTTGGGCCTCAAGGAGAACATCATCATCGGCAAGCTCATCCCAGCCGGTTCGGGCATGATGCACTACCGCCAGTTCGCCATCGATGCCCCGGACTACCAGCCGATGACCTCGTACTCGAGCGACTTCGATGAGGATCCGGCCGCATGGCTGAGCAACATCCACGGCACCTACACCAACGAGGAGCCGGCCGTCGAGGTCTGATCCACTCGACGATCGAAGGCAACGACGATCGAAGGCAACAACGATCGAAGGCAACGAGGGGCGAGCGCCGACCGGGTGCTCGCCCCTCGGCGATTTCATCCCAGGTCGCGTGCGTCCGGCGGCACCGACGGCCAGACTCTCGTCGTCGTTCTCATGACGACACGCGAACGAAGGAGACACGACCCCATGGGATTGCTCGACAAGGTGAAGGGCCTCATCAAGGGCCGCGAGAAGCAGATCAAGCAGGGCATCGACAAGGTGGCCGATGTCGTCCAGAAGAAGACGCCCGACCAGCACGACGCCAAGATCGAGACGGCCGCCGACAAGGCGAAGGGTTTCGTCGACAAACTCGATGGCACGCCTGGTGGCACGCCTGGTGCCACGCCTGGTGGCACGACCGGCGGCACGAAGGCCTGATCCAGGCTCGTCGCGAGCCCGCCTCGCAGTGATCGCAGCCGGCCCCGAGGGGGCCGGCTGCGTCGCGTGACGATCAAGAATCCTCCTTGACATGCCGATGTGTCGTCCGACCGTCCACGGAGGACGAACGGGAAACGACGCCAGCTCCGGTTGGCGCCGAGGGAGGGCAGCAACGATGCGGGCG
>Ga0105046_10010748_pt1 | contig 14241 bp, 10 predicted proteins | sample MAT03_FD_78385 | JGI IMG/M metagenome (GOLD analysis project Ga0105046, IMG submission 78385) | Freshwater microbial communities from Lake Fryxell liftoff mats and glacier meltwater in Antarctica - MAT-03 (megahit assembly) | ecosystem: Environmental > Aquatic > Freshwater > Ice > Liftoff... | reverse complement strand
CCTCCGGTCAATCGCAGCGCAAATCCTTCTTTTGGCCCACCACGACTCACGATGATGCCTTCAGGTTTTGTAGCCGTAAACCAAGCTTCCACGGTCAGCGGCTTATCGGTCGGATTGAGGCTTGGCGAGCCCTGGAACGAAGCAAACGTTCCTTCCGACGGTTGCTGCTTTCCCCGCTTCGCAACGGCTGTTTGAGCAGGTATTTCTGGAGGATTGGGTTCAGCGGCATACAACTGGTGTTCGAGCGTTGTGGTCCATCGAAAGTACTCCGGCTTGCGACCGTAACCAAACACGTAGCCGTTACCATTGACCAGCAATCGTCCCGAGGGCGCAAAGCGACCGGCCTGATAGTAGCCGCCGTGACCGCCTGCGAAACTCTGCCCGAGCACCCAGTACGAACGATGGAACCACGTGTCATCGAGGAAGCCCATCGGTGCAAAGATATGAGCATCTTCGCCACGTTGCTTAGAAACCTGTTTGACAAACTCACCCGAATTCGGGCCGATCTCAAGCCGGTTGCCTTCTAAGTCAAACTTTTGCGACTTCATGAAGATAAACCTTCCATCGCACGACAAAATATCCGGCAAGCCAACCGGCATCTGTAAGACTTGGACCTTTTCTTGCATATTATTTCCGGTTTCGGGGTTCTTGTCATCCATGATCGTTTCCGACAATTTTTTGCCGGTCGCGAGATCAAGTCGAAGGAGACGCAAGCCGCCATCCAGGAAAATCGAACGACCGGCAACGCCGTACACCATGTCGTTATGAATCAACACGCTTCCATGCACAGGCCAAAGTGATTCCAGTTGTTCATAAGCCATCGTTCGCCGGTCTAGAGGAGCGGCTCGATATCGCCAAACAAGCTTTCCATCGCTCGCGTTTAAGCAATAGATATAGCCGTCCGCGCCGCCGAACAAGACTCGCCCGCGATGAATGCTTGGCGGCGAATCGATACGACCGCCAATCGTATGGGACCAACGTTCTTTTCCTGTCACCTCATCGATGGCGTAAAGCGTGTGCGAGTCGATTTGAGCCACGTAAACCGAACCGTCCGCGATTACAGGTGCAGTCAGTCGTCCGCCGAGGGCTAGCTCCCACTTCGATTGCAGCTTCGCAGGCACCGGTTTGGACGTGGTTCCGCTGCGGTTAGCGTCGTGTCGAAACGAAGGCCAATCGTCGTTACCTGGTTCGGCGACGTTTCCGAGAGCAACCTCGTATGCAGGTCCTTTCTCGAATCGACCTTCTTCCGGAACGACCGCCGGAATCGGACGTGTCGGCGCGGTCGGGGCCAGCGCGTTGAATCCATACAACTTCGCTTCGGGGTAGCATGCACAATCATGAGGTGGCGTGTAAGTCAAACCATTGCACGGCATGACGCCGTACAAACATCCGCCGCGAACCCAGTGATGAATCTCCCAGTGCTCGGTTGTCGGATCGACGAACTCGGTGCCGGTTCGCGATGGCATCAAAAAGTTGTCGGTTCCTTTGGCGATGTAACAACGATGGTGGAACCAATAAGTATCCACATCGGGCGCGAATTCGCGTTTGATCTCGCCCGTTTTCGGATCGCGTCCCGTGTAGACACCACTGTCCTTGCCGGCGGTCAATGGTGCGAGCCAAACAAGGCCTTGAACGACCATCAAGTCCTGAGGCGACTGGTACCCACTGTTCGGAAAGGATGAACTCCAGAGCGACTTGCCGCTCTTGGCATCGATGCTTTGCATTTTGCCATCGCCGCCGGAGTAGAGCACAACGTCTTCATGAACCACCAAACGCGGACCAAAGTTGAAGGTGAACGATTGTCTTCGCGTCACGGGATCAGTTTCCCAGACGATTTCACCGGATTTTTGATTCAAGCTGACAAGCTTTTCTCCGTCATGAAAAAAGATATTGGTTCCGTCGGCGGCCAGCGTGAGCGGTGAGACCTTCGTCTGTTTCGCCCACAACTGTTTGCCGGACTTGGCGTCAAACGCCATCAGGACACGTGGCTCTTCGTTCCAGAAGAAATCTCTCACGTGAGCTTGGTCCCCGACTTGTCCATTGAGTGGCGAATAATCAGCGAGCTCAGCGGTTCCCTTTCGAACGACGAGAAACAACATGCCGTTGGTGTGGATAATCTCTTCGGTTGCATCGCTACCGTCGTAGGTGCGAATGACTTCACCGGTCGCAGCGTCCAATGCCGAAAGAGGCTCGTCGATCCCCATCGTCACAAAGACCGTGTCATCCGTAGAAACCAATCGTCGTGACAACTGTGTCGGCCCACTCTTCAAAGGCCACAAATGATTTTGCCATTTTTCGATATCGCGTTTCCAAAGGACAGTGCCGTTGAATGCGTCGCGCGCGATGAGTTTCCACTTGGGAGGTAGTTGAATCGAGATCCGACTGCCTTCATCCATAATGTAGAACATTCGTCCCCCGGTCGACACGAGAGCACTCATGCTTGCCATACGGTCATGGTGTCGCGACCATCGCGGACTGCCAACCCATTGCAAGTGACGCGGAGGTGCGACCACGTCGTCGTGAGCAACCGAGTTGCCAGTCGCGTCATGAAGATAATGCGACCACTCGTCAATGTTATCCGGTCGCGGTTTTACGATCCGCTTCCAAACATTGCTGTCTTTGATCAATGCGACGCCATTGGGAACCAACACACGAGTCATCTCTTCGACCGAGATTCCACTTGTATCCTCTACGACAAGAAGGTTGACGAAGTTATCGACATAGGGAAGTTCATTGCCGAGCAGACGATCGATTGCTATGTCCCCGTACTTCTTTTCGTGTAGCAATCGAGATCGAGCGGCGTCGACTTTCGCCGCGTCACGGTCGAGCCCCTGTACTTGAACGCCATCGTTGATTCGCAAGGCCTGAGTCAGTGTCGCGTCGCCACACCCAAGATGCACAAAAAAACCGCCGGCGGACTTGGTCGCTTGGGAAATGACATCATGCGTTTCCGCCCGAGCTAGGTCGACATGAAGTAACGTATAAATCACAACGAGAGAAGCAACAAAGAGGTTGCGTTTCACAAAGCCAATTTCGTGAATCATGAAAAGTGATCCTTGGAGTCAACGAGGAAGGCGATCAGCTTGTGGCGAGAAGTCTATCTTAACATCCGAACGCGAAACAAACACGGATTACACATCGCGAACGGACAGATTGTCGGGAGCTATCCGCTGACAACACCATAGCCGGCAAAACATGAGTTTTCGTGCGACAGTTCGATCGATTTTGAACATCGTTATCGAAATGTTCGCAAATCTCGGCGATTGTCGATTTGGGAGACTGTGATGGCCGCATAACGAATCAACAATACATCAACCGGGAAGAAAACGTATACTTTGACTGGTTCAGGGATGAGCCGTATCGAAGGCATGAAGCCGTCCTAACCGATTTTTAAAGCTTAGTGATTCCCTTATGACCCAACGATTACTGATGTCCGCCCTAATTCTTGTTGCGTTGGTCTCGACTCCCATCCAGGGCCAAGAACGATCGGATTCGATCACAGACGAGGCGTCGCTTCATAAACTTGACGTTCGCACGCCTGATGAACTTCGAGCGATGTTTCACTACGATGGCAAACCGATGTTGCTTCTAAGCGCTCATCGCGGCGGAGCCGGTCCGGGTTATCCGGAGAATTGCATCGAGACATTCGAGCACACGTTGCGATCAACGTTTTCGATGTTTGAGGTCGACCCGCGTATGACCAAAGACGGCGAAATCGTGATTCACCACGACGCGACACTTGACCGAACAACGACGGGAACCGGCAAGCTTGTAGAGAAGAGACTTGCGGAGCTAAAACAACTGAAGCTTCGGGACTCGGATGGCAACGTCACTCCCTACACGATTCCCACGCTCGACGAAACGCTCGCATGGGCCAAGGGAAAAACGATTCTCGTACTTGACCAGAAAGATGTCTCGGTCGAAAAAAGAGTTGCCAAAATTCAAGAACACAACGCTGAGCCGTGTGCGATGCTGATTGTCAACACCCTTGCCGATGCGAAGGCGTGTTACGCGGCAAACAAGAATATCATGATGGAAGCGATGATTACCGACTCCAAAAAGTTCTCCGACTTTGACGCCAGCGGCATTCCGTGGGAAAACATCATCGCATTTTTGGGCCACTCGGCACCGATCGACGAAAAACTGTTTTCGGCCGTTCACGACAAAGGTTCGCGATGCATGGTTGGAACCAGTCGTAACTTCGATCGTAACTTTGCGTCGCGACTGGCGATCGATTCGCCAGGGCTTCGAAAGGATTACGAAGATTTGCTGGGACGCGGTGTGGACGTAATCGAAACCGATATCCCTCGGGAACTTGCCGGATTACTTTCCGAGCGCATCCATGTTACCTCTCCGCCAAAGAGATAATTTTGCTTTGACGCATGCGAGAAAATGGATAAGTTAATGGCATCAACGCTGTCTGGCGCCGACCGTTCCACGGGATGCAGCGCGAAGCAGTGTGTTCAGTTGACGCTGGAGGGAATGGCGATGGGTCGCGAATCGATGTTTGTCTTTTTGGTTTGTGTCGCGGCGATGTCGTCGGTCGTTCTCGCCGATGGCCCCACCGCTCGTTTGGCGAACGCGAAAGTCGTCAAGGTCCTCAGCGGCAAGGACGAAGTCCGTCGCTCGCAGGCGATCGCGATGCTTCGAAACAATCCATCGAGCGCTGAAGCATTGCTGGAGCCGCTGATCGCACTCGCGCGTGACCAAGCAGAACAAGCGGAGTCAACTCAACTGGTTTCGCCCGTCATGGTCGATCTACTGCACGTGATCGGCAAGGTTGACCGACCGCAATCCGAAACCCTACTCATCGAGCTTTTGGACTGCAAGCAGATGGGGGTTTCGATGGTCGCCGCAGACGTCGTCGGTACCAACAAGATGATTTCTGCGATCCAGCCGTTGATCAAGCAAGTCGACCGGGCTGAATTTGAAACCGGCTATGGATTCCGGTTCAATCTCGTCCGCGCCTTGGCCCTGATGGAGCATCGTGATGCCGTCGTGTTTCTCGACAAACTGCGAGCCAGTCTCGATGGTCAACTTCGTTATGAACTCGACAAGTTGATGTCGAACGTCACGGCCGGATCGTTTGACGATGACGAGGATGCGTTTCAAAGCTGGAAACAGTCTCGCGAATCAAAGATCAAGCTCGCGTCAAGCCCATCGAAATCGGAATACGATGATCGAATGAGGTTGGGCCCATCACCACAGTACTACGGGATCGACCTTCATTCGAAACGAATGATGTTCATCCTTGATCATTCCGGAAGCATGCTTGACGCTGAGTATGGCACGACTCGGCTGGCACGGGCGAAGAATGAATTGATTCGAGTGATCGACCAACTGCCAGCCGATGCCGAATTTGCGATCATGTTCTATTCGGTAGCGGTCAACGTTTGGAAGACGGAACTGGTCTACGCGACGGCTCAGAACAAACAGGATGCCATTTATTTCGTCAATCGACTGGTGGCCGGTACCCATACCAATACTCACGGCGCACTTGTGCGTTCACTTGAATTCGACGATGCGTTGGAAGCCGTTTACTTGCTTACCGATGGAAAACCGACCGTCGGGGCCATCGTAAATCCTCAGGGAATCATTAATGACATTGTCCACCGAAATCGTTTTCGCCATTTGAACTTCAACACCATCGGCGTCGCGGTCGATGGGCATACCGAACAGTTTCTAAGAAGACTCGCCGAACAAGGTGCCGGTGAGTTCCGCAAAGCGATGTAAGGATCGAGCGGGAAATAAGTGTCCGGTACCATTTGCCAGGAACTGGCCCTTCGGGTGCTTCGCACAAATGGTACCGGACACTTATTTCCCGCTCGAGGTAGCGTTAAGGGAGCAGGAATCTAATTTGATTCGTTCATTGTAAACCTGTGATGCCTCGAAGTAAGATAGTCACTTGGCGCGGCACGTCTATTTCACCCCTCAGCCCACAATGGAACCCTTGATGCGCCGACTTCAATTTTGCTGCGTATTCGCAGTCTTTTTTCTGGGATCGGTTGGATTCGAACCGAATTGCATCGCCGATGATGGTGAACTGCGAGACGTGGCACTTTCATCTTCGATCACTAAAGTCCAGCCGATGACCGGAATCGTCCTTTGGTCAGATAACGAAGCCGCAGACTCCGATGCGATTCAGCTTGAGTATAGCTACATGAGATACGACGACGTCATCATCGGACCGAACAAGTACGACTGGAGTGTGGTTGATCGCTTATTGAACCAGATCGCTTCACATAATCACCAAGCTGTACTGCGATTCTACTTTGACTACCCAGGAAAAGTTTCATCGGTTCCCGCCTACATCAAGGCATTGCCGGACTATGACGAGACGAAGGGCAAGAGCGAGGGCGAGGACACAACTTTTTGCGACTGGTCAAACCCAACGCTTCAAAAAGCAACTCTTGACTTTTACTCCGAGTTTGCGAAACGATACGACAATGACGCCAGACTTGCATTCTTGCAAACGGGCTTTGGACTGTGGTCGGAGTATCACATCTACGACGGCCCAATGCAGATCGGAAAAACATTCCCCAGCGCTGAGTATCAAGCAACGTTCATGAATCACTTGGCAGCAGTGTTCAAACATACGCCATGGTCGGTCTCCGTCGATGCTGCGGATGACCAGTGGTCGCCTCTGGCTGAAGACAAAGCGCTAAAGTCACTTCCCTACGGCCTCTTCGACGACTCGTTTCTCTGCAAGCAACACGCTCGAGAGAACGCGAAAAATTGGGCTGCGTTCGGAGATGATCGATGGATAAAAACTCCTGCGGGCGGCGAGCTTAGCTATTACAACAATCGGGATCAAAAGTTTGCCTTGACCGAGAAAGGCCCCAACGGTATCCCCTTCGAAGAATTAGCCAAAAAGTTTCATATCAGCTACATGATCGGTGATGGTCAAACGGAGTATCAGTCGACCGAGCGAATCAAGGCCGCAAGCATGTCGCTCGGCTATCGGTTTCGAGTCACGGGGTTTAAGTCGGCAGACGGCGTAAGCGAAGTGACGATCACCAATGAAGGAATTGCTCCGCTCTATCACGATGCGTTCGCCACCGTGAACGGAGTTCGAGCGACGGTTAGCTTGAAGGGCTTGCTACCGGGAGCGGAGCAAACCTACAAGGTCGCCGCCGGGTCCGCTTCGCCAGAATTATCGATTGCATCCGACCGACTGGTCGCTGGTCAACAGATTCAATTCAACGCTGCACTCGGGAACTAAGAATCGAGCGGTAAATCAGTGTCCGGTCTCGCGAGTAAAGAGAGCTTGCTTTAGTCTTTTGTCTTTGACTTGAAACCTTCGCCTGAGCTTGATTTACCAATGACGATGATGAAATCCTGTGTGACGATTAGCCTCGTTGAAGAGGCTCGCGGAGGACCGTTTGTCTTGTGGGGTAAGCTTGACGAAGCGATCCAAACCGCCGCAAGGATTGGATACGACGCCGTTGAAATCTTTCCGCCCGGACCCCTTGCGATCGAATCGAAAACACTCGCGCCCACGCTTCGCGACCACAACCTTTCACTTGCCGCCGTCGGCACCGGTGCCGGATGGGTCAAACACAAGTTGCAATTGGCGGATGCCGACGCCGCTCAACGCCAACGAGCGATCGATTTTGTTCGGTCAATCATTGACGTTGCCGGGCCTCTGGGTGCATCCACTATCATCGGCTCGATGCAGGGCCGGCATGACGCCGTGGTGAATCGCGAAACGGCGTCTAGCTACCTTCGCGACGCACTTGAACAACTCGGCTCGCACGCGTCGCAGTATGGCACTGCGTTGTTATACGAGCCGCTCAATCGCTATGAGACCAACCAAATCAACACGGTCTCTGGCGGAGTGGCCATGCTGAAAAGCTTAGCGACCACCAACGTGAAATTGTTGTGTGATTTATTTCACATGAATATCGAAGAGACATCGACTGCAGCGGCGTTGATCGCAGGAGGAAAGCATGTCGGGCATATCCACTTCGTCGACAGCAACCGCCGGCCCGTTGGCGAAGGACAGATGCAGTTTGGACCGATCATTGCCGCTCTTCGGGCGATCGACTACGACGGCTATTTGTCGGCGGAAGCGTTTGCTTATCCCGATCCGGTCTCGGCGGCTGAGCAGACGATGAAAGCGTTCAAATACTGGACCAGCGCACCGAAACAATGAAACGAATGACTCAATGCGGATACAACCACCTCGCTTTGTAGACTTGGCGACTGCATCAGGCCCGATGCGAACGCATTTGTTTCGCCCGATCGGTGACAAACGTTATCCGGGCGTTGTGCTGTATTCCGAGATCTATCAGATGACCGCACCGATCGCGCGAACCGCGACAACGCTGGCTGGGAAGGGATTTGTAGTTGCGGTGCCAGAGGTCTATCACGAGTTTGAATCTGCCGGGACAGTATTGCCCTACGACAAGCCCGGTACAGATCGCGGCAATGAACTCAAGACAATGAAGCGGTTAACACACTACGATGATGACGCTCGTGCCGTTGTCGAGTATCTTTCGACATCTTCTGATTGCACGGGCACCGTTGGCGTGATGGGGATTTGTCTGGGCGGCCACCTTGCGTTTCGCGCCGCAATGCATCCATTGGTAAAGGCTGGCGTTTGTTTGTATGCCACGGACGTTCATAAGCGCAGTCTCGGTGCAGGAATGAACGATGACACACTCGACCGGATCAATGAGATCAAGGGTGAAATGCTGATGATCTGGGGACGACAAGATCCGCATATTCCGCGCGAGGGCAGGCGGATAATTTATGATGCAATGACCGATGCGAACATTGATTTCACATGGCACGAATTCAACGGCGAACACGCGTTTATTCGCGATGAGGGTCACCGCTTCGATCCCTCGCTCGCTATGTTGACACATGCGTTGATCGATGAGCTTTTTAATCGGCGATTGAAATAGGCTTGCAAGAGTTCGGGTTTTGGGGTCAGGAGTCAATTGCCGAAACGGCTCTTCGGGTGCTTCACACAATTGACTCCTGACCCCAAAACCCGAACCTGATGGCTAGGCACCCAACATGCGGTGCTCAAAGTACACGACGCCGTGTTCTTCCATGTGCCTAACAAACTTTACGTGACCGTCTTGCGAGATGACAATTGCAATGACTTCTGGGTAGCGTTGACATAACCGAAAGACGCTTCGATGCCGCGTGCCGTATCGCTCAGCCATCTCTGGCACCACGCGAGTTCCCTCGCTATCGATCGACCGCCAAACTCGTTCGACAGGCGGCAATTGACTACTTATTTCGGCACCAAAACCATGGACTTCAAGCCGACGCGTCAGCACCAACGCACCGTCGACGGCGGATAGACCGGCAAACAAGTGTCCGACCTCAAACACGGCTTCATCGAGATCATTAAGAGCGGGATGCGAGCTTTGAGAATACGTTCGCCAGCCGACCAAGCCGTCCGCATATCCAGAATGAATCTTCGCCAAGGTGTTCATGATGTCGACCATGACGCTGCGAAATCGACCGCGGCCGGGCGATCGAAAGAACGGATACTTGACCGCCAGCGAGCCGTCGTTTTCAGGCTCCGGTGGGAGAAATAACAACGTTCCGCCGTGTCGCTGGCCACGGATGATGCTGATCGCGCGACGCAGTACGTGCTGGGCCAACATGCGGCTGAAGTCAGGATCGATCGTGGCCCATGGATTTTGTGGATTCGCGCTCATCGCGTTTTCACGAGCTGCGACATGCAATTGCATGATCTCTTCACGGACGTCGGCAAAGTGCCCCGAAAGCCACCGCGAACGAAAGATATCTACATTGCCAAGTTCAATCACGCCTTCGTTCAATCGCGAAACGATCTGCGATCCACAGTACACGGCGAGATCACCGGGACCATTCACGTAAACAATCAACATCGTCGGCAAATCGAGATTGGCATCTCGACCTCCATGGACCTCGCGAACCCAACGAGGCCCGGTGTAGACAACACCCCAGATCATCAGTTCGTCCGACGTGCATGTCGCACCGATCATGGCGCGGTCAAACTCAACTGCCGGCGAAAGTCGGCGAATCTCGCTCGTCGTAAACTCTCGCGGGCTAGAAAACGGCAGCACTTGCAAACTATCTGGTGGGCCACCGTCGGGCGGGAACGAATCGACGTGTCCCATGATCAGGCGAAACGAGATTGGCCGCTCCTCTTCACGAAGTAAACTCGCCTGAAAACAGGTTGAAAGGACAATTGCGAGCTTATCCAGAGCCGGAGCAGGCGTGATACTCGTAGGCCACTCAGCGATCACCGCTTTGGCGAATTGTTCGGGGTACGCGTATTGCAAAACGTTGCACCGGATACAAGGAGGTTAAGATTGGGTATTCGGAAGTGTCTCAAAACAGCTATTCGAAACTGCGTTCTATCCAGCCGCCGCCGAGCACGCGATTGCCATCGTAGATCACAGCCGCCTGGCCTGGGGCAACACCCCCTTCGGGCACATCGAAATGGACCGAGAAGCTGTGTTCGTCTTCGACCGTCACGACGGCGTCGACAGCGTCGGAATTGTAACGAATCTGAACTTGGCACTTAAGCGGCGTGCTCGGAGGATCGATAAACCAGTTCGCATCATTGGCAACCAGTCCGCTGCGCATCATTGTCGACTTGGGCCCGATCACGACGTCGCGTGATTCGGGTTCAATCCGAACCACGAAGTGCGGTTCACCCATCGCAATCCCGAGGCCTTTGCGTTGTCCGACGGTAAATGCTTCATAGCCATCATGATCGCCAACGTGCTTACCTTCGGTGGTCATGATACGACCCGCCGTTGATGTCGCGAGTGGTCCTCGTCTTGCTTTCACAAAATCGCTGTGATGCCCTTGGGTGACAAAGCAGATTTCTTGACTGTCCTTTTTCTCGGCAACGTTCAGCCCTATCTGCGATGCCAATTCACGAATGCGTGGTTTGTCAAAATCGCCGACGGGTAAAAGCATTCGCGGCAGCCGATGTTTTGCGATACCAAACATCGCGTAGGACTGGTCTTTGTTTCCGTCCAGACCACGCGAAAGCCATGAACCCGCGTCGTCTCGTTCCATTCTGGCGTAATGACCCGTGGCGACGTACGTTGCTTCAACTCCTTCGGCAAAATCAAACAAACGGCCGAACTTGATCCAGTGATTGCACTTCACACATGGATTCGGCGTCCGACCTGCGATGTATTCATCGACGAAGTAGTCCACGATGCGACGGAAATCGCTTTGCAGGTCAAGCGAGTAAAACGGGATGCCAAGCTTCGATGCCACTCGTCTTGCGTCTGCCGCGTCAGTCGCGCTGCAACACCCCTGCTTATGATCCGCCCGCCCGCCAGAATCGTGGACGGTCACGACCGGAAGCTTCAGCCCCGTGGGGACGTTCTCGATTTTGCAAGCGTCCGCAGAAGCCTCGCCATGACGCATGAAAACGCCGATGACCTCGTGCCCCGCTTCGAGCAACAGATGTGCGGCGACGCTTGAGTCCACGCCTCCACTCATCGCTAAAACCACGCGGGACATTCTTTCGTGACCTTTCACACCTTTTCCGAAACATCCAATGCAGGCTTTTCCACTTGCCCACGGCTTGTATATTATCGCACCTAGGCCGTTTCTCGCGAACGCCTGTTTATCCACCCAGAAGATTTTATTTGGAGTTTTCCGATCCCTATGGATTCCGAACTGACCCAACGAGCTGACGCGATCCGCGATCGGCTTGTGCAACTCCGAGACTCTCTTTGACTACGCTACTAAACTTCAGGAGATAGAGAAAATCGAAGCCCAGATGAGCGAACCTGGGTTCTGGAACGAAAGCAACAAGGCTCAGGGCATCGTCAGCAAGCTAAAAGGCTTGAAGACGATCGTTAACCCGATGACGATGCTGCAATCGTCGTCACTGGACTTAACCGCGCTGATCGAAATGGCGGACGAAGATCCTGCGATGGCGGGAGAAGTACGCGAAGAGATCGAAAAGCTCGAGTCAATCCTCGCCGAACTTGAGCTGAAGGCGTTGCTCAGCGGCGAGAACGACAGCGCCGATGCTTTAGTAACGATCAACGCTCGCGATGGTGGGACCGACGCCAACGATTGGGCCGAAATGATGCTGCGAATGTATAGCGCATGGGCGGTGCGACATGACTTCAAGATTGAACTTCTTGATCGAAGCGACAATGAAGAGGCTGGGATCAACCAAGCGACGATCGCGGTGCGCGGTCCGATGGCTTATGGCTTTCTCAAAGGCGAGGAAGGCATCCATCGCTTGGTTCGTATCAGCCCGTTTAACAGCGAAGGCAAACGACAAACCAGCTTTGCAGCCGTCGACGTGGCGCCGGAGGTTGATGATACGATCGTTGTCGATATCCAAGACAAAGACGTTCGCGAGGATACGTATCGCGCCGCTGGGGCCGGTGGTCAGCACGTGAATAAAACCGATTCCGCAGTTCGCTTGACGCATATCCCGACCGGAGTCGTTGCCGCTTGCCAAGGCGAACGAAGCCAACACCAAAACCGCGCGACGGCTTGGAAGATGTTGCGTTCGAAACTTGCGAGAGTCGAAGAAGAGCGACGCGAAGTTGCGGCGCAAGATAAGTACGCGCTCAAAGCCCGCTCTGGCTTCGGCTCCCAGATTCGCAATTATTTCTTACATCCTGACCAACGGGTCAAGGACGCCAGAACCGGCCATTTTGAAGGCAACTTTCACAGTGTTTTAGATGGCAGTGAACTTCAAGGCTTCCTCGATGCGTTCTTGCAATTTCGCGCTAAGGGTGGTGAAGTAGATGATACGCTTTAGGACGCCGTTTACCGTTGATCGATTAGGTCCAACATGACAATCTTCGCCAAGATCATTGCTCGGGAAATTCCGGCAAACATAGTTTTCGAGGACGATGTTTGTCTGGCATTTCGCGATATCTCACCCAAGGCGCCTACGCACATCTTGGTCATCCCCAAAAAGCCGATTGTGTCACTCGCGGATGTGACGGATGAAGACGAGGCCATCATGGGACGGTGTGTTGTCGCGGCCGCGAAAATCGCAAGACAGGAAGGGCTTGATGCCGGCTACCGTTTGGTCGTCAATTGCGGAACCGATGGTGGCCAGGAAGTGCCGCACTTGCACTTTCATATTCTCGGCGGACGGAAGATGACTTGGCCGCCAGGATGAACGGCGATCGGTTCGAATTCTTGGCTAAAAAGCTGGATGCTTTGCGCGATATCGACGCGTATCGCAAGCTTGTCCCTCGAGATCATGGCGACGGATTTTTGATTGAACGCGACGGAAGGCGTTTGATCAACTTCGGGTCCAATGACTACCTGGGGTTAAGTTCAAGCTGCGAAAAGAGTCCTGACCCCTTATTCTCCGGCGCGGGGGCAAGTGCTCTCGTTTCGGGTTTCACGAACCTCCACGATCAACTTTGTCGTGACCTGGCAGAGCTTGAGCAAACCGAGGCAGCGGTCGTCTTTCCAAGTGGTTATGCGGCATGCAGCGGCACGGTCTCGACGCTGGCCGAAGAAGGCGATCTGTTGCTCACCGATTCACTTAATCACGCCAGCTTGATTGACGGAGGTCGACTGTCCCGCGCGACAAGGTATACGTATCCGCACTGCAACGCGGAAGCGGTTCGAAAACTGCTAGTCAGGAACCGTCACAATCACAGTCGCGCTTGGATTGTGACTGATGGTGTTTTTGGCATGGATGGAGACGTTGCACCGCTGGAGACACTTTGTGACCTAGCAGACCAGTTCGATGCCCACCTCGTTGTCGATGAAGCGCATGCGACCGGGGTACTTGGTATCGACGGATCGGGATGCTGTGCCGAGCTAGGCGTTAAATCACGGGTCGCGATCCGGATCGGAACGATGAGTAAAGCGATTGGGTCCCACGGCGGTTTTGTCGTCGGACCGCAAGTCGTAATCGATTACTTGATCAACCGATGTCGGCCACTGATCTTTAGCACCGCAGGCTCGCCGATGACGATTTCCGCCGCGATTGCTGCGGTCAAGTTGATTCGCGATGAGCCGCAAAGGCGAGCGAATGTTCGCAGCCTCGCCGAACATCTCAGGACTCGATTGCAAAAACGTTTTCCTGCAAAGGTGTCACCTTCCGATGTCCGCGGAGTGCCGATCGTGCCGTTGATCATCGGTGCAAACGAGGATGCGTTGCGGATTGCGTCACAACTCAATCGCGACGGCTTTTTTGTGCCCGCGATTCGACCACCGACGGTTCCGAAAGGGACGGCACGACTGCGAATCAGCGTGACTTCGAACCACTCGCTT
>Ga0105046_10010747_pt1 | contig 14242 bp, 15 predicted proteins | sample MAT03_FD_78385 | JGI IMG/M metagenome (GOLD analysis project Ga0105046, IMG submission 78385) | Freshwater microbial communities from Lake Fryxell liftoff mats and glacier meltwater in Antarctica - MAT-03 (megahit assembly) | ecosystem: Environmental > Aquatic > Freshwater > Ice > Liftoff... | reverse complement strand
GTGACCCATGGCGAAACTATTTCGTTGGCAATGGATGTGGAAGTCGCGATCCCGTTTACTGGGTCTCGCCGCGGTGGCAATCGCATTCGGGTCGTTGATGATCCTCTATGCCCTGACGCGGCCGGGCCAACTCGGCAAGCCGCACTTTATGATCATCATCGGCGGCATCTGGCTGATCGCGTTGGGCGGATATCAAATACTCCAAGGATTGTTTTCCCCCGGCGGGGCGTTCGGCGACCACGACGCGAAAGTGAAACCGCGTCGGCTGCGCCGGAAGAAAGTGCCAGAACAAGATCCGCTCCCGATGAGCCAAGATTCCTCGGATTCGCACGAATCCCTATGACACAGTCCCGAGATCGTAGCCCCGCTCGCGGAGCGAGCGAACCCCGAAAGGCCGCACGATGCGATCCGTTTTTAGCCTGCTCAGTCTGCGGTATTTGCTCCAACGTTGGGATCGTTCCGCGCTCATCGTCGCCAGCATCGCCCTCGGCGTGGCCACGCTCGTATCGACGCGCATCTTGAACGAGTGCATCGAAACCGCCGCGACCCAATCGACCACGCCATTGGGCCTCGGCGATCTTTTTATCACCAACGGCGAACTCGGGGTGAACCGCCCCATCGCCGACGAAGTGCGGGCCGCGAACATCGACGGCATCGACAGCGTCCAACCGATCGTCGTGGATCGGGTTTTCCTGCAGGGCCAAGAGAATAAAGCCGCGGTGCTGATCGGGGCCGAGCTCGCCAAGCACCAACTCGCCGGCGGCAACGCGTTCGATGCAATCTCCGGGCACAACCCGTTGAAAGTGACCATCGAACCGATCAAATTCAACCCGTTCACCATCGACCGCCGCCGCGTCGTCGTCATCAGCCGGGCGCTCTACGACAAGTGGAACGAAAATCGAAACGAACCGTTCCTGCTCCGCTACGGCAGCCGGGTTGTGGAGTTCTTTCCAGTCGGCGTACTCGACTACGGCGAGGATTCCCCGCTCAAGGCGCTCGGTTCCAACATCGTCGGCATGGAGATCGTCCAAGCGGCCAAATTCCTGCGACCGCCCCCGGTGCCGGCAGTGGCCGCGCTCGTCGGCGGTAGCGCCAGCCCGGATGCCTGGGACGAACTCCAACCGCCGCGGGTCAACCGCATCGACATTTTGCTGACTCCGGGGGCCGACCGAAACGCGGTGCAGGCGAACCTCGAACGGATCGTCGGCGACCGCGCCAGTGTCCGCACGCCCAAGGATCAAGATCAAAACACCCAAGAAATCATCGGCGGGATCCAACTCGGCTTCACCCTCTGCTCGCTCGGGGCGATGGTGGTGGGGCTGTTCCTCGTCTACAACTCGCTCGCCGTGACCGTCGCCGAACGCCGGCACGACATCGGCATCCTGCGCTCCATCGGCGCGACGCGGGGGCAAATCGTGGCGATGTTTGCCATCGCCGCGTTCCTCCTCGGCGTCGTCGGCTCGCTGTTGGGCATCCCGCTCGGCTATTTGCTCTCGCAGATCGCGATGCGCATCATCCAAAACGACTTGGCCCGCATGACCGTCGGCGGGGAAATCCCGCTCTCGATGCCGAACCCGCTGACGCTGGTGCTCGCATTCGGCGCCGGGGTCGGTACGGCCGTCTTCGCCGCGCTCGTACCATCGTTGCAGGCCGCGTACCAAGATCCCGCCGATGCGGTGCGGCGCGTCCCCGGCGGCGTCGGCGGCGCGTGGAGGGCCGCCCACCGGATTCTCTGCATCACGTTCGTCGCCGCGGGCGTCGCCATGGTGCTCAGCCGGCACGAACTTCCGCCGCGCATCGGGGCCTTCGGCGGCATGATCTGCGCCCTCGTCGGTATGTTGCTCTCCGCGCCGATCCTAGTCGGCATCTTGGTGAAGTTTGTCCAACCCGTCCTGCGGCAGATTTTGCCGATCGAAGCGCGGCTCGCAGCCGACAACCTCATTCGGTCGCCGGGCCGCACCGGATTGGTGATCGGCGCCCTCGCCGCCGGCGTCGCCGTGATGATCCAAACCGCCGGGGTCGGCCGCAGCAACGAAGAGCCCGTCAAGAAATGGCTCGACGAAATCATCCAAGCCGATCAATTGCTCGCGGCAGGGGACATCACCGAAGCCATCGGTTCGCAGTGCCCCTGCGACCCCGAGGTCCTCCGCGAATTGAAGACCGTGCCGGGGGTCGAAGCGGTCGCCGGCATCCGGTACGTGCGCCCCGAGTACAACGGTACGACCATCTTCATGACCGCGATCGACATGGATCAATTCATCGGCCCGAGCCAAGCGCGCGGGCCGAACGGATTGCCGCAGCTCGACAAACTCCGGAAGTTGCCGGGCCGCGACGGCGTCGTCATTTCGAATAACTTCGCCGCGTGGCACAAGGTGAAGGTCGGCGACACCATCACGCTGAATTCGCCGAACGGGCCGGTGAAACTCGTCGTGCTCGATCAGGAACAAGATTACTCGTGGAGCCGGGGGACGATGTTCATCGATCGGGCGGTTTACTCGCGGCTGTTCCGCGACACCCAGATCGACATCGCCCACGTCTTCGTCACGCGGGAAAGCCCGGAAGCCACCTTCGCGGCCAAGGCCCGCGTGAACGCATTCGCCGCCGACAAAGGCTACATCACGGCGGACCGCGGCGTCCTCCGCAAAATCTTGGGCGACATCATCGAGCGCGTCTACAAACTCGTCCATTTGCAGCAAATCGTCGTCGGCTTGGTCGCCGCCCTCGGCGTCGTGACGTCGCTACTGATCTCCGTCCTTCAACGCAAACGCGAACTCGGGTTGTTGCTCGCGGTCGGTGCGACGCCGTCGCAGGTGATCCGCACCGTGCTGTACGAAGCGGTGCTGATGGGGTTCTTCGGCACGGTGCTCGGCTTCTTCATCGGCGTGCCTTTGGAGTGGTACGTCGTCCGCGTCGTGCTCTTCGAGGAGTCGGGCTTCGTGTTCGACGTGATCCTGCCGTGGAAGCAAGCTTTCACCATCGGCGGCGGCGCGATGGTCGTGGCCACGCTAGCCGGTTTGCTCCCGGCGCTGCGGGCGGTGAAAACGCGGATCCCCGATGCGATCGCCTATGAGTGACCATCCGGCCGAGTGCGAGCCGGTGCGAATATTCCGCCTCCGGTACGAAATGCGGTATCGATTTCAGATTCCGCCGGAGCGACGATTTCGAATCGTGCTCTAAAGTAGTGCTATTCGGACAGTTTCAACCCTTAAAATGCGATATGTCCCAGCGCAGCGGCGATACTTGGATTGGCACACCGGCCGCTGTCTTGAACAGTGGCCATCTGGAGGCGTGCCTCGTTCACATTTATCCGAGCGGGCCGAACATGGGCAAACGGCACCCGCTGCAAGACGGCACCATGGTGATCGGTCGAGGGGAAAGTTCCGAAATTCGCCTCCAAGACAATTCGGTCTCGCGCACCCACTGCAAAATCGAGCCGACGAAAGACGGCGTCTACATCGTCGACACGAAAAGCCTCAACGGTACGTTCGTGAACGACAAACCGACGCGCGGCGCCCACCTCCTGCACGACGGCGACTACATCCGCGTCGGCAATGCGATCTTCCGATTCCTCACGGGGGGCAATATCGAGTCGGAATACCACGAAGAAATCTACCGGCTCACGATCTTCGACGGCCTCACGCAGATTCACAATAACCGCTACCTCACCGATTTTCTGGATCGGGAAGTGGCCCGTTCGCAGCGGCACCAGCGACCGCTGGCCGTGTTGATGCTCGATCTCGACCGCTTCAAAGTCGTCAACGACGAGCACGGCCACCTCTGCGGGGATCACGTCCTGCGGGAGCTCAGCAACCGCATCCGGCACACCGTCCGCCGAGAGGATTTGTTCGCGCGCTACGGCGGAGAAGAATTCGCGCTGGTCTTGGTGGAATCGACCCACGAACAAGCCGTGGAAGTGGCCGAGCGGATCCGGACGATCGTGGAGCAAATGCCGTTCTGGTTCGAGAGCCTGTCGATTCCCGTGACGCTGAGCGCCGGAGTCGCCACGACCAATGGCGAAGCGCCGATCACCGCGACCGATCTGCTCAAGCAAGCCGATGCGAATCTGTATCGGGCCAAGCACACCGGCCGCAACCGAGTCGTGGCGTGAGCTTACACGATACCACTCACCGCAATACGATTCGCGCTATGAAGCCGAGAATGCCAATCGAGACGACAATCCCGAGGTGCTTTGGCTGGCTCTCGCCGGCGCCGTCGAGTCGATTCCATACTTTGTCTCAAGACTCCCACTCCAGAACAGGATCGACCCCATGGCGAAGGCACACTCCCCCGGGTTCTTGAAGATTGCTGCCGACGCCAAGTCGCGCATCCGCGAATGCACGGTGGCCGACGTCGCGGCCAAGACTGCGGGCGGCGACGCGTTCGCCTTCGTCGATGTCCGCGAAGAGAGCGAGTACGCCGCCGGGCACGCTGCCGGGGCGGTGCACATCGGCAAGGGCGTGATGGAACGCGACATCGAAACGAAAATCCCCGACCCGGCGACGCCGATCGTGCTCATGTGCGGCGGTGGGTTCCGGAGCGCTCTCGCGGCCGACACCCTGCAAAAAATGGGCTATACGAATGTGCTGAGTATGGACGGCGGTTATGCCGCGTGGAATGCCGCCGGCCTGCCGACCGAGAAGTCGTGATACGATAACCCCATGACCCCCGGCATCCAGCCCGACCACGACGAATGCATCGAGCAGGCCTATTTCTTTCGCACTTTCCGCGAACGGATCGGGGCCAATATCCCCGCGCAGGAAACGCTGGCCCGGCTGCACGAGGAACTCCTCAGCTCCACGAAGATGCCGTTCGCCGTGCAGTTCTTGTCGCTGGAGCTCAAGCACTCGGGCCGGCTGTCGGACGGTTTCGCCAAGCTGCCGCACTACTTCACGCCGTTCCAAACGTTCGTGATGCGGCAGGCCGATAGCGAAACATCGAAGTTCACCACGCTCGTCGGCCTGCAAATCTTGGAGCGCGAAGCCGAGTACAAGGCCGACCAGCCGACGCCATCGGGTCTGTTCGTGTACCAATTCGAGGCGATCTGCCGGAACCGGCTCGGCTACGACTACGGCCTCGACGCCATCGGCGGGGATCCGTTTTACGACGGCGAATGGAAGAAGTACGCCGAGCTCGTCCGCCGGCAGGTCGGCATCATCGACTTCGCCGACTTGGTTTACCTGCGCTCGCAGTTGTACTTCAACGAACAGCGGCGGCGGAACCCGGACTATGTCCCGCCCTTGCCGCCGCTATTCGAAGAGCGCGAAGGGAAGATCGCCAAAGCGAGCCTGGGCCGCGATCCGCTGTTCTTGTTCGCGGCGTTGCAGCGGCAGTTGAACTATCCCGAGGTGCCGCGAGCGCGACCGCGGGAAGACATCGCCTCGAAGTTCGACCAGTACGAAATCAAATTCCGCGAAATGGAATCGCGGATCAAGATGCTCGAATCCGAAGTCCGCGGCACCTTCGACCCGACGCAATTCGGCAAACCGGAGATCCTGATGGATCGGCCCGACGCGGATTGAACCGGCCACCGCGCCTCGCGATCAGTCCCCTTCCGACTCTTTCTTCCATTCCTGCAACTTCCGGTAGAGCGTCCGCTCGCCGATGCCCAACATCCGGGCCGCTTCTTCGCGATTCCCCTCGGCCAATTCCAGCGCTCGCTCCATGTAGAAGCGCTCGACTTCGGCCAGCGGCCGGCCGATGAGCGGATCGGGCATCGCCCCCATGGGCAGCGCGAGCCGCGGTCCCAGCGCCGCCGGCAGAGCCAGTTGCGCCGGCACGCCGAAGATCGCCAACAAGCTACCATCTTCGGGGAGGTCATCGAGATTCAGCACGGTGTCGCTGTCGAGCAGGATCATGCTTTCGAGGAGGTTCCGCAGTTCGCGGACGTTGCCGGGCCACGTGTAGGTGGCGAAGGCCCGCCAGATGCTATCGGCGAGCAGCGTGATCTTCTTCCCGTACTTCGCAGCGAGGTCTTTGACGAAGGTCGACACCAACAGCGGAATATCTTCCCGGCGCTCCCGCAGCGCCGGCAAGCGGACAACGCCGACCTTCAACCGCTGGTAGAGATCGCGGCGGAATTCCCCCTTCTCGACCATGGCATCGAGGTCGCGGTTCGTCGCAGCGATCACGCGGACGTCGACCTTCATCGGCTCGTTGGAACCGATCCGCACGACTTCGCCGTTCTCGAGTACCCGCAGCAACTTCGCTTGCAGCGATGTCGGCATGTCGCCGATTTCGTCCAAGAAGAGCGTGCCACCGTTGGCGTATTCGAAGCGGCCCTTGCGGAGTTTGTCGCCACCGGTGTACGAACCCGGTTCGTGGCCGAACATCTCGTCGTCGAGCAGATTCTCGTTCAGCGCGGCGCAGTTCATCGCCACGTAGGGCTTGTTCTTGCGGGGGCTGTTCGTGTGGAGCGCCTTGGCCGCGAGTTCCTTACCGGTACCATTTTCACCGAGGATCAACACCGGGGCCGGGGCCGGGGCGTAGGCCTTGAGCAGTTGAATCACCCGCTGCATCCGAGGGCCGCTGCCAATGACGCCTTCGTAGCCGAACTTCTCGTCGAGCTGCCGGCGGAGTTCCTTGTGCGCCTTGGCGAGCCGGGTGTTGTCGGCGGCCTTGTCCACGATGGCCCGGAGTTCGCTGAGGTCGATCGGCTTCATCAGGTAGTGCGTGGCCCCGAGCTTCATCGCCTCTTGGGCCGTGCGGACGTCGTTGAAGCCGCTGATGACGATGACTTCCGCCTCGGGCAGGGCGACCTGAACCTGGCGGACGATGGTGAGGCCATCGAGATCGGCCATGCGCAAATCGGTGAGGACGATGTCGAACTCGTCGGCGTCGATACGGGCGGCGCCGGCCTTCCCGGACGTGGCGACGCTGACGCGGTGCCCCTTGCGTTCGAGGCTCTCCGCGATGGTCGCGGCGAGCTTCTGATCGTCATCGATCACCAAGATCCGTGCGGGGTCGTCATTCATGGGGCGTTATTGGTCGGTATCAAAGTGGTTGTGGGAAGTAGTTTGTAAAGAGAGCCTCGTCTCCAAAATTCCCATTGAGCCTTTTCGGTGGGTCGTAGGAAAATGAGAAGCGATACCGCCCGTCGCTATCGACTTCTCATGCGCAACTGCCCCAAGAGGGTTTGCTACCGCTAGACATCGCCTCAGTCGGAGATGCGATTCGTCATGCTGTCGGCGCGTAAGTCAACGCCGCGAGCAAGTGGTCCCGTTCCAGAGCGGGGTAATCGGTAAGGATTTCATCGAAGCCAGCGCCCGCGCCGAGGAGTTCGAGAACGTCGAGCACGCGCATGCTCGTTCCGCGGATGCAGGGGCGCCCGCCGCATTTGCTAGGTTCAATTGTGACCCGTTTGAGCAGTTCGGTCGGAGTCGCCATGGCATTCTCCCAAAGTCAGCTCGAATCACGAAGGACTCACTTGCGTCCATAGTGTAATATATCGACACTCCCGCCCACTTTCCCCGGTGCCGCCATGCGTTCGCTGCTCTCCCGCACTACCTTGCTCGCCGTCGTCCTCGCAGCGCTCGGCGGGGCCTTGCTCGTCGCCCAAACGAACAAAACCGGCGGCCAGAAGATGGCCGAGGCCGCGACCAAACTCGCGGGCACCTTCACGCCCGAGCAGAAGAAAGCGGCCCACTTCGCGTACGACGACGAACACCGCACCACGTGGTACTTCACCCCGGTGCAGGGTAAGAACAAAGAATCGCTGCGGAAGGGCCTGCGGATGGACGGCCTCTCGGCTGCGCAGAAGACCGCGATGCTCGACCTTCTGAAGCTCGGCCTCTCGGCAAAAGGCTTCGAGCAAGCCTCCGGCATCATGGATTTGGAAACTTACCTCTTGGAGTTAGAAGGGCCCAACGGTGCGATGACCCGCAATCCGCAATGGTACTTCATCAGCATCTTCGGCGAGCCGTCCAACACCGGCGCGTGGGGCTGGCGAATCGAAGGGCACCACCTCTCGGTGAACTTCACGCTCGATAAAGGCGAGGTCGTGTCGGCTACGCCGATGGTGTTCGGCATCAATCCGGCCGAGATCAAAGCCGGACCGAAGAAGGGGACGCGCGTCGTCCCGGAGGTCGAAGACTTGGCTAAGGAACTGATCGCGTCGCTGACGGACGACCAGAAGAAGATCGCGGCACAAGCCAAGCAGTTCGGCGAAATCCAAGAGAAGCAAGCTAACGCCACCCTCGGCGACCCCGTCGGCATTCCCGCCAAGGATTTGACCGCCGAGCAGAAGAAGACGCTGCGGAAGCTGGTCGAAGCTTACGCCAACCGCCTGCCCACCGAGTTGGCGGCCAGCGAATTGAAGAAGGTCGATGCGGCCGACTTCGGCAAGGTCCACTTCGGGTACTGCATCGAAGAGAAGAAGGAAGGCAAGCCCTACACCTACCGCGTTCACGGACCGAGCTTCGCGATCGAGTTTTTGAATGTCCAAGCGGACGCAGCGAAGAATCCGGCCAACCACATCCACAGCGGCTGGCGCTCGTTACCGAAGGATTTCGCCTTGGCGAAATGATCGGCGTGAGCAATTGGATTTTCGGCTCGTCCGAGCCGGACGCGTCAGCGACGTCTTACTTGGGTGCCCGGCTGTGAATGCCGTCTCGAATTGAATCAATACGTCGCTGACGCATCCGGCTCGGACGAGCCGCTCCGCACTACTCGGCGGGTTTGCCGAGCTTATTGGACGTGTCGGCCAGCTTCTCGCGGACTTGCTGGAGGCGTTTCGATTTGGCCAGTGGGCCATCGCTCGGCAGGCTCGCGGTGAGCTTGTCGATGCTGGCGGCCGCGTCGCGGTGCATCGCCTGCACGCGTTCGTAATCGGGCGAGCCCGGCTTGGAATCGCGGCGGGCCGTCTCGAAGTTCGGCAGGAAACCATCGACCACGATTTTCTCAACGTGATCGCCGATTTCGTCGGCGCGGTCGGCGTCGGAGCGGGCGAGCGCCTCGCGGAATTCGCGGGCCAAGCGGTCGGTGGAGCGCTGGCACTCGCCGGCGCGGTCGAGCGGCGTGTTCGCGTCGGCGACGCGCACGCCCTGATCGAGCAGATCTTCGAGCAGATCCCGATTCGCCTGCAACAATTGCAACTTCTCGTGGGCGGTCAGGCCGCTGTTGCCGGGCTGGGCCGACGCCAACAGCGAGACGGCCGCGACGGCGAACAACGACAGGAGGTGGCGGATTTTCACGTCAGGCCCCCTTCACGAGCGGTTCGAGCAGTTTACGGGCATCGCCGGCCGTCTTGGCCATCTTGATCAACGTCTTCTGCGCGTTCGGCGCAGCGTTCTGCGCCAGTTGAGTGGCTTCGGTCTCGGCGTCGCGGAGGCGGGCCAAGGTATCCTGGAACAGCGCCTGCCGTTCGCCGGCGGGCATGTGCTGGTCGAGCATCTTGGCTTGCTTCACGATCCCGTCGAGCACGGCTTTATCGAAAAGCCGACCGAGCGCGAGCAAGTCATCGCTCTCGGCGGCAAGGTAGAGTTCCTTGGTTTCGGTTTTCACGTCGCTGGCCCATTCGGCCCAAATGGCCATGCGCTGGGGGGCCGAATCGGACGCGGCCAGTTTCGTCACGTGGCGGACTTCTTTTTTCAACAGTTCGTGCCGGGGCTTTGCGGCGATTTCGGGCGCCGCGACCTTGGCCTTAGTGAAATACCAGATTCCGACGACCGTCACCAGTAGTGTGGCGGCGATTCCCGCGTAGTGTTCCCAACGCGCGGCCCGGAACGGTTTGAAGGTGCCACTCGGCGTCCGCAGGGTTCGCGGAATCGCTTTGATGATCGGTCCCGCTTCTTGAACCGATTCGAGGAACGCCGCTTTCTTTGAAGCCGAGGACGGCGCCGCCGGGAGATTCGCCAGCAAGATATCGAGCTTCAAAGCGTGGGTTTGAACCGCCCGGCAAGTGGCGCAGCCGGCCAAGTGCGCGGCGAGTTCCTCGCCCGGATAACTGGCATCCGGGGCGGCGAGCAACCGATTTTGAACCGCATCGCACTTCATGGCTTCAACTTTCGTCGCCTTTTAGCCCACCGTTGGGCGAAATCAACTCGGGATCCAGAACTTTCACCAACTTCTGGCGGGCTTTAAAGACTCGCCAGCGGGCCGTCTCTTCGGTGATTCCCAAAATCGCCGCCACTTCCCGGAACGATAACCCTTCTTCGGCCCGCAATAGCAACGCGCTCCGAAAGTCGCTCGGCAAATCGGCCACGGCCTTGTTCACCCGGGCCAGCGTCTCCCGGTCGGAGGCCATTTCCTGGGGGCCGGGCGTACCGTCCGCTTGGGTCGGCTCATCCGGCAGGGTTTGCGTCGCCCGCTTTTCGCCACGCTTCAGATTCACAAAGTTATTGTGACCGATGCGGAACAGCCAAGCCCGGAAATTGCTTCCCGGTCGAAACGACGCGATGGCCGCCAGCGCCTTCAGGAACGTTTCTTGCGTCAAATCCTCGGCTTTGTGCCGGTCGTGGGTCATGCGGAAGAGCCAGCGGTAAAGCCGATCCCAGTACGCATCCACGACCCGGGCGTAAGCCGACCGGTCGCCCCGTTGGGCGGCGACGATCCAGGTTGTCTCCTCCGCCGGCAAGGGTCGGGGGGCATCCGGTTCGGGGAACCGTTCGGGGACTGGGGCCACTCGGGCGTCCGGTTCAAGTCAATCGGGGTGGCATCGGTTCCGCTTCCCCAACTTAACGACCGGGCGACACGGCGTCCAGCGCTCCGTTTGCGGTTCATCACTCTCAACCGCGTTCGCGGCGCAACGTTGGCGCGATTTTCATCGGGAGTCGAAAGCCGGCACTGCGGGAAGGTGGGGAACTGGAGTAATTCGCTTCAAGATGTTCGAGATTATAGCTTTGCGATGGCTCAGCGCTTGATCGGCGCCCGTGCGTCGGCATCGTTGGCCATGATTCGGAAGTGATCGGTCGTCGGGGCGATCAGCGCCGCTTCGAACCAGCGGCCGATTTGGTCGATGTCGGTCATGCCGCGGATGGATCCGGTGATGTCGTAGGGCGCATCGGGGAATTTCACGCGCAGTAGCTTCAATAAGTCCGACCGTCGCGCTTCGATCATCCCCATCGCCATGCCTTCGGCAAAGCCCTCGGCGCGGCCTTGGCTCTTCCATTCCATCAGCGTCGAAACGGATTGCATGGCGAAGCCCGCGGCGGAAAGGAACTCGCCAAAGGCTAGCTCACGAATCCGAACGGTAAATAATTAAACTACCCCGGCGGAGGACCGGGGTTGATGGATGGGCGCTAAATCTTGGGTCGATCAAGAAGCAGAAGGCAATTTCTGTTGGTTCTGCTGCTTCTCGAGCAGTTCTTGCTGTTGGGCGAGCGGCAAAAGTTCTTGGCGGTAGATCGGCACGTCGCGGGGCGCCTCGATACCCAAACGGATTTTGCCCCGGTCGATATCCACGACCGTGATGCAAATATTTTCGCCGATGAAGATTTTCTCTCCGAGCTTTCGACTGAGGACAAGCATGTCGTATCCCTCCGTTGTGCGCCTCGTGCCAACCGATAGTCCGGGAAATCTACCCCACGATCCGATGCGGGGGCTTGACTCCGCGTGAGAAACTGCGTAACGCCGTGTTCCCCTCCACTTACGACCGGTATTTTGGGCACACACCGCGCTGTTTCCTACGCGTCTTGCGCACGGAGTGCCCGATTCTTACAAATCCTGTCGGGCGCGGCCGGAATAATCGTTGCGACCGACAAACAAAAACGCGGTGGGGTCGCTTTCTACCCCACCGCGTTCTACCGCATCTCCACGGGCCGCGCTAGACCACTTTCCCGAATGCCACCCGCGATGGCTTGTGTCTCCCTTATAACTTTTGGCCAAGCTCCGCGCCAGACGACTTTCCGATTTGTTTGTGGATCCGGAATCGAACAACACGGCGAGCCGGCAGCGTAAGCTGCCGGATTCTGATTCGCCCGAAAGACTCCGGCAGCTCACGCAACCGGCTCGCCGTCGCAGGACCCATCAGGCTACTTTCCGCGCATGGCTTTCGTCGGCGAATGCCAGGATGGGCTTCGGATCCCCTTCAAATTCCGCGTCGAACGAGTGCCAGAGCCGTTGGCGCATCCGTGCCCGCTCGGCCATGACCTCCAGTTTCTCCGGTGTGCCCGGCGCCGCCGTCGTCGGTTCGCAGGCCGTCGGTGCGTTACCGGTGAAATTGCCGACACCCCGGCGGGCGTACTTGCTAGTCGAGGGATATTGATCCCGCACGCCGGGGGCGTAGTAGCAGCCCCAGCAGAGTTGGCGCGGCCGGTTCACGTTGCTCCGGTGGCAGTGTTGGCAAATCGGAATCATGTCGAGCTCCTGTGGTGAGAATTTTGAAATCGGAAGACTAACCACAGAGGCACAGAGGGCACAGAGAAGGAAAGGATTGAAATGAAAAGAAGGAACGAGAATGAATGAGCGGAACTTCGATCCTTTTCCATTTCGCATTTTCACTTTTCTCTGTGCCCTATGTGCCTCTGCGGTGAAAATCTTTTGGGATCGATCAGGCCGCGACCGCGGCCGCGGCGGTGCGCTTCGGTCGATAGTCGATCGCCGGGAGCGACTTGGGGATGCGCTCCTCCAACGCCAGTTCCACCTCGGCGAGCAATTCGCGGCGCATATCGTGTCGCGGCGTGTCGTCGAACCAGTTGAGGAACCAGCGACAACCCGCCGGTTCGCCGAGGCGCTCGTCGGCTTCGAAGCAACAGCGGGCGAAGTAGTTCTCGACTTCGCCGACGGTCAACAGGCCGTGCCCTTGCCAGCCGCAGTAACCGAGGGCGTCGCACGCTTCCACGAGCCACTCCTGCACGCCGATAAGCGGCGGCGGCGAAGTCGTGGCCCCTTGCAGCAGCCGGGGGTCGTCGTATTCGAGGGCTTCGCGCAGTTGGATCAGCCCGAATGATGAGAGCACGGGGACGAATCCATTCCGCCAGACGTTGCGCCACAGTTCCATGATCGCTCCCGGTTGAAGGTCGATTTTTCCGGAGCCGGTCGCGGCTTCCCGCGTCCCAACTCCTCATTGCGTATCCTCTATCTATATATACGCCAGTTCACTATTGATAGCAAGCGAAATGCGCCGAAATGTGACAAGAAATGGCCGAAATTTGGGCGTGGATGGGCGTGGGCAGGTCAAAGATAGACATTGTTAGACGCGACGAGGGCAACGGGTGAGCGTTTCCGCGCGGGTGAGTTTTGAGGCAAACGGCGGGGTTTTGGGGCACAAATATATTTGTGATACGAAGTGATACGACACGCTGAATTCGTACAGGCGAGTTTTACTTGGATGGTATGATGGGCAGGTTTATGCACGCCTTGGCGAGGTCTATCGCCCAGCCGCGTATTTCTCTATATTCCTGACTATCTGGATCAAGTTTGTAAAAGGCGGAGGTTATTTCTTTGATTGCGACGTGTCCCGGACGCTCCGGAGGATCCGGAATCACCTGATCCGGGACGACCGTAAGTTTTAACTCCACGAACAATTGGTACGGCAGTTCTGCCACACCAATCGATGCCCTGAGTCTTATGTCTAGGCAACAATCTCGAAAAGCCTCCGGCGACAAAAACGCTTTTCGATGCAGCGATATTCCATCAGCATCTTGATCGGTACCTTTTTCGACATTTGGCTTTCGTGGCATGAAGGCCGCATCGAGCACAACCCCCTTCTTGTAATGCTTCGAATCGCATTTGATTCTGCGCATGAGCATCTCGTCCGATGAAATGACAAAAGGATCGGGAAGAGTCTGCTCTTCCCGATCCTCAATTTGGTCGCTCATTGGTATGGCTTCATGCTGCCAGAGCGATGCTAGTGCTCATGGCGGTGGGTTCGTCTCTCTGTACTTCGGCGTGTGTAGAACTATCAAACTGGACTGAGTCCGTCCAGAAATACGTCGAGAATCGCTTGCTGCGATCCGGTTCCCAATCGAGAACTTCAGCGCGCTCGGGTACCCTGACCTCAGCGGAGGTTACCGCACCACCACACTTGAACCACTCCAGCATGATCGTGCCGCCGAAGGTAGGCGCGATGGCATCCGGAGCCACAACGAATCCATCGCGCATCTGGCGCAGCCAGTTGAGGGTCGATTGGATTAGCCGCCCCGAAACCACCGGCGCGTCATCACCATCCCAGCCACAGGCGTAGTTTTTGAGCGACAGAAGCTCGGCTTCAGCCGCATCCCAGCCACCCAGGGCGGTGAAGCGAGGAACGCAGTCCGTCAGTTCTGGTTCGAATTCGCTTTTCATGATTGCAGCCCCCATTCTTCGT
>Ga0105046_10010745_pt1 | contig 14242 bp, 15 predicted proteins | sample MAT03_FD_78385 | JGI IMG/M metagenome (GOLD analysis project Ga0105046, IMG submission 78385) | Freshwater microbial communities from Lake Fryxell liftoff mats and glacier meltwater in Antarctica - MAT-03 (megahit assembly) | ecosystem: Environmental > Aquatic > Freshwater > Ice > Liftoff... | reverse complement strand
TGCTGCCGAACGATCCGCGCTGATCCGCGATTATTCGATCGAAGACACGGAAGAGAACCTCCAGTTCGTCGCCGAGCAGGTTTCTGCGCTCTCCCACCAGGACGTGCTGGACTTCGGCCGCCTCGCCGAGATCCTCGGGTATGACCGCAAGGTCAACACCCTGGATTTCCCGATCGAGCCGCGTGGTTACCGCCTGCTCGGCCGGGTGCCACGCTTGCCCAAACTTGTCGTCCAGAAGATCGTCCAGCAGTTCGGCAGCCTCGAAGAGGCGCTTCGTGCGCCCGACGAGGAGCTTGCCTCGGTGGACGGGGTTGGTCCTTCAAGGGCCAAGGAGATCCGGGAGGGCGTGCGACGCCTCCAGGAAGCCGTACTTTCTGACCGTTTTTTGAATACATGACGGCCCGGGCCGTCGCTACGAAGTAAAGGAGCAATCTGATTTCTGATTCAGACGCAGTGAAAGATGAAGAACTCGAGAACGTCGAAGTCGTTCCGTACGTATGTGATTTCGAGGAGGGCGACAAGGTCGTCTACCCGCATCACGGCGCCGGTGTTGTTCTCAAGAAGGAAAGCACCGAGCTCCTGGGTGAGACGCGTGAGTACCTGACGATCAAGATCCTCCACAACGACCTCACGGTCAAGGTCCCGACCGAGAACGCCGGCATCGCCGGTCTCCGCCGCGTGATCGACGAAGACGAGATCAAAAAGGTCATCTCGGTGCTGTCGGACGAAGTTTCCGACATGCCGAAAAACTGGAACCGCCGCTTCAAGTACAACAAGGAAAAGATCAAGACCGGCAACGTCTTCGAACTGGCCGAAGTTGTGCGCAACCTCGCTCTGCGCGAGATGGAGAAAGGCCTTTCGACCGGCGAGAAGCAGATGTACACACGCGCCAAGAAGATCCTCGCTTCCGAGTTCATGTACGCCCTGGACAAGGATGAAGAAGGCGCTGAGGACTACCTCAACGGCCTGCTCGAAGAGCGCTTCGAAGCGTCGGTAGCTGCTGCCGCTGCCGCCGCCTGAGCCCGTCATGGCCGCGGGCTCGGCTACCGCGCTGATTGTGGCCGCCGGTTCCGGGCAGAGACTCGGAGCCGGTGGGCCCAAGGCCCTGATCGAGGTGGCGGGACGCCCGATGTACGAATGGTCAGTCGATGCCTGTGCTTCAGCCACGGCCGTCGGCCGGACCATCGTTGCCGTGCCGGCCGGACACGAAGACGGCTTCAGCGCGGCCGGCATCGAACTGGTGGAGGGAGGGGCCACCCGCTCCCACTCGGTCGAGGCCGGTCTGTTGATGATCGACACCGATTACGTCGTCGTCCACGATGCGGCGCGCCCGCTGGTCACCCCCAGCCTGATCGACGACGCGGTTGCGATGCTGGACGCTGATCCGGACCTCGATGCCGTGATCGCGGCCGCACCGGTCACCGACACGGTCAAACGTGTGAACGCCGACGGTGTGGTTGACGCCACTCTCGACCGCGAAGAATTGCGCTCCGTCCAGACCCCGCAGGTATTCCGGACCGCGGCGCTGAGGCGGGCGATGGCCGCCGGCGACATCCAGAACGCGACCGACGACGCCTTTCTGATCGAATCCGCGGGTGGCCGGGTAGGCGTACTGGACACACTCGCATCGAACATCAAGGTCACCGTCGCCTCCGACATCGACCTCGCCGAATACCTGCTCGCCAGGCAGGAAGCAATGAAAAACCCCTCACCCCAGGAATCCCCGACTTGATCACCGACTACCACGTCCACCTCAGGGCCGACGAGATCGACGCCGCCGCCGGAGAGCACTTCACCCCGGCCAATATCGAGCGGTACGCTCAGGCTGCCGCCGCCGCCGGCGTCGACGACCTCGGCTGCGCCGAGCATATGTATCGCTTCACCGAGGCGCTCACGGTCTGGAACCATCCGTTCTGGGCGGAATGGGCGCTTGACGACATCGACATGTACTGCGAGACCGTCTCCGCCAGTCCGGTCAAGCTCGGGATCGAAGCCGACTACGTCAAGGGCGCCGAAGACAGGCTCGACAACCTGCTCTCACCGCGGCCCTTCGAATACGTGATCGGTTCGATCCATTTCATCGGCGACCAGTCGATGGACACAGAGGAATTCACCGTCTGGGACGACCGCAGCGACCCCGACGAGATCTGGCGCCGGTATTTCGAGAGCCTGGCCGAGGCGGCGCGCTCCGGCATTTTCGACATCCTCGCGCACCCTGATCTGGTCAAGGTCTGGGGCCGGGCCAGACAGCTTCCTTCTCGCGACCTGCGTTTCTTTTATGAGCCGGCGATCGAAGCGATCGCCGAGACCGGGGTCACGGTCGAAGTCTCGACCGCCGGCCTGAGGAAAGCCGTCGGCGAGATCTACCCGGCCCCGGCCTTCATGGAGATGTGCGTCGAGGCTGGTGCGACCTTCGCCCTTTCCTCGGATGCGCACCAGGCCGACCAGATCGGTTTCGAGTACGACCGGGCCCTTGACTTCCTGGCCGGACACGGGGTCACCGAACTCGCTGTGTTCGATAACCGCGAGCGCCGGCTCGAACCAATCGGTGACCGGGCCGGCCTTGGAAAGGTGGCGGCCGAATGAGTGTCGGAATCGGATACGACAGCCATCGTTTCGCCGAAGGCCGCCCGCTGATCCTCGGCGGGATCGAGATACCTCATGACAGGGGGCTGACCGGACACTCCGATGCCGACGTGCTGACCCACGCGGTGATCGACGCGCTGCTCGGCGCTTCCGGGCTCGAAGACATCGGTTCGATCTTTCCCGACACCGACCCGGCCTGGCAGGGGGCCGATTCGATCGAGTTGCTGCGCACGGTCGTCGGCATGGTCAGGGGGGCGATCGAGAACATCGACGTTACCGTCATCTGCGAAGAACCCAAGCTCGGCCCGCACCGCGCCGCGATCGTCAGATCGATCGGCGACGTGACCTCGGCCCGGGTCAACGTGAAGGCCACCACCAACGAAGGAATGGGCTGGATCGGCCGCGGTGAAGGCATCGCCTGCATGGCGGTGGCTTCGATAGAGAACCAATAGGGTTCCTGCATGCTAGGTGAGGTAACGAAGAAGGTTTCTGACGTCGGTTTCCAGCTCAAGGTCCTGAGCGAGACCGGCATCCTGGCGCCGATGCGTCCCGACCGTACCGCCAGGGTCGTTTCCACCCTGGTCAAGGGGGGCACCACACCGGCGACCGCGATCCGCATCGCTGCGATCAAGCATCCTGACCAGACCTTCATCGTCGACGAGCGCGGTTCCCTCACTTTCGACGAGGTCCACAAACGCACCACCGCCCTCGCCCGCGCCCTGGCCCGCCTCGGTCTCGGTGAAGAGGACGGCATCGGCATCATGTGCCGCAACCACCGAGGTTTCATCGAAGCGAATCTCGCCGCCTCCAAGCTGGGTGCCACCGCGCTGTTCCTCAACACGATGTTCTCCGGTCCGCAGCTGGCCGAGGTCGTGAAACGTGAGGGCCCGAAGGTCCTGGTTTACGACGAGGAGTTCGAAGGCCTGCTCGAAGGTGTGCCCGATGACGTGATCCGCATAGTTGCCTGGCGCGAAGAAGCCGGCGACGGCCTCGAGGCCCTGATCGAGTCGGCCGACAGTGCCGAGCTGCCGCTGCCGACGGTCCAGTCGAAGTTCATCATCCTCACCTCGGGCACGACCGGTACCCCCAAAGGTGCCCAGCGCAACAGCCCGAAGGGTCTCTCCGGCATCGCCGGCCTGCTTGACAAGATCCCGCACCGCTCGGGTGAGACGATGGTCATCGCGGCGCCGCTCTTCCATTCCTGGGGTTTCATCAACTCGGTCTTCGCCCTCACCCTCGGCGCGAAGATCATCCTCAACCGCCGGTTCGACCCGGCGGTCACGATGGAAAGGGTCGACGAGTTCTCGGCCGACGTGCTGGTCGCGGTCCCGGTGATGCTTCAGTTGATTCTCGAGCTGCCGACCGAAGTGCAGAACGGTTTCAAGGCTTCAGATCTGCGGATCACCACACTTTCCGGGTCGGCCCTGCCGGGTGGACTGGCGACCGCCTGGATGGATCGTTATGGCGACAACGTCTACAACCTCTACGGCTCGACCGAGGTCGCTTTCGCGTCAATAGCCACCCCGGAGGAGCTGCGGATCGACGCCGCCACCGCCGGCCGGCCGCCCCGCGGTACTTCGATTCGCCTGGTCGACGAAAACGATCAGGATGTTGCCTCTGGCAAAACCGGACGCATTTTCGTAAGCAACGAGATGACCTTCGAGGGCTACACGGGTGGAGGCAACAAGGCCAGCCTTGACGATTACATCTCCAGCGGTGATGTCGGCCACTTCGACGAGCGTGGCCTGCTCTTCATCGACGGCCGCGACGACGAGATGATCGTCTCCGGCGGCGAGAACATCTTCCCCGGCGAAGTCGAAGATCTTCTGGCCGGACATGAGCATGTGGTTGAGGTCGCCGTGGTCGGTGTCGCCGACGACAAGTTTGGCCAGACGCTCAAGGCGTTCGTCGTGATCAGGCAGGCGGGGATCGTCACCGGCAAGGACCTGAAGGCGTACGTAAAGTTCAATCTGGCCTCTTACAAGGCCCCCAAGGACGTGGTTTTCATGGACGAATTGCCACGGAATGCCACCGGCAAGATTCTCAAACGCTCCCTCTAGTAGTAAGTTTGGTTTGACGATGAGCGATCCAACTCCAGCTCCGTCGAAGGACGAGACGAGCAAGACCAACGGCCTGCCGGCCGAACTTGGTCTGGTCGGGGAATCTTCGGCCCGCATGAACGCCCGCATCGAAGCCTTTGCGAAAGAGCTAAACGAAAGCGAATCGAAGGCCCGCGAAGCCGAACTGGCTGCCCGCGATTCCGAACTGAAGGCCCTCGCGTTCGCGCGCGAAGCTGTTGAACAGGCCAGGAAGTCCGAGGCCGAAGCGGTCAAGACGAGGGCTGAGGCAGCCACCGCCGACCAGCGCGTCGAAGCGGCCAAGGTAGCGGCCGCCCAGGAGACCGCCCAGGCACGTGAGGAAATCAAGGCCAAAGCCCGCGAGACGCTGCGTAAGCTGAGCACCGAGGCCCGCCAGAAGATCGAGGCGGCGCAGGCCGCCCGTCAGGTTGCCGAGGATGAACTCAAGGCACTGACCGAGAAGGAAACCGCCCACCGGGACGCCCAGGCGAAGGTGGAAGCCGACCTGAAGCGCGTCGAAGGAACCCTCAAGGAAGAGCGGGCAACCCGCGAGGAAGCGCTGGGCAAGGTTGCTGCCGAAGGCGAAGAGCGGCTCGCGACCCGCACCAGGAATCTTGAAGAGACGGCTGAAAGACTGGCCAAGGAGGCCAGGCAGGCAGCCGAGCGTGAGGCAGCGAACCGGATTGAGGTCGCTGACGAACGCGCCCGCAAGGCGCAGGACCGGACCGCACAGGCCGAAGCCCACGCCAACGAGTTCGAGCAGCTGGCCCGCCAGCGCATCAACGAGATCGAAGCCGACGTCGACCGCCGGGTCATGGAAGGAACCGAGCAGGTCCGTCAGGAGGCAGCCGAGAGGGTTGAGGCACTGATCGAACGGTTTGGCCGCGAAGCCGAGGAGGATGCCCGCCGGCGGGCCGATGAGCGCCTTCGCGACGAAGACGAGCGCATCGCACGTGAGTCGGAGCGCCGGGCCGAACTGGCGCGGCAGTCGGCCGAAGACGAAGTTCGTGCCGCAGCCGACCGGGCCCGGCAGGAAGCGCTTTCCGCGGCATCGAGCACTGCTCCCGAATGGGAGCGCGGCGAGACCGGCCGTGAGGGTGGCGATGCCGGCCAGGCTCCGCGTCGCCGTCGTGGCGGACCCGGTGCCGGTGGATACCGCACCTTCTGATCTCCGCACACCGGGGTGCTGACATGCGTGAGGTGAGCATCAAGGACACGATGAGCGGCGAACGCCGGGTCATCGATCCCACCCATGAAGTGGGCATCTACGCCTGCGGCCCGACCGTCTACAGCCGGATCCACATCGGCAACGCGCGGCCGTTCGTCGTCTTTTCCCTGCTGGCCAGATTCCTGAAGAGCGAGGGGTACGAAACCCGGCTGGCGATCAACGTCACCGACATCAACGACAAGATCTACACCGCTGCTCAGGAGCGTGGGATCCCGTCTGGCGAGCTGGCCGCCGAGATGACTGCCGCCTACATGAAGGACACTGGTGACCTCGGCATCGGCCGGCCCGACGCCGAGCCTCTGGCGACCGGGATGGTCAAGCCGATCATCGAGCTGATCGAGACTCTGGTCGAGAAGGGCCATGCCTACGAGTCAGGTGGCGATGTCTACTTCTCGGTGCGCGACTTCGAGGGTTACGGCAAGCTGTCCCACCGCAACCCGGAAGACATGGAGCAGGGCGAAGGCGACGACGCCAGCTCACTGAAACGCGACCAGCTCGACTTCGCCCTCTGGAAGACTCACAAAGAGGGTGAAGACACCTGCTGGGACTCGCCCTGGGGCCCGGGGCGTCCTGGCTGGCACATCGAATGCTCGGCGATGGCCGAAGCCGAGCTCGGTGAGCTGCCTTTCGCGATCCACGGCGGCGGCTCAGACCTGGTTTTCCCCCATCACGAGAACGAGATCGCCCAGTCCGAGGCTGCCCGCGGCAAGCCGCTGGCCCGGATCTGGATGCACAACGGCATGATCGAGACCGATGCCGCCAAGATGTCGAAATCGGACGGAAACATCTTTCAGCTCTCCGAGGCGATCGACGTCTATGGCGCCGAAGCCGTGGTCTCCTACCTGGTTTCCGGCCACTACCGGCAGCCGCTGGCGTTTGGCGAAGCTCCGCTCGCCGAGGCGGTGGCCCGGGTCGACCGCCTGCGCAACTTCCTGCGGGCCAAAGACCTCGACGAGCCCCGGGGCGAAACCGCAGCTGATGCGGTCGAGCGTTTCCGCGACGCCCTAGCCGACGACTTCAACACACCCAAGGCGATGGTTGAGGTGTTCGACCTGGTCCGCAAGGCGAACCAGCAGAACGTTCCTGGTGCGGGTTCCGCCCTGGTCGAGATGCTCGGACTGGTCGGGCTCGAATCCCTGGCCGAGGACGGCGCCGACGGACCTGATTCCGAAGCCCTGGCATTGCTTCGCCAGCGCGAGGCTGCGCGCGAAGCCCGTGACTTCGCCCTGGCCGACGAAATCCGGGGCCGTCTCGCGGAAATGGGCTGGGAGGCCAGGGACAGCGCCGAAGGCGCGAGCCTCGTTCCCCGGCAGAAGCCTTGAGCTCCGGCCGATGACCGAATTCATCTATGGCACTCAGCCGGTCGCCGAAGCCGAACGCGGTCGCCGGCAGGTCCACCGAATCTGGCGGTCTCCGGAGACCCCGGCGGCGAAGCTCGCCGAGATGGCCGGCAGCGAGGACCATCAGGGCGTAGTCGCCGAGGTCGATCCATACCCGTATGTCGGCGGCCAGCAGCTGCTGGGTAAACCCGACGCTCTGATCGTGGTTCTCGACCAGATACAGGACCCACGCAACCTCGGCGCGGTCTGCCGATCGGCAGAGGTGGCCGGCGCCGACGGGGTGGTCATCCCCGACCGCCGTGCCGCTTCGGTAACCGCGGTCACGTGCAAGACTTCGGCCGGCGCGGTTGAGCATCTTGAGATCGCGCGTGTCCGCAACATTGCCGACTTCCTGGCCGACGCGAAGAAGGCCGGGTTCTGGGTGTGGGGGGCAGATGGTGGCGCCCGTTCCGCTCCCTGGCAGATCGACCTGACCGGCAAGACGGCGATCGTCATGGGCACCGAAGGCAAAGGCCTGCGTCCGCGGGTGGCCGACAGCTGCGACGGACTGGTCGCGATCCCCCAGCATGGCCGGATCGATTCGCTGAACGTTTCGGCTGCCGCCTCGGTGCTGCTTTTCGAAGCAGTCCGCCAGCGCACCGACAGCTGAACCCTCAAACGGCTCTGCCAGACCCGGCCAATCGGCCACCCAGACGAACCGGGTCGGTTTTTGACCCTTGTAGGGATCGAAACCGACCCGGTTCGCCGGGCTGTTTCTGCAAGGTCGCTTGCACCGATTGGGGGCGAGGGGTTGACAGAACTCTGTAAAGCCGTAAACTAATTTCAAGATAAAGGGTGAACCTCAAGTTGAGTGTGAGGATTCACCTGTCAGTTAGGGCGTCCAGGGGAGGTAAGTGGCGCCACAGGCCTTCTCAAAAGGAGAATGTTCAGTGGCTACCCCAACCTCGAATGCGGTATTAGCAGCATCTTCACCCAGGATTCGCACAGCTCCTACAGGACACACTAAGGCTCGAGTTGAGCCTGATGATCACTATCTCGTAGCGCTCTCGAAGCGTGGCGAGAAGGACGCGACCGACCGGCTGATCAAGCGGTACCACGGTTTCGTTCGCCTCAAGGCATCGTCGTATTTTCTCGTCGGTGGAGACTCCGACGACCTGATCCAGGAGGGCATGCTCGGCTTCTACAAGGCGATCCGCGACTACCGGACCGATCGTGAGTCCAGCTTTCGCAATTTCGCCGAGCTCTGCATCACCCGCCAGATCATCACCGCAGTCAAGACCGCCACCCGCAACAAGCACGCACCTCTGAACCAGTACGTCTCCTTCGGCCAGTCGCCGGCGGCGAACGGGGAGTCGGATACGACCATGGAAGAGATCCTTCCCGGTCCGACCGCCTTCGACCCGGTGAATCAGGCGATCTCGTCGGAAGAACTGGGCAGCCTGGTTGGCCACCTGCGGGCGACCCTCTCCGACATGGAGAGCAGCGTGCTCGGTTATTACCTCGAAGACCGCTCCTACGAAGAGGTGGCGCTGCTGCTCGGCTGCGACACCAAGACGGTCGACAACGCCCTCCAGCGGGTCAAGCGCAAGGTCTCGAGGCACCTCGACTCACGCGAAGTGGCCGTCTGACCCACTTCCGCGGGACCTGAATTCGGTTGTGATTTGCGAAAGGGCCAGCCACCGTCCCTTTGTTCGTCATATTCTGGGGCGACACAACATTAAGGTCCTGCGCGCCCGCCTAGCTCAATTGGTAGAGCACCTGTCTTGTAAACAGGAGGTTTCCGGTTCAAGTCCGGAGGTGGGCTTGATCCTCGACTGGAACGAGAAATGTGCCAATGCGAATCCTGACCACCTGCCTGTCCTTCGCCTGTCTGACTCTTATCGCCACGCCCGCGGCTTCTGCCGGGGACCTCGACTGCGGTGACTTTTCGACCCAGGCCCAGGCCCAGCAGTACCTGACCCCCGGCGATCCCCATGGTCTTGATTCGGAAGGGGACGGGGTCGCCTGTGAATCGCTTCCCTGCCCTTGCTCGTCCGCACGCCCCGGGGGCGGCGCTGGTCGCCCCGACCCGCCGAAGGTGATTCGTTTTCGTGCCCGAGTGACCGAAGTGATCGACGGGGACACTGTCGAAGTGAGGCGCCGGGGCGGCTCCCTGGTGACGATCCGCCTGCTCGGCATCGATACACCCGAGGTATATGGCGGCGTGGAGTGCGGTGGCCGGGCCGCGTCGAACCTGATGGGCCGTCTGGCCCGCGGAGCGGTCAAGGTGAAGACCGACGCAAATCAACCGAAACGTGACCGGTACGGACGCCTGCTCGCTTACGTGGCCAGGTCCGGCACCGACCTGGGCCGGCGCATGGTCAGCAAGGGACGGGCGAAGGTCTACGTGGTCGGCAGTCGCTTCAGCCGCTATTCGAGCTACACGGCCGCCCAGCGGGCCGCGAAACAGGCACGCCGCGGCACCTGGAGGTCCTGCGGCGGTTTCTGAACCTCTCCTGCCGAAGCGACGTCGCTTTCCGCTCCGAGCGCTGCCCTGGTTCACGCGTTGCGGTACCCGCCCCCTTCGAGACTGAAGGGCCTCCCGGCCCGGTAGCGTGACGAGAATCTTCTTCCCGGCGTGTAACGCCTGACGACTGGCTGTGTAAAAAAACTGTGACCGATGAGCGGCTTGCCGCCTACCATGACTTTGCGAGACACCACGGCGTAAACCGTGGTCACTACATCGTTGCGCGGATCCTGCTCCAGCCCTTCTTCCTGATCTATTTCGCCCTCTCCCGCCAGGGTCGCAAAAACGCCCGGATCAAGGGCGGCACGATCGTCGCCGCCAACCACCGCAGCTTCCTCGACCCGTTCGTGATCGGTTCCTGCCTGCCGTGGGGCAAACCGATGAACTACGTGGCGAAGGTCGAACTGTTCGAAAAACGCTGGCAGGGGTACCTGCTCTGCCGGATCGGCGCTTTTCCGATCCGCCGGGGAGAAGCCGACGAAATGGCGATCGAGACCGCTGACACCGTCCTTGCCCGGGGCGGCACGATCTGCATATTCCCCGAAGGAACCAGGCACCGCAAAGGATCGCTCGGCACACCAAAACGGGGTGTCGGCCGGCTGGCGCTGCACAGCGGAGCACCGGTCCTGCCGGTGGCGGTCAGCGGAACCGAAAACGTGAGGCGGGGCTGGAGGATCAGGCCACGCAAGGTCAGGATCCGGGTTGGGCGGCCGATGTCTTTCCCGCAGGCAGAGAATCCTTCACCGGCCCTGGCTGCCTCCGTCACCGGACGGATCTGGCCGAACGTCGAGCTTCAGTGGGAGGACATCGGCGGCCTGCCGCCGATGCGCCGCGCCGCGGTGATCGGGGCCGGAAGCTGGGGCACCGCGGTCGCCGTGCTGCTCGCCCGCGGTGGCCTCGAGGTCCAGCTCGGGACGAGGACCGAAGAGCAGGCCGAAGCGATGTCGCTGGCCCGTCAGAACGAACGGTACCTGCCGGGCGTGCGCCTGCCGGATGCGATCGAGATCAGTCCTTCGAACCAGATCGAACTGGCCGGCGTCGACCTGCTCTGCCTGGCCGTGCCTTCCGCTTCATACCCGCAGGCAGTGGGTGCGGTCGCCGATCGGCTCGGCCGCCGCGCCGGAATCCTGCTGCTCGCCAAGGGATTGGTCGCACCCAAAGGCCAGCTTCCGTCCGAATACGTTTCCGAGCGCATAAAATCCCGCGGAATCTCCTGCCTCGGTGGTCCGGCTCACGCCCGCGAAGCAGTGTCCGGCTCCGCCGCGCTCGTGCTCGGCACCGCAGACGCCGACCTCCGGGCCCAGCTCGGTGATGTGTTCGACCGGGCCGGACTCGTCTGTGAACGATCCCGCGATGTGGTCGGCGTCGAAATGGCCGGAGCCGCCAAGAATGCAGCCGTGCTCGCCGCGGCGGCTGCCGAACCGCACGGCCTGAACGCCGCCGGCATCGCCGCGGCTGCGGTCTGGCAGGAATGCGTCGACTACGCGGTCCAGCGTGGCGGCCAGCTCGACACCTTCAACGGACTGGCCGGGGTCGGAGACCTGCTGGCGACAGTGATGGCCGAAGGCAGCCGCAACCGTCGGGCGGGTGAGCTGCTCGGCCGCGGCACACCACCCGGGCAGATCCCCGAAGCGATCGGGCAGGCCTCCGAGGCGCTCGACTCGGTTCCGCAGATCGCCGCGACCGTGGCCGCTGCCGGCTGCCGGGCCGTCGCGCTCCAGGGTCTCGCCGACCTTGCGACCGGCCGGATCACCTCGGACGAATGGGTTGCTGCCCTGAGAAGGGTCGGACACTCGAGAAGGGCCGCCTGATGGAAACGCCCCGCCCGGAAAGCAGACGGTTCGGGGTAGGGTGGCCGGGTGGAAGAAGCCGAACCAGAGACCTCCGTCACGGAGGCTCCGCCGGAATCGAAGGCGGAAGTGGATCGCGGATTCGAGCAGCTCTACCGGGACCATCTGCGCGACGTCTACTCGTACGCGTACTACCGGATCGGCAACCATCACGACGCCGAGGACCTGACCGAACAGACCTTTCTCCAGGCATACCGGCACTACGCCCGGGCCCGACGGGAATCGGACGGCAGGCCACTGCGTCCCTGGCTGATCAGGATCGCGCACAACCTGGCTGCGAACTATTACCGGGACCGCTCACGCAAGCCGCAGACACCGCTCGATTCGATCGAGCCTCCGTCGGCGAAACACACGACCGAAGCCGTGGTCGAAGGCCGCGACGAACTGCGGGCGGTGATGGTTCACCTCGAGGACCTGCCGGAAGAAAGACGCGAAGCGCTGGTCATGAGGTTCGCCCTCGGCATGGACAACCGCGAGATCGCCAGGGCGATGGGCAAATCCGACGGCGCAACCAAGGTGCTGCTGCACCGGGCGATCAAACAGCTTCGGGAACGGATGGAGGAAGCGGGCTATGGATGAGATCCGTATAGAAGACCTGCTCTCCGACGTGCTGCGGCCGGTTGAACCGCCGGAGAAGCTCTCCAGTCGGCTCCAGAGCACCTTTACGGCGATCTCCGAGGCGGCGTCCTCCGACCTCAGCGACTGGGCCGACGAACTCGCTGAAAGCGAGATGGAGTCCCTGCGTGACCCACGCAACTGGGTCCGGCCGGTCGTGGCCGTGGCTGCGGGCGGTGTGGCGACCGGGGCCCTGGTGGTGTTCGAGTTCCGGCGCCGCGGGCGTCAACGTTCGTCACGGCTGGGCGCCGTAATCAAGGACGCACGTTCACGCTCAGGTCTTTGAGGGCTGCTTCTTCTGGCGTTTCAGCCTCTGGCGGCGGAGCCTGCGTTCGCGGCGGCCCGTCCTGGTCCGCCGTTTCCGGGCGCGCCCTGTCCACCAGATCGCGATCCTGTCCCGGTACCCGGCCACCAGGCAGGCCACGGCGCCCAGGCCGAGCAGCAGGTTGAGCAGGTTGACTTCACGTTCCGCCGGCAGCTTCGAGAAGAGCAGTTCGGAGTTCGGTGCGGTCACCCCCCATATGCCCAGCCCGAGGAAGACGACCGCCGCGATCAGGGCGTAGAGCCGTGACCAGGTCCGGGCCAAAACCAGTGCCAGCAGGCCGGCGGCGATGTGGAAGGCGTTGGCCCAGCCGTTCACCGCGTAGAAGCCGAGCAGGTCCGAATGGAGTTCCGCCAGGTCGAACTCGGAGTTCTCCAGCAGCCCGAAAAGGCCGAGCAGCGCCAGGGCCGCGCCGGTCACGGTGGCATAGAGACGTGTGTATCCGATCCTCTCCACAGCGGCATTCTCCCGACTGGCAGGGATCGCCGTAGTCCCCTTCAAATAAGCTTCACCTTCTTGCCTACCTGTTATCGCCATCCCTCGGTCGAGACCGGAGTCTCATGCTCCAGTTGCGGCCGCCCGATCTGCCCCGACTGCATGATCCAGACCCCTGTCGGCTTCCGCTGCCCGGAATGTGGAAAGGAACGGACCAAGGTGGTCAGTGGCCCGGCCGCGATCTCGGGAACAGGTAACTACCCGGCCACGATCGCCCTGATCGTGGCCAACGTGATCGTCTTCATGGCCACTATCGAAACCGGCTCGGGCGGCTTCGGCTCGGTCGGTGGTCCGATGATCGGAGACTTCGGCCTGCTCGGTCAGGCTGTCGCAGACGGCGAGTGGTACCGCCTGGTCACCGGTGGTTTCCTCCACGCCGGCCTGCTCCACATCGCTTTCAACATGTTCGCCCTGTACTTCCTCGGCCGGGTCCTCGAGCCGTCTATCGGGACTTTGCGTTTCGTGATGATCTACTTCTCCTGCCTGCTGGCCGGATCCTTCGGCGCGATCCTGCTGTCTGGCAGCAACGTGGTCACGGTCGGTGCATCGGGCGCCGTGTTCGGCATTTTCGGCGCCGTATTCGTGATCGCCCGCGGGCGTGGCATGGACGACATGGCCCGTCAGGTCGGCATCATCCTCGCGATCAACCTGGCTCTCACCTTCACGATCGCCGGCATCAGCATCGGTGGACACCTCGGTGGTGTGGTCGCCGGAGCGATCTGTGGTGCCCTGGTCATTGCCGGTGAGCGTGGCATGCTCGGTTCGAACGCGAAATTGATCGAGTTCACGGGGCTTGCCGCTGTCGGCGTCATATCGGCGGTCGCCGCGGTCATGATCTCCGAGCCGCCGCAGTTCACGACCCAGGTCTTCCTGGGTGTCCTCTCCATGCTCGGCTTCTGACCGGGGACCTCCCGCAGGCGTCAGACGGGGCTGACGCGGGCTGAAGCCAGACCGTCCGGGGCCGGGACGAGATCCGGATGGAGCAGGTGGCCGAGCAGTTCGATGCCATCGGCGAGGCGCGGGCCCGGACGGGAAAAAGAGGCTGCGGCGTCGACCGCGAAGATCCGGCCGGGTTCCAGGGTCAGGATGCGGTCAAGGAAGTCTTCCGCCTGTTTGCGGGCATCCTCGACGTAGTAGCCGCAGGGCATGACCACGGCTACATCCGGCTTCAGCCCTTCAAGCGCGTTCCAGGTCGTTTCGGCCGACTTGAGCCCGGGCTTTC
>Ga0105046_10010742_pt1 | contig 14244 bp, 11 predicted proteins | sample MAT03_FD_78385 | JGI IMG/M metagenome (GOLD analysis project Ga0105046, IMG submission 78385) | Freshwater microbial communities from Lake Fryxell liftoff mats and glacier meltwater in Antarctica - MAT-03 (megahit assembly) | ecosystem: Environmental > Aquatic > Freshwater > Ice > Liftoff... | reverse complement strand
TGAGGCCGTCATTGAGCGTTATGGCCCCGAGCACCACGCGCTCGCCGGGCGCGCCAAGGATATGGGTTCGGCTCCGGTGTCTATCGTCGCGATAAGTGCGTTCGCGCCTTGGACTTTGATACTGATGGGGCAGTGAGTGGGCTGATTGCCCTGTATGCCGACGCGGGGAGAAGCGTTCGATCACAGATCGAACCGACCAAAGGCCCCGCTCTGCTGCCATTAACGCGTCAAACTCTCGTGTTTTTGTGCCTCACCCCGCGGCTTGCCATTCAGCAACTCAAAGATCACCGGTAGCACCAGCAGCACCAGCGGAACCGCCACCACCAAGCCAGAGATGATGGTGATCGCCAGCGGGCGCTGCATCTGTGAGCCTGAACCTATACCCAGCGCCAAGGGCAGCAGCGCCAGCACGGCGATGCTGGTGGTCATCAGGATGGGCCGCAGACGCGCGCTGGCGGCGTTCGCCAGATCGTTGGCGGTGATTGCGCTGCGGGTGTCAATCTCGGCAAAGTAGAAGACCGCGACTTCGGTGACGATGCCGAGCACCATGGTCAGTCCGATCATCGACGACAGATCGAGTTCGCTGCCCGTCAGCCAGAGCCCCAGAAAAACCCCTGGCACGGTCAGCAGCGAGGTCAGCACAATCGCGATCACGATCGCCACGCGCTCATACAGCACCATCAGGGTCAGCGCGACCAGCATGAGCGCCGCCAGGAACACCAGTGCAAGCTCGCGAAAGGACTGCTGCTGTTGCTGATAAATGCCGCCGTATTCGGCCGTATAACCCACCGGAAGCCCGAGCATGGCAACGGTTTCTTGTACCTCATGCATCGCCGATCCGAGATCGCGGCCTTCCAGTCTTGCGGTGATCACCACGGTGGAGCGCAGATTGTCCCGCGCCTGTTGCGCTTCGCCGATGACGATCGCGACCTCGGCAACCCGCTCCAGCGGCAGATAGTGACCTGCCTGCGCGCGTAAAACTAAGGTCTTAATCTGGCTGACCCGGGCGCGCTGTTGCTCGGGTGTCCAGACGCGAATGTCGAGCATTTTTTCCCCGACCTGAATGCTGCTGGCGAGCGAGCCTTCGAGCAGTTCCGCGAGCTGATCATTGACCGCCTCTACACTCAATCCTTCGATTGCCGCACGTTGCTGATCGACGCGAATCGCAATGGTGTCGCCGGCGACCAGCGTGCCATCGAAGACCTCGACCACCCCATGAATCTGGCCGATCGCCGCTGCGACGGTTGCGCCGAGCGTGCGCAACTGGGCATCGTCGGGGCCGAAGAGCTTGATCTCGATGGGTTGTGGGTTGGAGATCAAATCGCCGATGAGATCCTCCATCAGTTGTGCGGTCTCGATTTCGAGGCCCGGCACGCTGGCGTGCACGCGCGCCCGCAGATCGCGCATCACGGCTTCAATCGGCCGGCGCGGCATCGGGCGCAGCTTGATGAAGATGTCGCCTTCGTTGGCCTCGGTCAGCCCGCCGCCGAGTTGCATGCCTGCCCGTCGAGAGTAGCTCTCCACTTCCGGCAAGGTGCGCACGATGTCTTCAACTTGGCGCGCCAGACGGTCGGTCTCAGTGATCGAGGTGCCCGGCGGCGCCCAAAAGTCGAGAATGAATCCGCCTTCGTCCATGTGGGGAATAAAGCCCCTGCCGACCTGCGTGAAGGCAAACGCGCCACCGAGTACGAGCAGACCGAGCGGCAAGACCAGCCAGCCGGCCCGTGCCAGGATGAACGCGACACTGGCCTCGGTACGGCGCCTGGCCGCACGCAACCAGCGACCATCGGTCTCAAGTTGCCGAGCATCCTGTAGTCGGATGGCGCTGCGCGCCATGATCGGTAGCAGACATGCGGCGGCCGCGTAGGAAATGCCAAGCGCGATCGCCATGGTGATCGCCAGCGGTCGAAAGAAACTGCCGGCGAGCCCACCGAGAAAAGTCAGCGGCAGAAAGACCACGACCGTGGCCGCTGAGGATCCGGCCAGCGGCGCAAACATTTCCGCCGCGTACGCCAGGGTCAAACTGGGCGTGTCGTCGGAGGATTGCGCCTGTGCCAAGCGCCGCGCGATGTGTTCGATCATCACCACCGCGTCGTCGACGATCAGGCCCACGGCCGCGGCCATGCCGCCGAGCGTCATGATGTTGAAGCCATGGCCCAGCAGATGCAGCACGCCACAGGTAATCAGCAACACCAGCGGCAGCAACAGGCTGACGACCAGCGTCACCCGCAGATTGCGCAAGCCCAGCCAAAGCACCAGGGCCGCGAGCAGAGCACCGATCAGGATGGCATCGCGCACGCTGTTCGCCGCGGCGACGATCAGCTCTGACTGGTCGTAGTACGGCACCAATTGCGCATCTGCGGGCAGCAAACCTTGCAGTTGCCGCACACGCGCGCGCACCTCGGTCGCCAGCGCCACGGTGTTGGCGCCGCGTTGCTGCAGCACATTGATCAGCACGGCATCTTGGCCATCGGCATTGACGCGCGTCCATTCGGGCAACTCGCCGAGGCGGATCTGCGCGACGTCAGAAAGTCGCAGCAGGCCTTGCGCAGTGGCCCTGAGCACCGTGTTACCGATTTCCTTCTTCGACCGAAGGCGGGTATCGACCAGCCCCAGATACAGCCGATGGCGATCTTCGAGCCGCCCGACGGCACTCACGACATTGCTGGTGCGCAGCGCCGCAACGACGTCCGCCGCCGTCAACGCGTGTGCTTGCAGCGCGGTTGGATCAAGCAGGACCTGGTATTCGGACTGGCGGCCGCCGAGCACCTCCACTTGAGCAATGCCGGAGAGCGCCGACAGCGCTGGGGCAAGCTCGAAGTTAGCGAGATCGCGCAGCTCGGTTAGCGGCCGGGTCTGGGAAGTCAGGCTCAGGCCGAGCACCGGGAACACCGTGGGATCCATGCGGCGAATGGTGAACCGGGTGCCCGCAGGCAGCTCTGCCAGCGCGCGATTGACCACCGACTCGGCCTGCAACAGGGCCGTGACCATGTCCGTGTCCCAACCGAAGGAGACCGACACCTCGGCACTGCCGCGGGTATTGGCGGAGCGCACCGCGGTCACTTCAGGAACCGAACGCAGCGCGAGTTCGAGTGGGCGCGTGACTTCGATCACCATGCGGTCAACCGGTCGGTCACCGGCCTCGACACTGACCACAATGCGCGGAAAGTCGACCAGCGGAAACAGCCCGACCGGCATGCGCGAAATCGTCAAGGCGCCCAGAACGCCCAGTAACAAGAAAGCACACACCACCGAGCGACGATGGCAGTCCAACCAAGCTAGTTTCATGGTCGGCAGCCACTCACGGCTGAGCCCCGTTCATTGGGCCGGCCACCACCGCTGCCATGCCATCCTCCAGGACATAATTGCCCTCGACGACAACCTGCTCGCCCCCCAGCAGTCCAGATTCGATTTCGATGCGCTCGCCTTGGTCCTGACCAATCTCAACTGCGGTGCGCTTGGCGAGCCCATCGCGCAGCACATACAGAAAAGGTCTCTCATCGGCGTCGTACAGCACCGCCTCGTGCGGCACCGTGATGACATCAGCGCGCTCCGCCAGTTCGATGCGCGCGCGAACCAGCGAGCCAGGCCTCAGGCTCCCCTTGATATCGACGAGCACAGTGCAAAGGCGGGTATCCGGATCGACTTGCGAGAGGATTTCCGTAACGTGGCCAGTGGCATCGGCGATCTCGTCACGATCGGCATACAGCTTGGCAATCAGGCCGGCGTGAATAAGGTTGAGCGCAGCGGGTTCGATTCCCAGCCGTGCCTGCAGAGCCGAGCTCGCGATATGCGCGAGCGGCGTCCCCGCGGGCAAGATGGCACCGGCCGTGACATCGATGGAGACCAGCAAACCCGCGGCTTGCGCGCGCAGCAGCTGTTCGCCGTCAACGGAACGCGCGCGCAGACTGGCCAGATTGGCTTGCGCAAGCGCCAGCGCTTCGCGCGCCTGCGCTACGTCCGCATTGGTCGCGAGCTGCTGCGCGAACAAACGGGCAACGCGCTGCTGCGCCTGACCGGCGTAAATAGCCTCCGTGGCGGCGCGGGAAAGCTCCAGCGCCGAGGCCGCGCTAGCACGCACGCGCAGCAAGGCTTGGCCGGCGGCTAGCGTCTGGCCGGGCTCGACCAGAACTTGAGCGACCTGCACCTCGGTCGCCATCACGACGATCTGGGTCCCGCTCGGCGCTGGCGCCACGCGACCCCAGACGTCCAGGTATTCCTGGACGCTGTGCGCCGCTGCCACCTCGGTCACCACGGTGGCAGTTGGTGCCGGCCCGTCCTCGTCCTCTGGTTGCGCACTGCAACCGGCCAGACAGAGAAACGCAGCGATCATCCCTGCGCAGCGCGGGTCTCTCATGAACTAGGCTCCTCGATAAAATCTCCGACACTGGTGTCCAGATTGATGCGCGCCTCCAAGGACGCCTGCTCCAGCTCCAGCAGCTGCAGCTCCTTATCGAGCAAGGCGGCGCGCACGCTCTCGGCGGCCATCTGCGCGACGGCGCCATCGCGAGCTGCGGCGGTCAATCGGGCATTTGCATCGCGCAACGCGGGCAGCTCCTCGGCAAGCGCGCTGCGCTGTTGCGAAATCAAATCAAGCTCGGCGAGCAGCGCAAAAATGTCGGCATAAGCCTGGCTGGCGCGCGCGGCATATTCGGCCGCAAGTTGCGCGCGCGTGGCATCGGCGATGGCAATGTCGCCTCGGTGGCCATTCCACAGCGGCAAATCGGCAGCAATTGAGATGCCGCGGGTCCAGACTGCGCTGCTATCGCGTTCCCGGCTCAAGCTGAGCTGCGGCAGTGGCAGCGCTGAGCGCTTTTGCAGCGCCAGCCCGGCGTCTGCAGCGTGCACGCCCTCGCGCAATGCTTTGAAATCGTAGCGCGCATCAAGCGCCCGTTGCGCCAGCTCAAGCGCAGCGCCTGCGGGAATGGGCCTGCGCTCGGCGGCGGTCGGGTCAAGCCGCAAGCGCACGCCGGGCGGTACACCAAGGGCGGCATTCAGCGCCAGACGTGCGCCCGTCAGTGCACGTTCCAGCGCGGCGCTGCGCGTGCGCGTGTCGAGATCGGCGATCAAGCTCAGACTGACTTCATCAATGCGCGCGTCGCCGCGGGCCAGGTTGCTGCGCTGAAGGGCGAGCAGTTTCGCGCTGATCGCAGTCGCGGCGCCCACCAACTCACGCTGACGCTCCAGCGACTGGATACGACAGACCAGCAGACGCACTTGATTGATCGCCAGCCATTCGGTCCAGGCGACGTCATTGCGTACTTGGTCGGCTGCGGCGGCGGCCGCAGCGCGGCGCGGCGCGCGGCTCAGCAGTGCCGACAATTCGGTCACGATACCGACGCCCAGCGCACTCACCAGCCCCGCGGCAGAGCCTGTGGCAAAACTCAAGCTGAGCTGCGGATCAGCTAACAGGCCAGACGCTAACAGCTGTGCATCGGCGACCCCTACCTGGGAACGCGCTGCCGCCAGCGCCGGGCTGACCGCCAGCGCGATACGCGCCAAGTCCCACTGATCGAGCGGTCCGTTAAGATCAAGCGCCGCGACCGCCAGGCGCGGATGCGCGCGCGGCGCTATTGCCTGATCAAGCGGATTGGCGGTCAGATCGGGAACGGCCAAGGGGCGCACAGGTTCAACGGCGCAAGCACTCAACACGCTCGCAAGGCACACCAGGTAAAGGCTGCGAAATGGCAGAGACAGCGTCATGGATGGCGTTCGGAATTGGCGCAGCGTGTAGTCTCGGTCTCGGAAGTCGGGGAAATGTCGCAATCAATGCGACCTCGTGCCGACAGTGTTTGACTAAACTCCTAGCTTGAAGATCGTCCGTTTGACCAGCGAACCTATCGGTCAAACACGCATGGTGTGCAAGCATGTCGATTTCCTGGCCATTTCCAGCATGAGCGCGACCCCACTGAATATCCTCATTGTTGAGGACCATCCGGGCCTGGTGGCCAATCTCTATGATTTCTTCGAAAGCCGCGGCCACCACATCGATGCGGCGGCGAACGGCGTTCTGGCCCTCAATCTGCTCAGCCAGCACAGCTATGACGTGGTCATCGTCGACTGGATGATGCCGCGGCTCAATGGCATTGGCCTAGTCAGCAAGATGCGCAATGGACTCGGACTGGAGACGCCGGTGATCATGGTGACGGCCAAGGGCACTTTGGACGACAAGATTGAGGGCTTTGCGGCTGGCGTGGATGATTACCTCGTCAAACCCTTCGAAATGGCCGAGCTTGAACTGCGCTGCCGGGCGCTGTCCTTCCGTAAGCCGCGCCGCCAACGCACGCTACAGGTGGGCGAACTCAGATTGGATCTAGACACCTTTGAGTGCAGACGCGGTGGGCGGCAGGTCTCTTTGTTCCCGGTATTGCGAACGCTGCTGACTCTGCTGATGCAGGAAGCTCCGAAAGTCGTGAGCCGCGAGCGGCTGATCGACGCGGTCTGGCCGGGTACGCCTCCGGCGACTGATTTGTTGCGCCGACATATCCACGAATTGCGCCGCCAACTCGTGCAGGGCGATGAAACACCCTTACTGCACAGCGTTTCTGGCGTCGGCTACGTGCTCAGAGTATCGGAAGTCCCGTGAGACCGCGTTCACTACAGCAGCGCATCGCCATTTATCTGACGTTCTTTTCGCTGCTCGTCGCTTTTCCGCTGATCTTGGTCGGCGCTTTCATGAATGAGCGCGCCGAACAGGAATTCTGGAAACAGATGCTCAGCGCGGAACTCAATGCCGTGGACCTCAACCATCCGCAGAATGTCGCCAGCCATCATGGCGCATTGAATTCCTATGTGTGGCGCAGCGGCGAGACCACCCAAGTGCCGCCGCAGATCGCCGCGCTCGGCGTCGGCGTCCACGACGGTGTGCATTATGCCGGCCGCCAATGGGCGGTGCTGGTGCGCGAGCACGCAGGCGTGCGCGCCGCAGCGAGTATCGATATCACTGAACTCGAATCCGAGGAGGCGACGCTGTCGGCGTGGGCGATTGCGTTGACGGTGCTGGCGATTGGATTGCTGCTGGCCGCCCTGCATTGGCTCGCGAAACGTGCGGTCGACCCGGTGACCGAACTTTCTGCGCAACTGCAGACCCGTGCTCCTACTACCACCACAGCGGTCATCACGCGCTTTGAAGAGCGGGAAATCACCGCGGTCGTCGATTCACTGAATGGATTCATCGCGCGCCTGCATGAGCATGTGCAGCGCGAGAGACAGTTCGTCGAAACCATGAGCCATGAGCTGCGCACGCCGTTAGCCGTGATCCTCGGCGCGGTGGAAGTTCTGGAATTGCCCGGCATTCATGAGGTGCGCCGCAAGGCTGCGCTCGCGCGGGTGCGGCAGACTGCGCGCGGCCTGTTTGAGCTAGCGCAGGTGCTGCTATTTCTTTCCGACCGCAAGGATGCCTCGGTCGCCCAAACGCCAGTCGCACTGAACGAGGTGCTGAAGCGCAGCCTGGAACTCTTCGAACAGGAGTTCGCCGCCAAAGGAATGCACGTTGAACTCGCCACGCAAGAATCCGTTGTGGTCGATGCGGAACCTTCATTGTGCGCAACCGTGATCAACAATCTGATTCGCAACTGTTGCGATCACGGCAGCGGTGCGGTCGAGATCAGCCTATCCGCGCATAGCCTGACGATCTCTAACCGCATCGACAGCGCAGCCGAACCCGAAGACCTCGCGTGGCGCGGCAACATTGGCCTTGGTCTAGACCTCATCGGGCGGATCTGCGCGCAACTCGGCTGGCGCTTGCAGATCCTCAGCGAAGGCGATGTCTTTCGGGTCGAAGTGGTCATCGGCCCTTCCGCAGGGCACGAGTCAAATTGATGTGATACGCAGGGTCGTTGCCATTGCGCGCCCAGTCGCGCAATGATCTAACGACGCTTTGCGCGGGTCTTGGTTCTGGCGAACCAGCGGGACAGGATGCGCACGCGCTCAAAGCGGTGTTCGCGCCCCTTTTGCCAGCGCAGCAGATTGCTGCGATGCGTAAAGGTCAGGAACATCGCTGCCCCGAGCGCCAACGCGGCTAGATTGGCGCTCAGCGGCGCATAGAACAGCAAAAGCGCCAACGGGAAGACCAGGCCCGCGACCACCGTGCTCAGGCCCACGACGCCGGTGCTGGTGAGCACCAATAGCCAGGCCAGCAGCATGAGTAACGCGGACCACGGAAATAGCCAAAGCACTACGCCGAACAGCGTGCCAGCGCCTTTGCCGCCCCGAAAGCGGTAAAACCAAGGGTAACAATGCCCAATTGCCGCTGCAAATCCACAGGCCATTTGCGTTTCAAGCAAGCTCAGCGGTGAAGTCGGGCTGCCGTAATCGAGCGGTGCGATCAGCGCTGCCGCGACCACGCCTTTGCCGAAGTCAATCAACGCAGTACCCAGCGCAAACCATTTACCTTGCGTGCGTAGCGCATTAGTCGCACCTGCATTGCCACTGCCTTGCTGGCGAATATCGACGCCACGCAAGCGACCGAGGATCAAACTTCCAATAATGCTGCCGAGCAAGTAACTGCAAACCAGTTTTACAATTAGGAAAATCACGTTTGATCCCACTGCAAACCAACTACCAATGAACCCGGACCCGCGTGGCAACCAATGCCTGGGCCGGTTTCTACCACCCAAATCTTGCCGAGTTTCGGTAGCACCAGCCGCAGCGTGGCGGCTAAGGCGGCGGCGTCATCACTGGCGTCACAATGACCAACAATCGCGCGACAACGCTGATGTTCGGGTATGCGTCTGGCGATGACGGCCGCGTAGCGCTCGACTAGGCGCTGTTTGCCGATCAGCGCAGAAAACGGCCGCACCAAACCTTGTTTGTTGGCGATCATCACGGTCAGCCCAAACCAACGCGCGATGGTCTCCGCCACTTTCGGAATGCGGCCGCCGCGCACGCCATAACGCAGGTCACGGATCAGTGCGAAAGTGCGGGTGCGGGTCATCGCATCGTGTGCCGCCGCGATCACCGTTGCGGCATCCGCCCCGGTTTGTGCGCATTCGGCCGCCGCCATGGTGATCAGTCCTTGTCCAGACGAGGCTTGCAGCGTATCGACAACCTGAATTCGAGATTTGCCACTTTCTTTGGCGGCGGTCTGCGCGGCCTGGAAAGTCCCCGACAATCGACTTGATATATCCACAGAAACTAATTGCTCGCAGTGCGCCAACACCAAGTCAAAGGCGCGCCGGAAATCACCCGGCGGCGGCTGCGAGGTCCGCGGATGCATGGGGTCTTGGCGCAGGCGCGTGTAGAGCTCGCGTGGCGAGATGGTAATCCGGTCTAAAAAGTCATCAGCACCAAAATTGACCCTGACCGGGACCACCGTAATGCCCAGACGCTCCGCTTCAGATGCCGGCAGATCGCCGGCGGAATCGGTCACCACGCGCACTTTTTGAAATGGCGAGGCGCGTAACTTGGACTGCGCCTGCATGTCATCCGCCTTGCGCTGAGCGACCGAGGCAATGGATGACAGCGTTTCAAACAGTTGATTGGGGCGGTCGATGTGTGCATGCACACGCACACGATCACTACTGCCCGCTACCACGAGGGAATCCAATTGCAAGGTCGCCAGCACTCCGCGCACCCGATTGAGGTCGAGGTCAGCGCCGCTCAACACACACTCCGTGCAATATCGATAAAGGCTGGCTGCTTCGACCGCCTCCAGATGCACGTCATCGTGTGCGTAGGCGCCGGAATCACGGGCATCCGGCGCTAAACGCAATGCGCCACGCCCACGGTCAATAAAATCCTGCACGCCTTCGAGGAAGTCGACAAAACCAGCAGCGCCCGCATCAACAACGCCCGCAGCGCGCAACACCGGCAATTGATTGGGTGTATTCGCCAATGATTGGCGAGCTCGCACAAGCGCATGGCGGAACAGGATATCGAGCTGCGCGACGCCGGCTTCCACTTGTCCGCGCAGCTCGCTGGCGAAATCCGTAATCACACTCAACATGGTGCCTTCGCGCGGATCGGCCAGACAGGCGCGCGCGGCGAGCGCCGCACCAATGGCCGCATCGGCGATCTCACGCGCCCCAATTTCCTTGCAGCGGCCCACACCTTGCGCCAAGCCTTGGAAGAACTGCGCCAGGATGGCGCCCGAGTTTCCACGCGCCCCGTCTATCGCTTCGTGCGCGACCCGCCCGAGAACCGTCCCGACATCCGCGCCGCGCATACGTCGCACGGTTTTTAGCACCGCCAGCATCGTGAACGCCAAGTTGGTGCCGGTGTCACCGTCGGCAACCGGAAACACGTTGATGCGATTCAGATCGTCGCGTTTAGACAGCACGCGACCCGCGCCAGCGATCAACGCACCTTTCAGGCGCGCGCCACTCAAGCGTTCGAGCGTTGTAGACATCGGCCAAGCAGTCACTGCATGCATAGGCTGCGGAGCATAAGGTGCTTGGCGCGCTGGGTCGTGCTGCAGTGCAGCGACCCTGTCCGCAGGCGGACACTGCGCTGTACGCGAGTGGACACTAGCCCGCACGTAGGTCTTTCAGTTCGGCGCGTCGTGCAGCCATTTGGTCGGTTTTTTAGCCCGCATATTTCATAAATTGCACGCGCCCGCGCTAGTCTAGGGTCCGCACAAGGACATCCTCAGTCGGCCATACACCCAAATATGGCGCTTCTTCGAAAAATCCCTTGTGCGGCCAATATCCTGCGCGATCATCGCGCGAATTCATGAAACATGCGGGCTAGCGCTTGCGGCCGGCGGCGAGCTTAGGGCTTGGCACGATTTGTGCGAACAAACACACGGGCACAACGCCCAACGAGGTGATTTATGCACAGTATCCGTATGCGCTTTGGTTTCCTGGCATTGGCCGTGTACGCCGTGCTGGGTGTGGTCGGCGTCTACAGTCAGTCGTCATCGACCGCCACGGAGGCCAGCGTCAGCGATATTGCTGCACTGGCAACCCGCGTTGAGAAGGCGCGCTCCTCTGAAGATGGCACGGAGCTTAATGCGGAATGGCACTCCTTTTTGCCGGGCGCGTTTAAGTAAGGGCTCGTGAGGAAATAACTTGGACTTTTGGCCGTCGGATTGGGATGCGAAGCGAGGCGCGATGAGTACGGTGTGGCGCGCCACATAAGCGAGTTGCAACGTAGCAGCGCGCCCAAGCCGGCGAGCAAAAAATCCAAGTTAGTGTCGAACGAGCCCTTAGGGCTCGTGAGGAAATAACTTGGACTTTTGGCCGTCGGATTGGGATGCGAAGCGAGGCGCGATGAGTGCGGTGTGGCGCGCCACACAAGCGAGTCGCAACGAAGCAGCGCGCGCAGGTTTGCGAAAGCGAACCGCCAACGGGTAATCAAATTCGTTCTGCAGGCAAAAAAAGCCCGAACAAGTCGGCGGTAATCTGCCAAAACGCACCTCCAAAACGCCCAATTGGAAAACGTGACTGACCGTCAAGCGGCTCAGGCTTGCTGCTGTCATTGCCATAGGTTATATAGCTCGGCTTGCTTTTTAGGCGCCACGGCGCGAAGAGCCTGATCGGCGTTACCAGTGTGTAATGGAGGGATGAAAAAGATGGCGACCACGAAGGTCAGATCCAAGGCAGCTCCGAGCATTCCCCCGCCACCCGTTAAGGTGGCAAGGCCCCCCCCACCTGAAAAGCCGGTCAGCACTCGCACCGGCACGCCCTTAGGCGGCCCCCGACCAGGGCCGAGCATCAGTCCCGCAGACTTACCTCTGCCCCCGGGCTATGTTCCCAAGTGCGATTTGCCCAAAGGCTATCGGCCGCGTGCGGACCAACAGTACATGTCGTCGGAGCACCTGGAGTACTTCCGCCGCAAGCTGGTGATCTGGCGCGCCGAATTGATCGAAGAGTCGCAACAGACCATCGAGAATCTACGTGACGAAGTCCGTGACGTAGGCGACGAGGCTGAGCGTGCGACGCGCGAAACTGAGAACTCGCTGGAACTACGCACCCGCGATCGCTACCGCAAGTTGATTGGCAAAATCGACAAGGCGCTCAAGCGCATTGAAGATGGTCGTTATGGTTTTTGTGAAGAGACCGACGAAGATATTGGTCTGGACCGACTCGAAGCCCGTCCAATCGCGACGATGACCCTGGACGCCCAAGAGCGCTGGGAACATCGGCAGCGGCAGATGGGCGATTGATAGCGTGAAGGTGAGCCGGCGTGCGGCATGTCGCGCGCCGACTCAAACGTTCGCGGGCCGGGTCCAGCAGATCGCAGCAGCGCAAGCCCTAACTCTGTAGCAACGCCAGTATCGATGCCAGCCGGCGGCGTGGAGAAGCATCTCCGCCGGCAATAGCCTTCCCAGACGGGGCCATGGTTTGCGCCCAGCCGCGCAGCCGCAACCGGCTTTCACTGCTGACGAAGTGTTCAGCCAGACCCAGTGATTCAGCCAACAGCGCCAATGCAACCGCCGGCAAATCGTCGATGCTCGGTGTTTCGCAACCGCGTTTCAGTCGCGCGATGCGCTCGGCCCGGGTTTGGGTCGACTGCAGCGCAAAACGCGCCCGACCGAAACGCCCGAATAGCGTGCCAGGCAAGCGATGCACGATGCCCAGGCGCTCAAAACCATCCATCAAATCACTGCGGACCGACCACATGCGGCGCCGTATGCGCGCGACCGCGGCGTCCGGCTGGTAACGAGCATCGCCCAGCACTCGCAAGGTGAAAGTCAGCAAACGATGCGCTTGTGGCAAAGGATCGATCACCCGCAGCTGACCCTGTTCCAACGTGATCACCCCCACTACCGCTAGGTCGATCAGCAAAGCACGCGCTAACGCGTCACGCCCACTGGCGTTTTGACCATCGCCGACCAAACCACCGACGGGGTCAATCGTCAGAATCAATACCTCTTCAGCTAACAGCATCGGTCAGGCCAGTGCCGCGTGCGCATACTCGCGAATTCGCGCGAGCATCGCAGCCAGTCCGTTTTTGCGGGTTGGCGACAAATGACCTGCCAAGCCAATTCCGTCAATGAACGCAGGCTCCGTCGCAACAATATCCAGGGCTGATCGCCCCGAATAAACACGTAGCACCAAGGCAATTAAGCCGCAGACGATGGCCGAATCGCTAATTGCCGCAAAGCGCATCGATTCGCGATCACCGCTGGGTTTTAACCAGACCATCGATTGGCAGCCAAGCACGCGCCAAGCATCTACCCGATCCACGTCAGCGAAAGTGGGTAAGCGCTTGCCTAAATCGATCAGGTACTGATAACGCTCAGACCAGTCGCCAAACAGCGCGAACTCGTCGACGATTTCCTGCTGTCTAGGCTCCACTAGAGCAGCAAGCGGCGAACATCGCCGAGTTGCTGAGCCAGATAACTGGTGAAGCGTGCCGCCTGCGCGCCATCAATCACGCGGTGGTCATAGCTCAGCGACAGAGGCAACATCAAACGCGGCGCAAATTCCTTGCCATCCCAAATCGGCTGCATGCTGCTTTTGCTCACCCCGAGGATCGCCACTTCCGGCGCATTGATAATCGGGGTAAACGCGCTGCCGCCAATGCCACCGAGGGAGCTAATCGAAAAACATCCACCCTGCATATCGGTCGGACCCAGTTTTTTGTCACGCGCTTTGGCCGACATCGCGCCAAGATCGCGAGCCAATTCAAGCAGACCTTTTTGATCGCAATCGCGAATCACCGGCACCACCAGTCCATCCGGTGTATCGACCGCAATGCCGACGTGGAAATAGCGCTTGAGCACCAGATTTTCGCCATCGAGTGATGCGTTAAAGCTGGGAAATTGTTTGAGAGCTGCCACCACCGCCTTGATCAAGAACACCAGCGGGGTAAGTTTGAGATCCTTGTTTTCTTCGCCCAGACGCTTGCGAAAGCTCTCCATCTCGGTGATGTCGGCGGCGTCAAACTGGGTGACGTGCGGAATCATCGCCCAGTTGCGTGCCAAGTTGGCGCCAGAAATTTTCTTGATGCGCGACAAGGGCTGGCTTTCGATGGCGCCGAACTTGGCAAAATCCACCTGCGGCCAGGGCAATAGATTCAATCCATTGCCGGTCGGCGCACGCGCCGCCAGCGCTGGCGCTGCCAACGCGGCTTTGACATGCGCTTGCACATCTTCGCGGGTGATGCGGCCTTTGCGACCGGAGCCGGTGACTCGGGTTAGGTCCACCCCGAGCTCACGTGCGTACAAACGCACCGCCGGACTGGCGTGCGGTCGCGCCGACGGCGGCAGTTCACTGGCGGATGCGCTGACGGCAGTGCTTGCGAGCGCACGCGGGGCGGCATCGACTGCTGCCGCTGGTGCCGCTGCTGGTGCCGCTG
>Ga0105046_10010738_pt1 | contig 14244 bp, 11 predicted proteins | sample MAT03_FD_78385 | JGI IMG/M metagenome (GOLD analysis project Ga0105046, IMG submission 78385) | Freshwater microbial communities from Lake Fryxell liftoff mats and glacier meltwater in Antarctica - MAT-03 (megahit assembly) | ecosystem: Environmental > Aquatic > Freshwater > Ice > Liftoff... | reverse complement strand
TCCTTTCGCGCCCGGCGCCGACCTTTCAGTAGCCACCGACTTTTTCGATGCCATTTTGGGCGATCTTTTTGGCCTCGATCGGAACAAGAAGGCCGGCCAAGACCTGCGCTATACTTTGGAACTCAGTTTCGAAGAAGCCGCATTGGGTGTGACAAAGACAATTCGCTTCGAACGTGCAGAAGACTGCAGCGATTGTGTTGGCACGGGGGCACAAGGTGGCGCCGCAGGTTTGGTTCGCTGTACAAAATGCGACGGCGAAGGCTTCTTTCGGCAGAAGGGGGTTTTGTTCTCGTCCAAACGACCGTGTGCCGCGTGTGGTGGCGCAGGGGAGTTTCCAAAAGTGCGCTGCAAAACCTGCCTGGGTGGCGGGCTTGTGGATCGCGAGAAAGCTTATGATGTACGTGTGCCTTCTGGCGCTACCGACGGCAGCGCGCAGCGCATCGCAGGACAAGGCGCGCCGGGGCGCCGTGGCGGTATTGCTGGCGACCTTCACATCTTGTTGCGAGTGAAGCCACACCCCTTTTTCCGCGAGGAAGCCGGGGCCGTGACCTGCGAACTGCCTATCAACATGGCTGACGCAGTGCTGGGCGCCGAGGTGTTGGTGCCTCTTTTGGAAGGTGCCGTGCGGATGAAAGTTCCTGCCGGAACTCAAACGGGTTCGACATTCCGCATTCGCGGGCGAGGCATCAGCCGCGATGGAAATCCCGCCGGTGACATTCTCGTGCGAATGATCATTGAAACGCCCACGGCACTGGATGACGCCAGCAAAGCCTTGTTTGAGCAACTGCGCTCATGCTTGCCTGCGGCCTCGCAACCCAAGCAACAGTCGTTTTCCAACGCAGCCAAGCGCAGAAGTGAACCGACATGAATTCCTTGCGTTCGCCCGGGTTGGTGCAAGGCTTGTTGTTTCTTGCCACCGTGATCACCACCACGGCAACGGGTGCTATGCAGTTGCACCCCAATGGCGACGTAGCCCCGATAGCTGACGGCCTTTCGTTTTCTGTTCCTTTGTTGCTGATCCTTTTGTTTCACGAGTTCGGGCACTACATAGCCGCTCGGTTGCATAAGGTGCCCGCTTCTTTGCCGTACTTCATACCGTTGCCCCCCTGGATCGGTTTGTTCGGAACAATGGGCGCTGTGATCAAGATGCCGGGGTCGCCTACCGATCGGCGAAAATTGATCGACATTGGAGCTTCCGGTCCGTTGGCAGGCTTGGTCGTAGCCATCCCCGTGTTGCTTTATGGCCTCTCAAAGTCACACGTGCTGCCCATGAGTCCTATCGGAATGCAAGAGGGCAATTCTCTGCTGTACTTGGGGCTAAAGTTTATCACCACAGGTCGTTGGCTTCCGGATGGCACCTATGATGTCAATCTTCATCCCACAGCCTTTGCTGGATGGGCAGGGTTGTTGGTGACAATGTTAAATCTGCTTCCCTTTGGGCAACTGGATGGCGGGCACATCATGGTCGCTCGCTTTGGGAATCGTTATTCCAACATTGCTGCAAAGTTACATCGCTTGCTTTTGGTGCTTGCGGCGGGTGTTTTCGTTTTCACCTATGTGCTCGTGTCTCAAGCGGCCGTGCAGGGCAGGGGACCACTGGCCGGAGGTGAACCGCTTCCCGCTTTCGTGGTGGCACTGCAAGCCTGCATGCCATGGATTCTGTGGTTCGTGATGGTCCGCATATTAAGGCGCTTGGGGGGCGGAGAAGAACATCCTCCGGTCGACGACAAGGCGTTGGGGTGGGGGCGCCGGGTTTTGTTTGCCGTCGTCGTCGTGGCATTTATTGCCATCTTCATGCCGATCCCACTGCGTGTCTCGTTGGGCTTACATCGTTAACGAAAGGAAATTTCCTATGGACGATCGTTGTCCCAAGTGTAGCCAAAAGAAATCTGCCTCTGCCCAGGCTGCCTGTGCCCGTTGCGGTCTGGTGTTCGCTTTATGGAATCCGGAAAACGCCCCAAAGGTAGTCGCCTTGGATGAAGGCGCTGAATCATTGTGGTCGGCTGCCATCACGAACTGGCACAACGTTGAAGTACACGACGCGTTTTTAAAGTACTGCTCAGTTGCCAATATGTTGCCTGCGGCAGGCCGACGTTACCGTGAGCGTCTTGATGAACGGTCTGACGACGAGATCGCGTTGCAGATGCAGAAACGCGTCTTGGCGATGGCCACAGCGGCGATGGGGGCTAATGCTCAAAAGCCGCCGGAGCCCATTACAAGAAGCGGCGTGTTTTGGGTGGTGATTGTGGCCGCTTTGTCCCTAGGAATCATCGCGGCAATGATGTTTCGCAAGAAGTAGCGAGATGGCCGCACCTACTCTAGGCAGCCGCGACCGTTGGAGGCCGCAGCCAACCTTGAGCACGAACCTCAGTACCGCCATCTGCGGCCCGAGCATCGGCCCGCGTTGCCAATTCCTTCCATAGGCCCTCAAAGTCTTCGTTCGGAAGGTCGAACGAGAGCAGCGCAAAAGGACTGTGGGTGGCGGGGGCTTGTAAAAAGATTTCGGTTTCGGCTTGGTGAATGCCGTGGGTCATCATCCCTGTGATCTTGTGACCATCTGGCTTTGCGCGTTTGATGCTGGTGGCCTCGAAGGAGAACAGAGCGCCGTTGCTGTTCAGTGCAGATGAAACACGTGGAGATGAACTGGTTACATCAATTAGCAGTTGCACGGAACGGTCTTGGCGAAGACCTTCCATGACCAGTGGCACCCACTGCTCGAAAGTGCCAGTCAGCAGCAGGTTCGGACCCGCAATGTCCAACCGAACCGCTTGCCCAGCGGATTTTCCAGCGGTGCTACGCGTTTCGAGGATCTTTTGTTGGGTTTCCATACTTTTAACTGAAGCACGTTGGGCAACACGTCAAGCGTGCCAGGGGGTTGGATTTCGCCTTCTGCTATAAGGCTCGGCCGTGAAAGTCACCCCTTTCGACCTTTCCACCGACGAAATTCGACGTAGCCTCGAAGTGATTCGCCGCCCCATGCGCATTGCAGTGCTTAGGTCAAAGAACCCTTTCAACGTGGGATCCATCATTCGCGTAGCCCATTCTTTCTTGGCGCAGGAAATCATTCTTGTGGGAGACGAGCCGTATTATAAGAAGGCCGCCATGGGCATGGATCGCTATGAGAACCTGATCTATCTGCCCGACGACGACGCGTTGGTTTCCTGGGCAAAAGAGCGGGAATTGCCCTTGGTGGGGTTCGAGCGCGAAGCGGGGCAAGCGGATCTCTGGAACGCGACAATCCCTGAAGCTTGCGTCTTGCTGTTTGGCAGCGAAAACGATGGCATTCCGGAATCCTTGCTGAAGCAATGCGATCACTTGGTGGCGATCCCTATGTACGGGATCAACAATTCTTTCCCGATAACTGTGGCCGCGGGCATTGCGATGGCGGAATGGACGCGCCGGCACTACGGCCAGCGAAACCCAAACCACACCTAATCTCGTAAAAGGGATACCAACGTTTCGACGTGCGGCGTGTGCGGAAGCATGTCGTACGGAACGGCGTTGCTAGCCTTGTATCCGAACGTTTTAAGGACAGCCAAATCTCGGGCCAAGGTTTGTGGGTTACAGCTTAGATACGCAATGCCTTGAGGTTGCCGTGCGGCCACCAACGCCAACACCTTGGCGTCGCACCCGGCCCGCGGTGGGTTTAAGACCACCAGATCAGGCTGCGGTAGGTGATCACCAAAGGCTTCGGCCGCATCAGCAGCTATGGCGTGAAATGCGGCGCCCGAACTGTCGCGCCACGCAGCGCGTGCGTCATTCACCGCCGTTGCGCGTATCTCAACACAAAACACGTCGGTGACGCTTGGCAGCCGCGATGCGACCACACGAGCTATTGTTCCAACCCCCGCATAGACATCCCAGACGCAGCCAACGTTCGTTAGAGTGGCTGCAAAATCAGCAATCGCAGAGTAGGCCAGCTCGGCAACGTGACGGTTCACTTGAAAAAACGCGCGAGACGATAGCTGCAATTCTAAACCCAAGATGGAATCGGGCAAAGTTCCTGATCCCGACATGAGGATTTCTTGATTGCCGAAGATCACGTCGCCAGGATCACCGTTGATGTTGGCAACCACACCCACCAAAGACGTTTCTTGCTGCCTTAGCCAGAGTGCAAGCGCAACCGTCTGTGCATTCGTTGCTGCCGCTTCGTTTCTCAAAACCAGGGTCAACAACGTTTGCCCTGCAGCGTTGGCTCGAACCACGATGTAGCGCAGGTCTGGGTAGCGATACTTCTTGAGTTCGCCCTTGATTCTCTTGATGACAACGGCAATAGGCTCTTCAACCAACGCACATTGAACGAGATCGATCACGGTATGTGAACGAGGGGCGTAGCCGCCCAGGAAGACGCCGCGGTTTCCGACCTCCACAACGTACTTAGCTTGGTTGCGATAAGCATGGGTCAGTGGCGACGGCACGCACGCCTGCACTGCTGCCACAACCCCGTGTTGTGCGAAAGCTTCGGCAACGAATTGTTCCTTCGCCCTCAACTGCGCGGCGTAGGCCATGTTCTGCCACATACATCCGCCGCATGAACCAAACGGAGGACAGATCGTTGCCACATGGTGGGGGCCTCGCTTTTCCTCTTTCAGTACGTGTCCCCAGGCGCGCAAAACGCCGCCTTTGCGGTGGGGTGATACATGTTCTATCAACGCGGTAACAACGTCGCCTGGCAACGGCCCAGACAACGAAACCTGAACGCCAGTATCGCAGGCCGCAACAGCTGCGCCGTCGGCGTTCATACGCTCGCAATGCAAGCGAAGGGTTTGCCCCTTTTTTATGGGGGTAACGGTCAGATCATTCATTAGCGGGCTCGTCTAAGTTTGGTCAGGAAAAGGCCACCGAAGCCAGGTAAGGCACCCAAAACACCTAACCACAAGAACAGCTTCGGCACGGCCACCCATTCTGTTAGAAATCCAACCAACGGGTTCGATATTGCAGTCATTCCAAACACAGTTACGTTGATCAACGCAAAAGCCCGCCCATGAAGATGGGGCGGCACCACCTTCTGCACCAATACCGTTCGCGGAATGATGATCAGTGGAATCACGAGCCCGTGCAACAGTTGCGCCCACTGCACATGTTCCAGCGAATGACAGAACGCGAAGGGAATGAAGGTGAGGCCATCTAGTATGATTCCGATCAAGATTGTTAGTCCCTTGGGCGCCCGCCTGCCCAGCGACCAAAACACGATGCTTCCACCCGCCATGCCTAGGAAGAAGTACTTCAACGTGCTGCCATAGGCTGCCAGATCTAGTTGCAGCGTTTCATACACCAACACAGGCACGCCAACGTGGGCCAACCCCATGATCAGTAAATTGTTCATGGTGCCCACCAGCACCAACGCGGCAATCGGCGTTATGGCTGTCACCTTCATCGCGCCATCAAAGGATTCTCGAATCATTCGCCGAATGGGCTGCCGCTGTTTGCTTTCGTTCACCGTACGGGGGGCTGATTCTTCGCGAAGGCGACGCGACAGTGTCTTCGGTAACATGGCAATGCATGCTGCAGAAATCAGAAACGTGCCCGCATCCACCGACAACAAATGAATGTTGCCAAGGCGTGGGGCCACCAAGGAAGCGAAGAACGGACCCATCACAAACGCCCCATACTCCGCAATCTGAAACAACGAGATTGCACGGGTCAGATGCTGTGGTGGGGTGAACTCAGGCAGCAGCGCCTTGATGGCCGGGTTAAAGACCGTGGCTCCCATAGCCAAAACAAAAACCGCCACGCCCAGCGAGATCCCGCCTAAGGCTTTCGTGGAATAGAGCAGGGGAATCGCCCCTACAGCCACGGCCCGCAAAAGGTCCGCCCACAGCATTACGCGTCGACGGTCGTAACGGTCAACTAGGGCACCCGCAAACAATCCGAAGACGATGGCGGGTGCGTATTTCAAACCCGAAAGGAGTCCTGCCGCGCCTTTCGATCCAGTTACGTCGATTGCGATATAGACGATGGCTGTCAGAAAAAGCGCGTCGCCTACGTGTGAAACGACTTGCCCAAGCCAAAGCAGGCCCAAGAAGCGTTTCCATTGAGGATATGCCCTATCGCTTGGCACAGGGGATACCCCACCTGCCTGGGGACCTTCCGTCACCTTTCCTCTGTCCCCTCATATGTCATAGTGAACCGTCGATGCGCCGCCCGTTTCGTTTGCCCGCTTGGCCCCAAAGTGCCGTCGTTCTTGTACTGGCTTGGGTCACTTGCCAGTTTTCGGATAACTTCGTGCAAGCCGAAAACCGACCCAAGTCGGTCTCGCTCGAAACATGGACATTGAAGAATGGGTTGAACGTGGTTTTCGCGGCTCGACAAGGGGCGCCTTTGGTCAGCGTTCAGATTGTCTACCATGTTGGATCCCGTGACGAGAAACCTGGTACCCGAGGGGTGGCTCGCATGATGCGGGAACTCATGTTTCGTGGCTCAGCACGCGTAGCACCGGGCGGCCACAACCAACTTATGGCCCGCATCGGCGCCCGCGCGGGCGCGCAAGGTGATGAAGATTACACTTCATTCTTCAACACAGTCACCTCCCCCTATCTACCGCTGGTTCTGGAGCTTGAAGCCGATCGCATGAGAGGCTTGAAGTTTAACGAAGAGTCGGTGTCGGCTGTGCGACAGTTCGTCATCAACGCCCGGCAACGCCAGGTCGATGGAAGCGCCATGGGCAAATCTGTGGAGCTGCTTCGCGGTGACGTTTTTGGCACTCACGCCTATGCCAACGGTGTCTCGGGCACGCTTGCTGACCTGCGGCGCATTACGATCGATGATTGCCAAAGTTTCCACCGTAATTTTTTCGTCGCCAGCAACGCTACATTGGTTATTGCCGGGGCAGCAACGTCTAGGGAAGTCCACCGGCTCGTGGATGAAACGTTTGGCTCTTTGCCTGCTGTGAAACGGCCTCCTGCCACTGAGGGCTTTTCGCCGCGGGAGGCCGCAGCGGCCAAATCACTGCGTTTGCCAATTGAGCGACCCATGGTGGCGATTGCCTCCCCGATGCCGCGCTTGACCCCGAAAGAACGAGCGACGATGCTGGTGCTTTCGGAAATCCTCGGGGGCGGATCTGCCGGGCGCCTAACCAACCGGCTTGTAGGGGCTCGGGCTCCCGCCATTGCCGCAGGGGCCGGACCTCTATTGCTTGAGGACGGTGGCATGTGGATCTTTTTCGCGGTTCACGAGCCTGGACACACGTCTGAGGAGGTTCGTCGCTCGCTCATGGATGAAATTGCTCGTCTTCGAGAAAAGCCCGTTGAGCTTGACGAACTCACAGAGTCACGCTTGCGGGCCGCAGCTGCCGTGGCTGGACGACTTTCTACCGCAGAAGGACTTGGCTCCTCGCTTGGTCTTGCCTCTGTCCTGCAGGGAAGTGCTGAACAAGCACTGCTGCTGCCGGAAGCGATCCTTGATGTTAGCCAAAGCGATGTTGGAAGGGTCGCCAACCAATATTTCAGCGAGGATATGTTGTCGATTCTGATGCTTTCGCCTGAGGGTCGAGTTGTTCCGAAACGAGGTGAACCATGAACGTACGGTGCATTCCGTGGATTTGCATGGTGGCTTCGTTTTCGATTTCGCCATTGGCCGTGGCTCAAACACCAACCAATTCAAACTTGATTGATATTCCCGCTTTGGCACCAGCGGCCGAATGGTCTTGGCCTGCTGAACAGACATTTCGGTTGCCCAATGGATTGCGTACAACGGTCCTATACAAAACTGATGCCACGTTGGTGACAACCAATCTGTTTGTCCCTGCCGGTACCCTCGCCGAGTCAACGACTACCAAGGGTGCCGCGAGCCTAGTCTTGGCTTGGCTTCGTAGCGGATCCTCGAAGCTAAACTCGCTACCATTGGAAATTCGCGTTGAACGATTGGGCGCAGACGTCGAAGCAGAATCTTCCCGTCTGGGAACCACCATTAGCTGCAAAGCAATGTTGCCTCGCCTTCCAGGTTGCATCGAATTGTTGGCCGATTTGGTTCAGTTTCCTGCCTTCACAAAAGACCGACTAGGTTCGGTGCGAGCACAACTTGCGACACAGCTCCGGCAGGACATGTCGTCTGACGATGGCCGGGCGAGAGCGCATTTTAACAACCTGGTTTTTGGTGATGAGCACCCTGCAGGCCGCTCCGTCATGCCTGACGATATCGGCGGTCTTGCGGAGTCTGAATTGAGGCAATTTTGGTCGCAGTGGTACCGACCACAACTTGCCCGTTTGGTGGTTGTAGGGAATGTGAACTTGTCCGATGTTCAAAAGGCTGTCGGTGTTGCTTTTCGCGGTTGGAAGAACTCGCCCATCGCATTGCCAGTTTCGCCTCCGTTGCATCAGCGCGAGGGAACGAGGGTGTTGTTGATTGATCGTCCTTCTGCTTTACAGTCAACCGTGACTTTCGGGCATATCATCTCGGCCAAAACGCCAAAGGAAATTGCTGCACTTGAAACGCTGATATTTCTTTACGGTGGCGCAGGCCTCGGTTCCCGCTTGGCTCTCGATGTTGCCTCCAAAGGGTTGATCTTGGCGGCTGGGGCTGGGCTCGAACCCACGGAAGAAGGTCGTTTGCTGCGCGTGACGGTTCAATGCCCGCCGGAGAAAACGTGGGACGCTTTGTTGGCTGCGGCAAACCAACTCAAGGATCTGCAACAAGCGAATGTCACACCGGTTGAACTTGCAGAGATGAAAGCGCGCTCGGCCGCACTGGATCCATTTCGTCTAGAAACAGCTGACGGACTTTCCGCAGCGATCCTTGAATCGTATGCCAACAATGCCGTTGGCGGGATTGGGTATTTGAAGGCCTTGAGTTCCTCTGTTGCCTCGCTCGATCATGCGGCGCTTGTGTCGCCAGCAAGACTGTTGAAACCTGATGGCCTAACTGTTGTTATTGTGGGACCGGGTTCAATCATTGCAGCCAAACTTGACGCAGCGAAAGTTCGATTCGAACGCGTGGCGTTTGAAGATCCCGTTTCGTCCTCCACAAGAGCAAATCGACGTCAATTGCTTGCGCCAGGGGCTACAAGTTCAGCGGAATCACAACAAGCCCGCGGCATGATTATAAAAGCCTTGGCCGCCACAGGTGGCGCGCCAGCATGGCGCGCATTGACATCCTTACAAGTAAACAAGAAGGGTCAACGGCGGGAACGGGGCGGGATTGTAACGATGCTCAATACCTCATTTTACCGTCGCCCGGCCGATCTGCGTGTTGAGCAAGAAGCTCAAGCGCGCGGAAAAGTTATCGCTAGAGGTACGTTTGTGCTGAAAAGCGAAAGCGTTCGTGGAACCGACGCTAGCGGCAAAATGGGATCGTTGCCTGCACAGAACATCGCAAGCCTGCGTTCTGCTGCTTTTGAAGACGTGATCTTCGTCTTGCTCAACACCCTTGATTTCAAGCCCGCTTTGCCGATGGCGGTTAAGGCGCCCTGGATTGAAAACGGGGTTTCGTACCCAGGGATCGAAGTCCGTGTTCCTTCCGGGCTTTGGCTATCGCTTTATTTTGATCCGGAGACGTCCTTGCTCTCTCGCATTCGCGCACCAGATGTTGCAGGTGGGGAAAGCGAACAGCGGCTATCGGACTGGCGCGAGATCAACGGCTTGAAGTTTCCATTCAAGCAACTGTCGTTGGGTGTCAACACGTCTGAAGCAACCGTGGTTGATGTTCGAATCAATCCGGTGCTTGACCCGAAGCTCTTCGAGTAGTCTCGCTTAAAGCTGCTTGGGCGGCCGGTCGTACAGCGGCGCGTTCGCAACATGTTCAGGCCGACTGAGAGACGAGCTGGTTTTCGGTCCGGCCAAGACTCGTTGTCCTGACGGGAAAACAACTTCAATCTTGCCTTGAACAGCTCCAGTCACAATGCCTTCGCCGAAAGTCGGATGCACGATGCGTTCGCCGGGGATAAAGCTGTCTTTGGGCGAATAGGGCCGTGGGGGTTTAGACGCATCGAAAGGGGGAGGTGCTTGAATTGTTGGGGCCGTGCTGCGCGAAACTTTTCGCTTTAGCGTGGTGCCTCGCGATGTTGCGGCTTCTGCTTTTGCAGCGGCAACTGCTTCAGCACCTTTGCGGTAATTGTGCTGGCTTCCGCATAACTTGCAGACCACCTTGGCAATGCGTTCGCCCACTTTGGCCACAACGACGTGCCAGGTGTCGCCACAGCGGGTACAGGTATCTTCGATGTCTTGGCCAGTGCCCGGTGTTCCCATGCGAGTCTCCCTGCTTTAGCGGCTGGATCTGGAAGTGTCCAGGATCTTTGTGGCCTCAGAACGGCCAATCTAACGTCAAACGAAGTTGGCTCGTTAGTGGCTGCGTTGGTGCCTCGTTCTGCCTCAGCCTTTTAAGAATAACCCGACCTCGCTTGCAGAACAAGGTGCCGGAAGCATTGACGTGGAAGGACAGGGCGCGGTATGCGTTTGGCAATGTCGGCCGACCCACTTGACCTGGTTTTATTCGACCTCGATGGCACGTTGGTGGACTCTCTGCCTGACATAGCCGCGGCCCTGAACCATGCGCTGATGACACATGGGTTTACGGCTCTAACGACTGAAACAATTGCAACCCTCGTCGGCGACGGCATCGTTTCACTTTCCGAGCGGGCCTTGGCGTTGCAGCCCGATAATTTGGGCGTCACAGCCGAAACGCTCTCACATTCTGTTGGGCAGCGTTACCTTGAGAACCCGTGCGTTCTCACGAAGCCATACGATGGGATCTTGGAGACACTTGGGGCTCTGAAAGCTCGAGGCGTGCCTATGGCCGTGGTTACGAACAAACCAGGCAACATCGCGCGACCGCTGTTGGATGCGTTAGGAATGAGCTCTTGGTTCATCGCCATCATTGGCGACGGTGACGGTTTCGCCCGAAAGCCGGCTCCTGATGCGCTCACAAGCTTGATGGCCCGGGTGAATGCTCAACCGGAACGGACACTGATGGTTGGTGATGGCATTCCAGACGTTGCTGTCGCCAAAGCCGCTGGCTGCATCCCTGTGGCTGCGCTTTGGGGATATACGCCACGGGCCGTTCTATTGTCGCTAGAACCCCGCAACGCATTGATGGCGCCTCAGCAGATTCTGAATCTGCCATAAGGCGCCATCATTAGGGGGTCGTGTGCTTGCGCTCTTAGGCTCGCGCCGTAGATCCCGTGGCTATCGGGTTTTCCGCAGGGATAACCACGGGAACCGGCTCAAGCGCCGCTTCCAACGCGTCCCCAACCTTCGCTACGAAGGTCAGTTCTAAATCTCGCTTTACCGAGTCTGGAATGTCGATGACATCCTTGCGGTTTCGCTCAGGCAACAACACGCGCTTGATGCCAGCCCGGTGCGCGGCAAGAACCTTTTCCTTTACGCCGCCGATCGGGAGCACGTTGCCGCGCAAGGTGATTTCACCAGTCATGGCTACGTCTCCGCGCACGCGTCGCCCAGTAAACAACGAAACCAATGCCGTTATCATTGCTACACCAGCTGAAGGCCCATCCTTTGACACGCCACCAGCGGGAACGTGAACGTGAATGTCGCTTTTCTCAAAGTCGACATTGATTTGAAAGTCATCCACGTGTGAGCGAACCCAGGACATCGCTGCTCGGACTGATTCCTTCATCACATCGCCAAGTTGGCCCGTAAGGATCAGGCTGCCTTTTCCTGGCATTTGCGATGCTTCGATGAACAAGATGTCTCCACCGGTTGGCGTCCATGCCAATCCAGTTGAAACGCCTGGCACTTCGGTACGTTCTGCAATTTCAGAAAAGTACTTTTGCGGCCCGAGGATCTCCGCCACGCGGGCAGGCGTGATGATCGGATCATAAGTTTCTCCTTCCGCCACTTTCACGGCGACGCCGCGGATGACGTTGGCAACTTCTCGTTCAAGGTTACGTACACCAGCTTCGCGCGTGTACTGCTCGATGATTGTTTTCACACCTTCGTCGGTGAAAGTGATTTGTTCCGTAGAAAGACCATGCTCATCCGTCTGCTTTGGCAGCAAATGGCGCCGTGCGATCTGCATTTTTTCGTCGGCGGTGTAACCGGGAATGTCCAAGACCTCCATGCGATCCAACAATGCCGCTGGAATGGTGTCCAGTTGGTTCGCCGTAGCTATGAAAATCACGTTCGAAAGATCGAAGGTGACTTCAAGATAGTGGTCCGAGAACGTGTTGTTCTGCTCAGGATCGAGTACCTCAAGCAGGGCCGCAGACGGATCGCCGCGGAAATCAGATCCCAATTTGTCGATTTCGTCCAAGACGAAGATCGGGTTCTTGGTTCCAATCTTGCGCATTCCTTGAATGATACGACCGGGCAAGGCGCCGATGTACGTGCGGCGGTGGCCACGAATTTCAGCTTCGTCGCGAACGCCACCTAAGGAAACGCGGATAAATTCCCGACCCAAGGATTTCGCAATGGAACGTCCCAACGATGTTTTGCCAACGCCAGGAGGTCCTGCCAAACAGAGAATCGGTCCCTTTTTGCCAGGCGCAAGCTTGCGCACAGCCAAGTATTCAAGGATCCGCTTTTTAACCTTCTGAAGCTCGTAGTGGTCGGAATCGAGGATCTCCCGGGCCTGGCCCAGATCCAGCGTATCTGTTGTTTGCTTGGCCCAAGGGAGCTCAACCAACCATTCGAGGTAGGTGCGCTGAACCGTATACTCAGCCGAAGACTGAGCCATTTGGCGCAAACGATCCAGCTGCTTCTTGGCAACCTTCACCGCGTCTTCAGGCATTTCTGCCGATTTAATCTTCTCCTCGAACAAATCAAGATCTGAGGCGTCGTCGCCTTCTCCCAGTTCATCTTGAATTGCTTTGAGCTTTTGGCGAAGAACCGCTTCACGCTGGTGCTTCGAGAATTCCTCCCGCACCTGGCTATCGATCTTCTGCTTAACCTTGATCAGCTCGACCTTGCGCTGCAACAGGATCAACAGGTGGCGCAACCGCTCGCCTACGTTGGTTTGGGTGAGCAACGCGGCTCGCTCTTCGGCCGTGAGATCCACTGTTGCGGCGGTGATATCACCCAAGCGCGCTGGATCCTTGCTTTGATCCAAAATCTGAGCGGCTTCGTCTGGAATGTCAGGCGAGATGGCAATTAGTTGTTTTGCCACATCGTAGACGGCCATACCGAGACCATCAATTTCGATGGGGTTCTCTCGCTCTTCTGGCGCATTTTCATACGTGGCCAACAAGAAAGGCTTGTCTTGCGTGAAGCCAGTGATTCGTCGTCGCTCGATGCCGCGAAGAACTGCGGTGATCCGGCTTTCGGCGGCTTTCACCACGCGAACGATCTCGCCTTCCACGCAGATCGGAAACAGATCGGAGCCTTCGGGCTCCTCAATGTCCGCGTCTCGCTGGGTGCCTACGAGCAGGCGTGCGCCCTTGCCTGGCAAGCTCTCGATGAGCTTCAGGGAGCTGGAACGTCCAATTTCCACGGGCATTACTGCGCCCGGGAAAAGAACAAGGTTGCGAAGGGAAAGAAGCGGCAGCGTCTTGGTGTCGGACGTCGTCATGTAGTTTGCCTCAAACGTGAGCTGAACATTGGCAGCTCTAGGTTAGCCTCAACTTAGGAAACCCACCTAGAAACCGCAAGGATTACTTCCTCTTGTGTGCCGGACCAACCCCCTGTCGTACTCCTCACTACCTTGAGTTGTACACCGGCATGCTCCGCCCCACTTGCCGGCAACTTCTCGTCTCTTTGTCTCTTCGGCGCTTTCGCCTCACTCTTTTAGACGTTAAGCGCACTCTATGGTTACAAGGTTAGAACGGTCTGACCTTTTCCGCCTGTGTTCGTTTGGTCAATTCCTCAACCAATTTTGCACTTTCCTGGTCATCTGGGGCCAGCTTGGGCGCAACTATTTCGATTCTGCACAATTGATCGCCTCTTGTGCCGTCGGGTTTGCCTATGCCTTTGCCCCGGAGGCGGAGCTTTTTACCGCTGGAGGTACCTGGCGGGATGGACAACCACACAGGACCATCCAATGTGGGAACTTCTACCTTCGCCCCCAACACCGCTTCGGCGAGGTTCAGCGGCAGATCGAGTTCAACGTCACTTTCGTTCCTCTTTAAGAACGGATGAGGTTCAACGGCGATCTCCAGGTACAAATCCCCTGGCGCCATGCGGTTGTCGTGGGCCGGGCCGCCTTGTTTTGCCACCCGGAGCTTGCCGCCGCTTTCAACCCCGGCAGGAATCTGGACCTCGACGGTCTTACCTCCCCCTGTGCGCACCTTTCTCTTCGCGCCCACTGCCGCCTCAGCCAATGAAATCGATACGGTGGTTTGCATGTCAGGGCCCCTTG
>Ga0105046_10010737_pt1 | contig 14245 bp, 8 predicted proteins | sample MAT03_FD_78385 | JGI IMG/M metagenome (GOLD analysis project Ga0105046, IMG submission 78385) | Freshwater microbial communities from Lake Fryxell liftoff mats and glacier meltwater in Antarctica - MAT-03 (megahit assembly) | ecosystem: Environmental > Aquatic > Freshwater > Ice > Liftoff... | reverse complement strand
GTTGTTCAGGACGGATTGATAGAAGGCGATGATGGTGGTCGTAGCGTCGGAGCCGGCCAGGTTGTGCTTGGCGTTGGGGACGTAGCGGAGGAGTTTTTCCTCGGGAAGTTTCGAGTAGTAGAACTGCGAGTTATCGGGCAGGAAAAACTGGTCGCCGGAAGCATTAATGAGCAGTTTGGGCATGCGGAGCGCGGGGCGGTCTCTGTAATTGAATGGGTCTTCGATCGCGAGTACGGCTTGGTATTCGGGGGTATCGATCTTGTGCGGGAACAGGCCATGGCGGACGTAGTCCTCCAGCGCCGGGGAGAAGAAGCCGAGGACCTCGAAGTGGTGTTTGGTGATGGCTTCACTATTCAGGGCGTCGATGACGACGGGGATAATGGCGGTAACGCGAGGGTCGACGGCGCCGATCAGCCAGGAGGTCCACCCGCGTTTGGATCCGCCGGAGACCACGAACTGTTGGACGTCGATTTGTTCTGTTTTGAGGAACTGCTGGATGGCGTCCATGGCGCGGACGCCGCTCTTGACCATGGCCAGGCGAACGAGCCAGGAGTCGTCCTTGGTGGAAAAGTGTTTGACGCGGGAGTAGGCGATCAGGTCGTCTTCCGAGCGGGGTATTTCCGGGGAATCGGTGAAGCGAAGCGGTTGGTTGGGGACCATCCCGAGATCGGCGACGATGGAGTTTGTTTCCGTGGCAATTTGCTGCGAGCGGGCGTTGGATTGGGTGGGGGCCGGATCGGAGTTGGCCCCGGCGCCGATGAACAGGATCGCTTTGTTGTGGAGCACCTTTTCGGGTTTGGTGATGGTGAGCCAGTGCTTCCAGACGGGCTTATCCACTTCAGTCGCCGTTCGCCAAGTTTGGGAGGTAAGTTCGAGGACGAAGGTGGAGTGAGTTTTTGTTTTGGCCTTGCTGACCAGCTTCCAGGCGAAGACGTCGTCTTTCTTGGCGACGTAACGGTCGAGCGCGGTTTGCTGGGCGTTACAGACCAGGGACACAAGGAGCAGCAGGATTGTTTTCACGGCTGAAAATGAGTATACGCTGCGCGTCGATGAAGTGTGTCGGCACGGACCAGTCCTGTGCCGCCCCGGCGTTTTTGGGCCGAGGCATCTACTCTTTTCTCCGGCCCCTCACCATTGAATCAAACCGCTCCCTAATCGCCCTCAAGTCTGATTCAGCCTCGGCGATTAAAGGCTCAGCGAACTCGGTCCAGCCCAGCCCTCGAGCGATGTACCCGATCATGCGCCTCCTCCCTGGCGAGGTCCGAGGGACAGGGCGTTCGGGCAGTTGCTCCTCCCCCATCAGCAGTTCCTGGAAGGACTCCATACAGTGGAAGTGGTCGAACCACGGAAGCCCTTGCAGGACATTGCTGCCATCAGGTTCCACGTACCATGTGTCCTGCCTCGGAAGAATCGGTTGGTCAAATCTATTCAGAAGCCGATGACGGAAATGGCATGGGGATTCCTGCGGTTTGGTAGTTCGGTAGAAGCATCGGGTCCATTCATGGCCCGGGAATCACCCGAAATTAGAACCCGAGATCGAGGGCGAACGAAAAAGTTGTCTAGCCGACTCCTCCTGCGAGATGGCTCGATCTTCGACGAGTAATATTTTCACGAGGCAACGGGTCCGCGTCGGTAACAAAGATCGTGAGTCAATGCACAATCGACCAGACTTACACGTGGCTTCTTCGACGACCGTCCCTCAAGGGAGTGGACTCGGAATCCTCGTAGATCCCGCGATCTCAAGTCCACCGCTTCGTTCCACGAGTTTCCGGTGTAGAGCCTTGATTTCCCATGACCTGAACAGGAGTCGGCGCTGGCTGACTGCTTTGAGTTCGCCCGGGCCGCAATTTGCTCGCATGATGCCCGTGGCACCGTGAGCAGTGGAGCCGAGTATGAGGTGGGCAATCTCATGAACCATGGTGTAGGCCAGGTTCACACCCGCCTTGTTGAATATCCACGACGCTTCAGCGACCGCCTTCTTCAGCTCGGTAGCCTTCACGCCGGCCAGATTCAAGAGCTGAACCGTCAACGAGTGCCGGTTGGCCAGCTTCCGGTCCCCGGCGTTGGCATGGACAGCCGCAACCAGAAATAGGCTGCCTGTTGCCCAACGGCGAAATGTGGTCTTCGTCATTACCTGAGGGTCGGGGCACGGGAGGACTACCTCCATACCAGAACCATCGCGCGGTGCTCAAATCCAGGTAGATTCATGTCACAGCGCAAGTGCTTGAATCAAAAGGGACAGTTTTGGGTTCAAGCTCTTGGCTCGCCGTTGTGATACTGAAATCTGGGGGTCAATTTCAACCTGTGTCTGGCCAGTTAGCTAGCCTCACGATCCGATTTGGAGCATTCGAGGTGTCTCCCAGTCGCGGCCAACTGCGCAAGCACGGCGTCCTCATCAAACTGCCGGAACAATCCTTCACAATCCTGGTCGCCTTGCTGGAGAGCCATGAGTTCACGGTCAGCCGGGAAGAGCTGAGGAAAAGGCTGTGGGGCGACAACACCAACGTGGATTTTGATCACGGGCTGAACGCGGCGGTGAACCGCTTGCGGGAGGCTCTCGGTGATACTCCGGTCGAGCCGAAGTTCATCGAGACTGTCCCCAGGCGTGGCTACCGTTTCATCGCTGCCGTAGAGAAGGTCTGCCCGCCTGCCCCATTACCTGCTCCAGCCCCATTGCCCGCTCCAGAGATGGAGAGCGCGCGGCCCAATTGGGGGTTTGCCGCCCTGCCGGTCCTCCTGCTCGCGGCAGCCGGAGGCTGGTTGCTCTGGCAGCGGAACAATGTTCGGGTTCCAGCACCATCGGTGCACGTGCTGACTTCGTATCCCAATTCCGAGAGTCAACCTTGCTTCTCGCCGGATGGAAAGCAAGTGGCCTTCCTCTGGGGTGGCCCCAAAGACGACAACCTCGACCTTTATGTGAAATTTGTGGACGCAGAGGGCGCTCTGCGCCTGACGACAAATCCGGCGGTCGACGTGGGGCCGGCGTGGTCTCCTTCTGGTGAGCAACTCGCCTTCCTCCGAAGCACATTGTGCTCCTTAAACCCCACGGTAGGCAGCGACGATACTGCGGTCTACTTGGTCTCGCCACTGGGCGGAAGTGAACGGAAACTTGCTAATGTTCCGGGCGCGGGAACATCCCCCCTCTCCTGGTCGCCGGATGGAAAATGGTTGGCTTTCGCGCGCCCGTCCGGGAAGTCCGCCGGCGTCTATTTGCTCCCCATTGAGGGCGGCGAACCCCGGCAGATCACTCATCCCAGCGCACCTCTTGTGGATAGTAGTCCACTCTTCTCCCCGGACGGCCGGGGGCTCGCGTACTCTAAGATGCTCGAGCGATTGGGCATGTGACTTATACGTGCAGGAACTGGATTCAGCGAACGTCCCTCGGGGCGGTCCACGCCGCATCACGCAGCAGCAGACTTACTTTCGCGGCATCACTTGGGTTGGCGACTCGCTTGTTTACAGTGGCTCCCTGTCCGTGGGTCTGCTTCATTATCTATGGCGGGTTAACGCGAGTGGATCGGGTGTTCCGGAGCGCTTGGAGATCGCTGGCGTACATGCCAGTTTCCCTGCTTTTTCCCCTGCGGCCAATCGGCTCGCGTTTGTTAGGTCGAATCGAAACCGCGACATCTGGCGGTACAAAGCGGACGGGGCACATGAGATTCTCCTCTCGTCATCCCTCGATGAGGATTCGCCACAGTTCTCTCCCAATGGGGAAAAGATTGCCTTCGTTTCCAGCCGTTCTGCCAACGCCTATGAGATTTGGGTCGCGAATGCCGACGGATCGAACACCGTTCAACTGACGAACCATATCGGGCGTTTCCAGGGCTCTGCCAGATGGTCCCCTGATGGCCGTTGGATTGCGTTTGACTCTCAGCCGCCCGATGGCAGGCAGGCCATCTACGTAATTGACGCAACCGGAGGGCGGCCGCGTAAGCTGGATTTGGGTCCTTACCTAAGCGCCCTGCCAAGCTGGTCTCGCGACGGCACGTGGATCTATTTTCTCTCTGATCGCACAGGCAGGCACGAGATCTGGCGTGTCCACCCAGCCGGCGGACACCCGGAACAAATAACGACCGACGGCGGGCACAACGCCATGGAATCCGTCGATGGAAAAACTCTTTTCTACGCAAAGGGTAACGTAGGCACCCCGCTCTTTGCCAGATCCTTGGCCGGCGGCCCCGAACGAAAGGTCCTCGACTTTATTGGTCCGCCCCGGGACTTCCCGGTCTTCGAAGACGGCATTTACTACGGCGGACGGCTAGATAAAGAGGGGAGGGTTCCTGTGTTTTTCTATCAGTTCTCTACCGGTGCCAGCCGTCTAATCACAACTATCGAACGCTATGCGCAAAATGGCCTTACGGTTTCCCCGGACCGCAAGACGATCCTGTACACCCGGACTCTCCCGGCTGGCTCGGATCTGATGATGATCGAAAATTTCCATTAAGCCGCGCGGCTCCGGGTTCCTGAGGGTCGATGGGTGGAACGCTTTTGCATCACCGTGGTTCCCCGGCTGCATCTGTCAGCTCCCCTTGATCACCCTGGGGGGAAAGAGTCTATGATTTGATATCTCCGAGGTCTATTTCGCGCTGGTCGATTCCCCGAGCCGCCGCCGGTAGACTTCACTACGAAACGCGCGGGCGGCGGCCGCCATCTCCGGATAAAGTGCATCCAGGACGTTCAGGAATCCGATGTTATAGTTCTCGCGATCTCGCGGCCTGCCCGTGATCGCCCGCCGGTCGATTTCAGGCGCGTGTCTGAGTCCCTGGGCAGGCAATGGAGACGCCCCACCCCAGCGTTAAACCAGCGTTCCAGCGATGTCCGATTCCTTCCCGTGGGAAGAATGAGAATCCCGAATCGCAGTTCGCCCAAGGATGACGGGATCGACCGCGACGTCTCGCTCATGGGCGCGAAGCCATGCCGCGACGCGCGGGTCGGGCGTTAGTTTCGTCGGCTCGCTCAGAACGTTAGAGTCCCAAATACTTCACCGCGAATCCGTCGACTCTAAGTCGATGGGCAAGAAGAAGTCCTTTTGCGGACAGGCTACCAGCCAATCAATGGTGCCTTCGTTCTGCGGAGTCGCCCGCCGCACCAGGGGATAGTCCCCCCGATCGAGCCGCTCGACATCGACCACCCGTCCCGATTCCACCCGGTCCATCTGACGGAATTCTGCGACAGAACGATCTGGCCCTTGGAGGAGACGGGAGTCTTCGTGGAAGTAAGATACGAACTACCCTCGGCAAGGTCAAACGCCACCCTGCACCCAGGAAATCCCCGCAGGCATCGGCGACAGAGCGTTAGGTTTGAACGGGGTCCATTGCGGATAAATTGCTCGGTAAGAACGCACACTCTCCGAGAGATCTATCCATGCTCCTGACGCCGGCAACCGCAGCCCGCGCCACGGATCGAGCCACCTCACCATCCAATTCGTTATATACTTCCGCCATGATTGCGTTGGTCGGCAGCACTGACACCCTTCCCTCCTCTGAGGAGAAACGAGCCATCGTCGACCAGATCGTCTCCAGCCAAACTCTGGGTCGGTCCGACCAGCTAAAGGCCTTTCTCCAATTCGTTTGCGAGTCCGAAATCAATGGCCACGGAGCCGATCTCAATGAGTACCTGATCGGCGTCCAAGTGCTCGGCCGGCGAGAAGGATACTCCACCTCGGACGACGCCACCGTCCGGACCCGCGCCCACTCGCTCCGCCGAAAGCTCCTCGACTACTACCTCCTCGAAAACCCCACCGCCGAAATTCGCGTCGAACTCCCCAAAGGTTCCTACTGCCCCGTCTTCACCCGCGCCGAGCCCACGCTCATCCCCCCTTCCGCCCCACCGCCCCCTACGAATCGCAGCTGGATTGCCGCCGCCTTCGCCACTGTCGCTCTGGCCGCGGCTGTCGGCTTCTACCTCGGCCATCGCACCGCCTCGCCCGATCTCCCCCAAGTTTTGAAAGAAGCCTGGGCGCCTATCCTCGAACCCGGCAGCAATGTCCTCGTCTGCGTCGCCACCCCGTTCCACCTTCTCATTCGTCCCGGCCCCCCCGAGGCCGAGAGCAAGCTCTACCGCCCCGTTCCCAACTCGCCCGAAATCACCGCTTGGTATCGCGAACGCCATGATCTTCTCCCCGGCCAAAGACTGTTCATGAACTTCGGCCACAACTCGCCCATGTACGGCGATGTTGCCGCCCTCCTAATCACCTCGCGGCTCCTCGACCGGGCCCACGTAAAGTTCGAAGTTCTCCCCGAACGAGTGGTCACTCCATTCGGAATGCGCAACCGCAACGTCGTCGTCCTCGGTCGCCCCGAGTATAGCCGGGCCGCCCGTCTCATCCTCGAAAAGGCCTGGTTCGGTCTCACCTACAATCGGGCGAACGACGGCATCTCCGTCTGGTACCCCAACCCCACCCCCGACAAGCCCCTCTTCCTCAACCACCCAAAACATCGCCACGGACTCATTACCGTCCTTCCCAGCGACGGCGAAAACGGCGACCAATATCGAACCATCGTCATCTCCGGCACCAACTCCGCCGCCGCCCACGCCGCCGCCGAGTTCCTCGCTTCGCCCGCCCACATGCAGCGACTCAAGGATCGTTTTCGGGCAGAAGGTTCCATCACTTGGCCCAAGGCTTGGCAAGTGGTCGTCCAGTCCAGCTCGGAACAGATGCTGCCCCTCGACGTCGCCTACTTTACCCACCGAACCATCGCCCCTTAATCCGTTTTGAACGGTTCTCTACATCCAGCAAACCGTTGCAAACAAAGAATATTCTTGTTTTGGCCACATCCCTAAAGCATACTTGTCATTCGGCGTGCCCGCCACGCTTTGTATGAACCCCAATGAATTCCAAAACCCTTCTCGCGACCTATCTGCTAGTCGCGATTTCCATCCCTCTCCACGCCCAATCCGGTCTCGGCAAGATCACCGGCTCCATTACCGATAGCTCCGGCTCATCCGTCCCCGGGGCTATCGTCTCGGCCAGGGAATCCCGCACCGGTCAGATTCATAACGCCACCTCCAACGTCACGGGCGTCTACGTCATCACCCCTCTGCCCCTCGGCACCTACGCCATCGACGTCAAGAAGGAAGGCTTCAAAGCCGTCTCCCGAACCAACCTCATCATTGACGTCAACACCGGCCTAACCATCGACGTCGTCCTGGAACCCGGCAGCGTCTCCGAGAAGATCACCGTCGAAGCCACCGGCGCGGTCATCCAAACGGAGAATGCCTCCATCGGCAACTCCCGCTACGAAGTCCAAATCAAGAACCTCCCCGTCATCGTCCGCGAAATCCAAACCCTCGTCGGCCAAACTGCCGGCGTCCCCGCGGGCTCCACTGATGTCATCGGCGGAACCTTCAACCAGGGCGGACGCAGCGCCATGCAGGTCGCCTCCGACGGCGCGCAAGTCAACTCCTTCCAAACCACCGCCTGGCCAGCCATCGACGGCATCGGCCGCCGCGCTGACCTCTCCCTCCCCTCCCTCGACGCCATCGCCGAGGTGAAGTTCATTTCTGGCGGCACCAACGCCGAATTCTCACAACCCACTCAAGTCATCGTCGCCACCAAAGGCGGCACCAACGGCCTCCACGGCTCCGCATACGAGTTCTACCGCTCCGGCGGCATGGGTGCCCGCCGCTGGGAGGACGCCGTCCGCACCTCCTTCGTCCGCCACCAATTCGGCGGCACCCTCGCCGGTCCTATCAAGAAAGACAAAAGCTTCTACCTCTTCTCTGCCGACCTCTTCCGCCACACCGCCACCCAAATCTCGAACGTTCGCTACCCGACTCAAGCCGAGCGCTCTGGCGACCTCCGCTCCTTCCAACAGCGAGTCGACGCCGCCGGACGCCCCGCCGCCGTCACCCCCCTCGACCCCCTCAACGCGGGCCTTCCCTTCCCAAACTCGACCATCCCCACCTCCCGCCTCAGCCCCGTCGCCCTCGAACTCCTGAAGCTGATTCCCGACGCCCCGCTCCCCACCGGCCTAATCGCCAACTTCAATGCGGTCTACTTCAAGCCGCTGAAAGACAACTCCGAAAAGTACGATCTCCGCTGGGATCACAACCTCTCCGCAGCAGACCGCTTCTTCGTTAAAGCCACTATCGCCCACCTCGACCAAGCCTCCCGCTACGCCGGAGATGTCCCCGGCTCCCTCGGCTCCTCCTTGAAAAACCAATGGAACCAAACCATCGGCGCCACTTGGACCCGCGTCGTCAACCCCAACTCGGTCTTGAACCTCCAGTTCACCTTCCGCAGCCTGCCCTTCAAGAACACCCCTAGCGGCGGCGACCAAAAATTCGCCGTTGCGATCAAGGATCTCAACCCCGCAGCCCCCTTCGCAGGTCCCCCCGCCATTGCCATCGGCGCCAACGCCGTCGGCATCGGCGTGCTCTTCGACCGCCTCCTCTTCAACTATTCCGCCGACTACAACTGGGCCGCCGACCCAACATACACGCTCTCCTTCGGCCGCCACACCATCAAGACCGGTGCCTCCATTCTGAAAGGCTGGAAGACCACTGAACTGGCCTCTCCGCCCTACGGTCGCTTTACCACCGCCAGCGACTTCAACAATCCCCGGTCCACCTCCTCCGCCTCGGGTGACGCTTTTGCCGATTTCCTCCTCGGCTACCCCAGCTCCACCGACGTAACCATCGGCGAGTACGGCGGCTTCCAAACCAAACGCAACTATAGCCTCTTCCTACAGGACGATTGGAAGATCACCTCGCGCCTCACGCTGAACTACGGCCTCCGTTACGACAACTACGGCTACTGGAACGAAACCAACGGCCGCGCCGCCGTCGCCGATATGCAGACCGGCAAGATCCTGATTCCAAACGGCAGCACCTCCAAGATCCATCCCGCCTTCCAGCCCTTCGCCAACCGCTACATCGAAGCCAGCGCCCGAGGCCTGCCTAACACCTTCATCAATCCGAACAAATTCAATTTCACCCCCCGCGCCGGCTTCGCCTACCGCATGCGGGATACCTTTGTTCTTCGCGGCGCCTTCGGCATTTATAACGTCGATAACAACGTCAGCGAATACCGCGGTCAGGTCAACGTCGCCCCGTTCACTCGCCGCGCCAACCTCACCCGCTCGCTTCTGCTCTCCCAAAACGTGAACGTCAACAGCGTCTATACCTTCCAGAATCCAGCCGCCGACTCCTCCACCGCCGGTGCCGACACCCAGCTCACCACCCTCGATGGCTTCGCCCCGGACTACCCCACCATGCAGGTCACCGCCTGGAACTTCACGCTCGAAAAACAGCTCGGCAATCGCATTGGCATCCGCAGCACTTACGCGGGCAACTTAGGGAAGAATCTCTCCCGCTCCGTCCGCGTCAACTCCTGCGTCGCCAGCCCTACCGAATGCCTCGCCCGCCCCGCCAACGATCCGACCGGCCGGAAATGGACCCAATTCAACACCAACGCAGGCCAGCGCGCTGGCGACGGCGAATCCAATTATCACGCGATGGAACTGGAAATCACCCGTCGATTCGACAAGGGCCTCTTCCTAAACGCCAACTACGCCTACGCCAAAATCATGCGCATGGACCCCATCGCCTCGGACCCCATCAACAACCCCTTCAGCCCCTACGACTGGGGCCCCGTCCCCGGGCAACCCGCCCATGTGTTCCACTTCAACTTCGTCTACGAAGTCCCCTTCGGCCCCGGCCGTAAGTTCCTCGCCGGTCGCAGCCCTGCCTCGTACATCCTTCGCGGATGGTCCTTCTCCGGCATGGGCACCTGGCAGGCCGGCGACTATCTCACCGTCACGGCCCCCAACGGACAAACCCCCACCGGCGCCAGCACCAATCGCGCCGACCGCCTCGCCGATGGCCGTATCGACCAATCCGGCCGCACTCGCAACGCCCAAGCCTTCCAATGGTTCACGCCATCTGCCTTCGCTCAACCCGCGTTTCTCAACGCTTCCGCCACCCGGCCCACCCGCCAATTCGGAACCTCCGGCACCGGCGTCGTCATCGGACCCAGCTTCTTCAGCTACGACACGACCATGTCCCGCACCTTCGCCATCGCCGAACGCTACCGCCTCCAAATGCGCGCCGAACTCTTTAACCCGTTCAACGTGCCCATGCTCGGCGTCCCAGACCTCAGCGTCGTCAGCCCCACCTTCGCGCGCATTCGCACTTCCAATCCCGCCTACTCGCCCCGCAACCTGCAAATCGGAATGAGACTCGACTTCTAATGAAACTTCTACTCGCCCTCGCGCTCACCGTCCCCTTCGCCATCGCCGGCGATCTGTTCACCGATGATTTCTCCCGCTTCCCTCCAGGCTGGTTCAGCCAACCCGTCGGCCAACTCAATGGCGCGATTCAGGAGTATCACTATCTCGCCCACCGTGGTGTCCCCACCGCTCCCTGGGAAAACGCTATCGTCCACCAGGACGCTTGGCTCGCCAGCGACGAGGACGGAATCCCCTACGTCGAACAACACATGATCGCCAACAACGATCGCGTCGATTGGTTCCAGCCATTGTTCATCACCGGCGACCCCGCCTGGACCTCCTACAACGTCGAAGTCCAAGTAAAGCCGCTCAGCCTAACGGGCGATTCCGGCGTCGCCTTCCGCTACCACACCAACCGCCACTTCTATTACTTCGCCCTCCGCAACGGCAAAGAGGCCGTCCTCCGCCTCCGCCTGCCCATTGACGACAAGCTCCGCGTCGGGAACTGGCGCGAACTCGGAGCCGTCCCCTTCAAATACGAAACCACCCGATATTACAACCTGAAAGTCGAAAACGAAGGCCCGAAGATCCGCGCCTACATCGACGGCAAGCTCGTCCTCGAAGCCACCGACAACGAGATCACCGCCGGCCGCGCCGGTCTCAGCGCCACCATGCCCACGCGCTATCGCGACTTCAAGGTCACCGCCTCTGACTCCACCATCGCCGCCATCAAAGCCACGATCAAAAAGCGCGAAGCCGAACTCCTCCAACTCCGCGCCGGCAACCCCAAGCCCAAACTCTGGAAGAAGTTCGCCACCCCCAAATTCGGTGCCGGCCGCAACATCCGTTTCGGCGATCTCGATGGCGACGGCCAAATCGACATGTTGATCGCTCAGAACATCCCGCGCGTCCGCGGCGACGCATTTGACGCTATCTCGTGCCTCACCGCCGTCACCCTCGAAGGCAAAGTCCTCTGGCAAAAGGGCCGCCCAGACCCACGCAACGGCCTGCTCACGAACGATACCCCATTTCAAATTCACGACATTGACGGCGATGGCAAAAACGAAGTCGTCATGGTCCGCGATTTCAAACTCCAAGTCCTCGAAGGCCGCACCGGCGAACCCCGCATCACCGTCCCCATGCCCGCCATGGACCCCACCGCCATCGAGCGCCCCTACGAGAAAAATTCGGGCGACTCCATCGCGTTCCTGAATCTCTCCGGCGGCAAAACATCCTCCGAAATCCTCGTCAAAGATCGCTACAAATCCTTCTGGGTCTACGACAAGAACTTAAAGCCGCTCTGGCAGGGGAGCGGCCAAACCGGCCACTTCCCCTACCCCCTCGATATCAACGGCGACGGCAAGGAAGAGTTCGCCCTCGGCTACACCCTCTGGAGCCCCGAAGGCAAGCGCATCTGGTCGCACGATACCGAATATAAAGACCACGCCGACGGAATCTACATCGGCAACTTGAGCGCCGATCCCAAAGCCGCTCCGAAAGTTTACTCCTGCGGCTCCGACGAAGGCTTCTTACTCTGGGATATCAAAGGAAACTTACTCAAACACACCCACATCGGGCACGCCCAGTCACCCAGCATCGGCAAGTACCGTATGGACGTCCCCGGGCTCCAACTCATGACGATTAACTTCTGGCGTAATCCCGGAATAATTAGTGTATTTGACTCCGAAGGCAATTTACTCTCGCAGACCGAACCCATTCATTCCGGCAGCCCGATCCTACCCGTGAACTGGCGCGGCGACGGCCAGGAGTTCGCCATGCTCTCCCCCAATATCAAAGAGGGCGGCATGATCGACGGACAATCCCGCCGCGTCGTCATGTTCCCCGACGATGGCCACCCCGATCTTGCCTTCGCGGTCATGAATCTCACCGGCGACGAACGCGACGAGATCGTCGTGTGGGATACGAAGGAGGTCTGGATCTACACACAGGACCGCCCGTTCACCGGAACCCGGATCTACGCCCCCATCCGCAACCCGGAGTTCAACGAATCGAACTACCGGACCACCGTTTCTCTGCCCGGCTGGAAGCAAGTCCAAAAGTAAGCGGTTAAAGGCTAACCTGGTCTTCAACTCCTCAGACGGGCGACGCGAAAGTTCTCCTTGGCGGCCATCCCGCAGCTTCACGGTTGGGCCGTCGCAACCCCCAAGTCCATGGCTTCCACCCGATTCAGATTCACGATCTGCTGGCGATTCACCCGAAAAAACGTTCCCCTCCGGCTTCATTAGCAGAATGGCGGCTAGGCACACAATCCAACATCGATCCCCATCGCGTCCGAGCACCTGCGCTAGCTGCTCCGAACCTCCAGCACCGTCGAGGGCCCCGCAACACCCGGCGTGAACTCGCTCGGTAAATCAACCGTAGTAAGAGCTTTTTCCACTTGTGCTGCCGTCACGATGATTCCTGCGAGCCCTTTCCGCCCCTGCCGGAATGGCGGGTCGGTCATCAAAGCAAACCGGAAAACTCCGCGTTGCTCCCGAGACTACCGGCTCTAACCCCTAAAATTGCGATCACCTGGCTCCGGCTCCGTCGGGCGCTTGCGATTCCGGACCCGCTCGAACGCACCCGCCAAAGCCCACAATCAAGGCGACCGCCACCAGAATCCGACCCATTTTCATCCTCCGCCTCTTTTTTCTAACAGGTTCAAACTCATGATTCACAAGGTGAAAAAATAAAGTTGCTCCTCGCATCACTATGACTACAAGTCACTTATCGATTTCGACCAAACCACCTCGATCCGATTCAGTACTCCCGGCGTCATAGATTAATACTGAGGAAGCGCTTGTCCCCCATTCCGGGTTCAGGCGCTTTTCTGTTTCTACCAACGCCAAAAAGGAGTCACCATGACCGAAGATCAAAAGGCACAGCGAGCCGAAACCGCCCGGGAAAACGGTGCCAAAAGCAAAGGCCCCGTCTCGGAAGCCGGCAAATACATCAGTTCCTTGAACGGCATCACCACCGGGGACCATTTGGAAATCCTCAAAGAGGAACTGCCGGAATGCATCGCCCTGCTTTCCACCGATTGCCGTCAGGCTTACGTCCGGCTCTATCAGCGGCATTACCGGCAGTACAAACCCGAATCTGGCTGCGAACAAACCTTGCTCCGGCACATGTGCGTCGAACTCTTCAGCCTCGAACGGACGATCTCAATGGAAACCTACGCCCGGCAGCATGACCTCGACGAAACGTTGCGAGCTTATCCGGATATGACGGATAAAGCCCTCGAATTATTCAGCTTCATCAGCGGTGTGCAAAAGGAAAAAGTCTGGCGGGCGATCGAAAGGCAGAAGAAAGCGCATCTGGCCGCCTATGCCGCTTATCAACGACTGTTCAAACAAACCCGTCGCGATTTCCCGGTCGTTCCGCCGGAGCCCGTGAATTCCGACGCGGATAGGAACATGGCCGAAGAACCATTACCGCCCCCGGAAGTGGTCGCCGAAGCAATCGCACACGCCGACCGCGCCAAAAACGAACCCAGCTACCAGTTACCCCGTTGGGTCGCGGAAATGCTTCTAGACGAGGCACTTATGGCCGAAATCGCCCCCGGTTACGACGTCGACGAATTGCTCGAAAAGCTGACTGCCGCGCCCGTTCCCTTGGCTGCGTAAAAATCACGAGGGCTAACGATGGGCGACAATGCGGACATGCTAGAAGCCATTACCCGCGATCCTGAACTGATGCACGGAACGCCCGTATTTCGTGGCACTCGCGTTCCCGTTCAAACGATGTTCGACTACATCGAGAACGGGGAATCGCTCGAAGAGTTTCTGGAAGGATTTCCCACCATCAGCCGGGAACTTGCCCTCCAGGTTTTGCGGGAATCAACCTGACTTCGCCTTGGGTCGCCTCGGGCACCGAACCGCGCGCGTCATTAAGCGGACCCTCATAACGAATCTGGATGAGCCCATCAGCCAATCAGGCCGCAAGGGCCAAAAACGAACCCAGATGGGCGTCGACCTGACTTACGATGCAACAAGCTGTAAACAAATAACTTAGGAGGAATCACGGCCCACATTCGCCCGCAATAAATCGCTCAAAAAACGTGCCCAAAACCT
>Ga0105046_10010732_pt1 | contig 14249 bp, 12 predicted proteins | sample MAT03_FD_78385 | JGI IMG/M metagenome (GOLD analysis project Ga0105046, IMG submission 78385) | Freshwater microbial communities from Lake Fryxell liftoff mats and glacier meltwater in Antarctica - MAT-03 (megahit assembly) | ecosystem: Environmental > Aquatic > Freshwater > Ice > Liftoff... | reverse complement strand
GCTGCCTCAATTATCGAGTAAGGCTCTCGGATTCGTCGACGTCGACGAATCCGAGAGCCTTACTTAATAGGCTGAGTAGTTACGTCAGAAGTCAGAAGTCAGAAGTCAGAAAATAATACAGGCTTGCGCAACTCGCGTTGGCCTGTTTTATTTTTTGTCGTCTGTCGTCCCCTCTCACTATCCCTTTCTGCCCTCCTCGTCCACAATCGGCCCACCATGAAAATCATTGATCTGCGATGCGCCGTGATCGGCCAGAACCCGGTCGTGCGCATCATCACGGACGAAGGCATCGATGGACTGGGCCAGGCCGAGAACAGCAAGCCCTATCTCAAGCCGCATGTGCTGTTCTACAAAAACTATATTCTGGGTGAAGACCCCACCAACGTCGAGCGGGTGATGATGAAGATTCGCCGGCTGGGATCATTCAAGCCGTGGGGCAGTGCCGTCAGCGCGATCGAGATGGCACTGTGGGACATTGCCGGCAAGGCCGCTGGCATTCCCGTTTACAAGCTGCTGGGCGGCAAGGTGCGCGATCAGGTGCGGGTCTACAACGGCGGCATTCGCTTTCCCATGACCGGCCAAACGCCGCAGGATTACGCCGACAATGTAGCCAAACAGAAGGCCGCGCCAGAAGGGTTCAGCATCATCAAGCAAGGCATTGCCTTCCATAGCCAGATGCCGGTGGACGTGCCCAACTTCTTCCATGGCGAGCTCAGAACGGCCCCGCCCCACCCCAATCGAGGTTTACTGACCGAGAAGGGCTTCAATCACATTGTGGCCTGTGTCGAGGCCATGAAGTCGGTGCTGGGCGACGAGGTCGGGCTGGCGCTGGATTGCGGCCCCGGCTGGATGGTGCCCGATGTTATTCGCATGGCCAAGGCGCTCGAACCCTATCACATCATGTGGCTGGAGGACACAATCTGCGGCGATTACGTGCCCTATGCGATGGCCGATGTGTATCGCGAGATCACCCGCGCCAGCACGATTCCAATTCACACCGGCGAGCAGATTTATTTGCGCCAGAACTTCAAGGAACTGATCGAGACGCACGCCGTGAACATCATCGGCCCCGACCCGGCCGATGTGGGTGGGATTGCCGAGTTGAAGTGGATCGCCGAATATGCCGACCTGCACGGCATCCTGATGGCCCCACATGGCATCATCGATGGGTTGATCGGTCTGGCCGCGCACGTGCACTGCGCTGCGGCGTTGCCGACCAACTACATCGCGTTTGAATATCCCGTCGCGAGCCCGGCCTGGTGGTACGACATCATCAAAGGCCTGCCCAACCCGATTGTGCGCAATAGCGTGGTCGATGTCTGGGACACCCCCGGCCTGGGCGTGTCGTTTGATGTGGACAAGACGCAGCAGTACCTGAGCGAGGAAGACAAGGGCTTTTTTGAGTAAAACAAGCAGGAGCGTCAAGAGTCTAGACTCTTGAGTCTTGAGTCTTGACGCTCACCGGATCAGACTCATGACGCGCAAGGCATGATCGCGATTGCCGGTTGAATTGGTCGCAAACACGGCATGGCGGGTGAGGCCGCGCTCGTCCTCGAACAGGATGCGCGCGGCCGGCAAGCCGCCATATTGGGTGGCCAGATTCAGCAGCTGAGCCGAGCGCAGGTGCCGCACCGAGACTTTCCAGAGTTCTCTGGGATGTTCACAAATAAAGCGGGCTTCATGCACCGTCGCAGCAAAATCACACGGCACTTCGCGCACCACCACATCGCCATACTCTTTGCCAAGATCCCCGTACCACAGGAAGCGCGGCGCTTTGGCCAATGCCGCGCCTGCTGCCCCAGTTTCGGCCAGTGGCACCGGCAGCGCATAGTTCGAAAAGCGCACCAGCCAGGCCAGCGCCGAGAACACGATGGACACGATCAGCGCGACCACGCCGACCTGGGCGATGAAATTGGCCAGCACCACATTGGGCGGCAACCCCACTTCGAGATAAATCGGCGGCTGCTCACCTTCACCCAGCATCACCTGCCCCACCAACGATATCGTGTCGCCAACGCGATACCCGGGCACATCCTTGTCCAGGATATAAAGCGGGTCAGATAAACCAGGGCTGCTGAGCGGGATGAAACGGCTGCCGCGGAGTTCCAGGTTGCCCAGCTCATAGCGGGTCTGATAGGATTTTTCGGGCAGTAGCCGGCCGGCTACCCGCACCCAGGTTCCCTGCGTCGACAGCGAAATATCCGACGGCTTATAGTCGCGGATCAGTGCGTTTTCGATGCGGCCTGGGCGCGCCAACAGGAGCGCGGCGACGCCAAACAGACTCAATACCCACAGCAACAGGCGCGCCCGGCGGGTTTCGTGCAGCCAATAACACAGCCGCGCAAAACGATCCACCCAATGGGTTGAAATTGTGGATAGGTTTGCCATTACAACCAGCCTCGCTTACGAATAAACCAAAATAACCCGACCGGGAAAGCGATCATCAACGCCATGGTCATCGCAAAGAATATCCAGTTGCTAGCGGGTGCAGTGGCGTTGACTTCTATTAAACCACCAAAGAAATTCATCCCAAAAAATCCCGTCAGAAATGTCAGCGGCATGAATAGCACGGTTACCAGGGTCAGGGTTTTTACGATGTCGTTGGTGCGGTTGGCAGCCACGGACAGATACGTATCCAGTGCGCCCGAGACCAGATCGCGCAACGATTCGTTCAAATCGGTCAGCCGCACAAAGTGATCATAAATATCGCGAAAGTAGACCCGGTCTTTGGGGTTGATCACGGCGTAGTCATCCCGGGCCAGCTTGTTGAGCACTTCGCGCTGCGGACTTAGCACGCGCCGAAAGTTCAGCACGGCCGATTTCAACCGAAAAATTTTGGAGACCGCCCGAGGGTCTGGCCGCTCAAATACGCGGTCCTGAATCTGGTCGATCATGTCGTCCATGGCGTCCATGCAAGGCAAATAATCGGCCGCCACTGCATCACTCAGCTCATACAACAAGTAATCGGGACCGCGCCGGGTATGACGCTCGTCGCGCAGCACATTGCGCCACTGCCGCTCCAACGCGGGAATGTCCTCATCGTGGTGCGTGACGATGTAGTTGGAGCCGAGGAAGACGTCCATCTCGCTGGTGTCCACGTCCTCAACTTTGGGATCAAAGTGCACGGCGTGCAGCACGATGTAGAGATAGGCACCCCAATCGTCCACCTTGGGCACATGCGATTCCGTGATCGCGTCCTCCACGGCCAGCGGATGAAATTTGAAGGTGTTTTGCAACACATCGGTGATGTGAGCCGTATCATCCTGGCCGGTAGAATCCGGTTTACCAGCATGCATATCGACCCAGATCAGGTTGGACTTATCGGCCAGCAGGCGCGGTATATCCTCCAGCTTCACATCCTCAGTCACCGAGATATGGCCGTTACGGTCGTCACTACGCAGGAGCATACGAATCATGTTTTGTAAATTATTAAGTCGGTTAGAATCCGCGCTAAGGAGTTTGGCCGAATGAATGCATTTAACCGCGTCTTTAGCATCATTGCACTAATCATTCTATTGGTGATAGGAATTTTTTCGTTACTCGCTCCCAATCTCATCACCGGCATCATCACGAGTATCGACGCTGGGATTAAAACCCTGAGCAATAACACTGGCGAAGGCTGGTCGCCCGCCGAATGGGCAATCCGGTTACTCTTCACCCTGGTGTGGGTTGGCGTTGTCGTGGGTCTGTTATGGCTGGAGCTGCGCAAGCCCGATTTCCGCAGCGTGCAAGTGATGCGCTCCACCGGCAGTGGCCGGTTGCGCGTGTCCACCAAAGCCATCACCGACCGCGTGCGTCAGCGCGTAGACAGCCTGAGCGGCATTATTAATTCCACGGTCGAGATCTCGGCCCAGAACAAGGCCATTGCCGTGCATCTGGATGTGCTCTCGGCCCACGACACAGATCTGGTGCTGAAAGGCGAGGAGATTGTCGGGGCCGTGCGCAATGTGGTGCAGGATGAGCTGGGCCTCAAGCTATTTGCCAAGCCCGTCGTCACAATGAAGGCAGCACCGGCACCCAAAAACATCTTCCCACAATTTAATATCCTGAATCGAAATCGTAAAGAAGAACCGGCTCAGTTGACGGCAGGTGCGCGGCCCATGGACATTCCATCGGATGATGCACTGGAAGGCGAGGTTCGGCCGGCAAAGCCGTTTGAAAACGACATTGTGGATTCTGACCCCCCGCCGACCGACGAGATCGAAGTGGAACCGGCCACACCCAACCAGCCGAGCAAGCCCTAGACCGATCCTGGACCCGTCACCTCGCACTCTGAAAAGCTACTAGCATTGCACACTTTGCATGGAAGAATCTGTCGCCCCTGCTCAACCGCAACTCCCTGAGCTGTCACTCAACACCGTTGCACCGGCCGAGTCCATTCCAGCGCTGACGGTCAAGCTTGAAAGCATTTTGTACGCCGCACGCGAGCCGGCCGCCATTGCCGCCATTGCCGCAACGCTGGGCATTCACACGCAGGATGTCGAGACGGCACTGCATGAGTTAAACGTGGTGTTCGAGCAGCGCGGCGTGCGCATCCAACGCAACGGCAACCGCGTTCAACTCGTCACCGCGCCCGAAAATGCCGAGCTCGTGCAGCGCTTTCTGGGCATCGAAGAGACCACCCGGCTGTCATCGGCCGCGCTCGAAACGCTGGCCATCATTGCTTATAACCAGCCGGCCACCAAACCCCAGATCGAGATGATTCGCGGGGTGAACTGCGACGGCGTGATAGCGACACTGGAAGCGCGCAACCTGATCGTGGAACTGGGCCGCGCCGAAACCGTCGGCCACCCCATGCGCTACGGCGTCTCATTCGATTTCCTGCGTCACTTCGGCCTCAAAGGCGTGCACGAACTCCCGCCGGTGGAAAGTTTGGATGTGTTGCCGAAGGAAGAAATGGACAGAGATCAGATATCAGATGTCAGAAGTCAGATGGATGCGTCTTAATCTGACATCTGACATCTGACATCTGACATCTGACATCTGATATCTGATCTCTGATCTCTGATCTCTGACTTCTGAATTTCTCCCCTCCCCATGCGCCTACAAAAACTGCTTGCCAGCGCCGGATTAGGCTCGCGCCGTGCGTGCGAAGACATCATTTCTGAGGGGCGTGTCACGGTGAATGGCGTGGTGGCCGAACTGGGCCGCGTGGTTGAGTCGACGGATCAGGTGCGGGTGGACGGGAAATTGCTGAACAGCCACGACCGGCCGATCTATATTGCACTTCACAAACCCGTCGGCTACATCTCGGATTTTGGCAGCGCCGACCGCAACAAGAGCGCGTTAGATCTGGTGAAGGTGCCGCAACGGTTGTACGCCGTAGGTCGGCTGGATATGGATAGCTCGGGGTTGCTACTGCTCACCAATGATGGCGATCTGGCTTATCGGCTCACCCATCCCAAGTTTGAGCACGAGAAGGAATATTGGGCGCTGGTGGAAGGCAGCCCCAACGACGTGACGATCCGACGCTGGCGCTCTGGCGTGCTGTTGCAGGGCGAAACCACCAAAACAGCGCCGGCCGTGGTGGAGCGTCGCCTCAACCCCAAAAACCTGCCACCGGCTGGAGGCGGCGAAACCTGGCTGCGCATTGTCTTGCACGAGGGCCGCAAACGCCAGATTCGCCGGGTGGCCAAGCTGCTTGGTCATCCAGTCAAACAACTCATTCGCTTCAAAATAGGTGCGCTGGAGTTGGGCCGGTTGAAGCCGGGCCAATGGCGTGAGCTTGCGCCAGGAGAAGTGAAATTGTTGCTCAAGGAAAGTTGAAACAATTACATGAGCAGCGACCTGTTGATTGACTAAATTCGTGCACGTGCACGAAGGCGCGGCCCACCGCTATCTCACTATCACCCCTATACTGTAACCCCATGAAGATTGCCATCGACGGCCCGGCAGGCTCGGGCAAAAGCACCATTGGTAGTGCTCTGGCCCAACATTTCGGCTTCCTCTACTTCGACACCGGCATCATGTATCGGGTCGTCACCCTGGCAGCAATTGAGAGACACATCGCACTCGATGACGAAGCCGCCGTCACGGAGCTGGCCCAGCGCATTCATATTCACGTCAGTCAGCCCACCCACGCCGATGGCCGGCAATACACCGTGTTGTTGGATGATCGCGATGTCACCTGGCTGTTACGCACCCCACAGGTCGATCGCGGCGTTTCGACCGCCAGCGCCTACCCCGATGTCCGCCACGAAATGGTGCGTCAGCAGCGCCGCATGGCCGAGGCCGGCAACATTGTCATGGTGGGCCGCGACATTGGCACCGTGGTGTTGCCCGAGGCCGATCTAAAGATTTACCTGACCGCCTCGGCCGAAGAACGCGCGCGTCGGCGGCACAAAGAGCTACGGGAGCGCGGCACGCTGGCGAGCTACGAGGAGATTCTCATCGCCATTCAGCAGCGCGACACCGCCGACAGCACCCGCACCGCCTCACCCTTGCACCCGGCCAATGACGCAGTCATTCTGGATTGCACCAACAAGAGTGTCGAGGAGACGGTTGAGGCCGTCTTACAGCTGGTCCAGCTACGAATTACCCAACGGATCTAGCCTCAGTTTTCTACAGCCTCAAAAGCCAACCCCCACCTCACGCTGGCTCCTGTGCATTAACCAATATACCTGTACGACTTGAGCCGTCTCGCCTACTTAACTCAGCTCGTCTATCGCATTCCCATCCCACTGACCACTTATCACTGACCATTGACCATTGACCATTGACCATTGACCATTGACCCCTTCAAGTAATGTGATGACTGAATTAACTGCCAAACTTCAGACCGCTGCTGCATTAAAACGATTCATGACTTGTCTGTGTTGGGTGGCTGTCTTTTCAGCGCCGGCCATTACATTAGTCTTCATCAACAGGCTGGCCATTGACCTTCCCATTGCCGATGAATGGGAATATGCGAAGCTGATTATTAAATTGCGCGCGCATACAGTCACCTTTTCCGATCTTTGGGCCCAGCACAATGAACATCGTTTACTTGTGCCGCGGTTAATTCTCATTGCCATTCATACAATTCGAGGGTTTTGGCATACCCCCGATTTAATGAATCTCAGTTGGGGGTTTGCCGCGTTCACTTTCCTGCTGATGCTGAAGTTAATCTGGCAATTGATTCCTCAAACCATTTGGCGAATGAGCGCGGCGTTTGCCACTTCGCTGCTCCTGTTTACCTTTGCCCAGGACCAGACCTGGTTGATGGGTATTACGAATGCATGGTTTCTGGTGAATCTACTTTTTGTTGCCACAATTGTGTTTTTGAGTCTGAATCACGCCCACAAACTCAGCGCTAACACCTCGCGCTTATTTTTGTTGGCCATAGTGAGTACCGTCATTGCAACTTATTCCACAGGCACAGCATTCCCCATGTGGCTCGCGCTCATCCCTCTGATATGGCTGTCACAGCCGCCCCAGCGCCGTCCTGTCACTTTATTGATCTGGTTCATTTGCGCCGGCCTCACACTATCGCTGTATTTCTATGATTACAACAAGCCATCGGCACACCCCGACCTCTTATTCGGCTTGCGAAATCCCATTCCCTTTTTTCTGTATATCACGGCGTATATTGGCAATCCATTTTCACAAGGATTTCCGGCTTGGACCAGCGCGCTTTTGGGATTTATTGGATTCGTCTCTTTTATTTATCTCGCTTATAAAATATCCCGGGTTCAAGGCATATCTGCCTTTCAAATATATGTGCCGGTGACCATGGTGTTATTTGCTGTGGGTAATGCGATCATCACGGCACTCACCAGAGTTGGCTTTGGGTGGGAAGAACAGGCGTTGTCATCGCGCTACGCCACCATCAGTGTGTATTTCTGGATCGGTTTAATTTGGATCGAGATCATCTGGCTGTCCAATGCTAAAACCCTTTCGTTTTCTGCATTAATTAAAGATAGCCCTATCAGGTTTGCAGGATTAGCGCTGTGTGTTCCGATGCTAATTCTGGCCAGCGTAGCATCAACTCAAAGCTATGTCAGAGCCGAAGCCCGATTCATCGAGCGAACCCGCTACCTGCTGCCCGCGCTTTACCAGTATCACGAATCTGATGACAAAAGTTTGAACAGACTGCTGCTGCAAGGAGCCAGTCAGGTTCGTGAGATTTCTGCCTCGCTCGAAAAATTGCAGGAGGGGCCGTTTTCTCCCTTGAGCCGGGCCATTTATTTGAACCGACAAGTCCACTGATAGCAGATGCAAGCGCACATGCTTCTACTCCAGCGCAAGTTTGGTATTCAATCCCACCTGATCACGATGGCCGTTTGTAATGCGAGTACGCTTGTGATATCGACGGCAAAAGTCGTGAGTTAAAATCATCATGACTATGAGCAACCTGCCAAGCGAAAGCCCTCACCGCACTCCCAACGCCGCATCCGGACGGTCATCCCTGACCCCGATTCTGCTGATGGCCAGCGTCGCCGCACTGACCGGCCTGGGGCTGGCAGTCATCGCATGGTCACGCCGTTACGTCATTCACGATCTACCGCTGACCGCGGCGCTGGACGGCGAGTTGCACTCATTTCCATCGCGGGCCGGTTTGCTGTCCTACTACACCAATAGTGCGGTTCGCCGCACCGCACCCCTCAGCACGCCACCGGCGCCGCTGTTGCTCATCCACAGCATTAATGCGGCCGCATCGTCCTATGAGATTAAGCCGCTTTATGATCATTTCTCCCGCGACCGGCGGGTGTATGCACTAGATTTGCCGGGTTATGGGTTCAGTGAACGCGGCGATCGATCCTACTCACCCGCACTCATGCGGCTGGCCATCACCGAGTTCATCGAGAAGGAGCTGAAAGGTGTTCCCGTTGATGTCGTTGCGCTTTCGCTGAGCAGTGAGTTCGTGGCACTGGCCGCTCAGGCCAACCCCAAACTCTTTCGCTCACTCACCTTCATTTCACCCACAGGCATGAGTGCGGCAGATCCCGCCAAAACGGCCAACGATGGGCTGCTGGCAGCATTCGAGGGGCCGTTGTGGCGGCGGCCGGTGTTCGATCTGCTAACCTCGCGCGCCAGCATCCGATTCTTTTTGCAGCGCAGCCAGCGGCAGCCTGTGGGCAATCGCTTGGTTCACTACGCCTATCTCACCAGCCACCAACCCGAGGCCGAGTGGGCTCCCTATCACTTTTTGTCCGGCAAATTGTGGACGCCTAATGTTTTCAATGTCTATGCCGATTTAACCCAGCCCTGTCTGCTGCTCTATGGCCGGCATACCTTCATCGGTTTTGATCGCGCCGACTCCCTGCGCAACAAAAGCAACTGGCGACTGGTGGCATTCGAGAACGCCGGCGCGCTGGTGCATTGGGACGATCCCAACGGCGCGATTGCCGAGATCAATAAAGTGATTTCTTAATCTGCCGATTAGGTCTGCTTCCGATTTCCCGGCCAGAATAAATAACCTGAATATTTAATTTTGTTCAGGTCATTTCAGACTTAAGCAGTTCCAACATTTGCTGCCAACCAGTGGATGTGTTGTGCCATGCCCAAGACTCTATTCACACCCCAAACAGACGGCTTTCACTTTATTAATTCGTTTGAAAACATTGTGAAGCTGCCATTGATTGGCACCATCAGAACCTATGGCCGTTGCGGCGGCATGAGTTACACCGCGCTCGATCACTATTTTGCAAAATTGTCGATGCCACGCCTGGCGACCGAGGATTTTGCCCAGTCCAATGGCGTGCCACCCGATGGCCATCCGCTGGCCAACTATATTTATCGCCGCCAGATCAAAAGCTTTATGACCCCCAGCGCGCTGAAGTTTGTGCTGTGGTCGCTATACGGCGATGGGCCAGGCTCATTGAACAAGGGCGTCAGCCGGCTCACCAAAGAGAACGAGTTTAAAAAGCTCAAGAGCGCGATCGATCGAGGCGTGCCAGTGCCGCTGGGTTTGATCATGGCCCGCAACCTCAAGGACTTTGGCAAGAATCATCAGGTCATTGCATTTGATTACGAAGAGGATGCCGACTCGCAAACGGTGCATATTTACGATGTGAACTATGCCGACCGCGGCATGATTTTGCGCTCACGCTCAGACGAATTGAGTTGGCAGGAGTGCGACACCAAAGGCAACCTGCTGGGAATCGAGTGGCGGGGCTGGTTCGTCCAGGACTACAAAAGACGTGAAATCCCACCTGAGTTGCGCTCGGCCGCCATGGGCGCGGCCGCGGCTGATGCGACCCGTTCCAGAACCGTGCAACCCGACACCACCGCGACCAGGCAAACGCGGCCACAAGACCAAACGCGTCTGGTGAATTTAACTCTGACCCTAAATCGCGTCACATTTGTCAACGACGAAGATGAGGATGCGGAGACAGAGGTTGCGCTGGAGTTTGAAGTCGGCGGCACGATGTGGCGATGGCCGGCCACCGACCTTAAAACCGTCATTGATGGTCAGAGTTATCCGCTTATCAAATCATTCGAGACCAAAGTGGCCGCCGGTGGGGTGTTACAGCTCAACATGCGGCTGGCAGCGGACAGTGCCGTCGAACCGGCCGGAAACTCCATTGCTTCTGCCTTCGAAGCCGCCGCCCATGGGGTGATTCGCGACCGACACACCGCCGCGCAAAACTGGGGCATCGGCGAGCATGTCAGCCGCAGCACGGGTGCCGGCATTATTTACACCGTCGCCTACACCATTACTGCGGCTTAACGCGAATCTATCGTGTTCCGGCTATCGCCATAAACTTACAACGCCGCCAGGGCCTCGGCACTGCTCTCGATCATGCGCTCCAGACCACCAGCTGCATACGGCGATTGCCAGACCGCATACACATCGCGGCCATACAGCGCGCGCGGCGGCAAATAACCTGCCTGAGGGCCGTTGGTCAGGTTCATCACCACCACGGCCACGCCGGGAAAGCGAGCTCGCAATTCAACCTGCAAGTCGGAGTAGGCCTCATTGCCTTGGGCCAGCCACAATGAGTCCCCTACCCGCCAGGCCCAGGCCGGCAGTTTGGACGTAGGCTCATCGCCAACGCTGTGCCGCACGCGCAACCTGCGGCGGAATCGCTCGATGAGAAAGATGTTGCCCTCTGCCAACGCGTCATCCAAATCCTCCTGGATTTGCGCCAGGGTTGGCAGGTCGCCCTTCAAATCCACCTCGACCAGCAGGTGCTCGGCCGCCAGTTCCTGCGAGGCTTCAATGGGCTGACGTTGCCACACGGCCAACGGCGCGCCCGATTCCACCAAGCCGCCATAGCGCAACCCTACGCCGGACGGCAACATGCCCTGCAGCGTGCTCAGCACGGCGTAGCCCAGCATGCGGCCATGTTTTTCGGAAATGCTCACATCGCCGGTATATTGCTCGATGGGGCTCAGCTCACCCGAGGCACCCTGCAAAAACAGGCACGGCGCGCCGCCTGTGCTGGCCTCCACCACCTCACGGAGTGTGCCGATGAAATCGGGCGAGATGAGTTTGTTGTCCCAGGCCAGGGTGGTGGGATGGCAGGCGTAGTTGACCAGCGTGGCCAGCACATCGCCCGCGCGGGTGGTGACGCGGCCGACCAACAAGGTGTCGTCGGCTGTGCCCTGGGGATTCCAGCCGCACACGATGCGCGCGAGTTTATCGAAACCCACCGAGTTGAGACCGCCTGAATCGGGATCAACCAGATCGCGGTTCTGCGCCAACCCACAAGTGCCATAGGCCCAGGTCAGGGTGGCCGGCCGCAGGGTCTCGGCCGCCTCGCGCACAGCCGCAATCACCTGGGCCGTCAACAGATCGATATAGGCCAGGATCAGGTGTCCGCCCGGCTTGTCCACGTCATCGCGGCAGGTGGCGGGGCCGGCGTGGGTGTGGGTGATGTTGATGAGCACGCGCGCCGGATCGAGCTGCAATGCCTCGATCAACGCACTGCGCAGCGCCCACTCATCAGCGCCCATGCGCCACCACGTGAAATCCATCGACACCACCACAAAGGCCTCGCGCCATGTGTCTGGCGAGGCATCGGCGGCGTTGCTCAGTACCAGCGCCGTGACCGACATGGGCATGTGAATGCCCTCGGCCACCTCATGCAGCGCCGCGCCCCAGTTGCGGGCATAGATTCCAACAGGCGGCGTAATGTCGCGACGGGCAACCCCGATCAGGCCGGCAAAGGCAGGTGGTCTAAATGTGTCCATAGTTAGGCTGGATCTTATAAAAAAAGCGCCCAATAGACAAATGTTCATCGGGCGCTGGTTGCTTGAGTCGTGTTCATCTTTCGTCGACGTCGACGAATTCAGTCGCCGCTACGGCGCAAGCGCCACAATATTGGAGCCGACCAGATTCATCACGATCTGCGGCAGGATGCCCAACACTAAGATAGCGACCACTGAGAAGATCATGGCGGCATTGCGCGGCGCGTTGCTGACTTCGATCTCGTTGGTGCCGGGTTCGCGCATGAACATGACCACGATGACGCGCAGGTAGTAGCCGGCCGAAATGACGCTGGTCAACATGCCGATCACCGCCAGCCAGGTCAAGCCAGAATTTACGGCGGCATTGAACAGGAAGTACTTGCCCACAAAGCCGGCCGTGGGTGGAATCCCCAGCAGCGAGAACAGCGAGATCGCCATCGCAATGGCCATGAGCGGCCGACGGCGAAACAGGCCCGCGTAGGCCTCGATGCGCTGATCCTCGCCGGCCTCGTTGGCCATCAGGGTCATGACCGCAAAGCCCGCCAGCGAGGTCACGGCGTAGGCCGCCAGATAAAACAGCACACCCGTGGTGCCATTCTGCCCGCCGGCCGCCACCCCCACTAGCAAGTAGCCGGCGTGGGCGATGCTGGAGTAGGCCAGCATGCGCTTGAGGTTGGTCTGCGATAGCGCCACGACGTTGCCGATGATCATGGTGAAAGCCGCGATGACGGCGACGATGGGTTGCCAGGTGTCGATGATGGGCGCGAGGCCGAACAGAAACACCCGCACCACGGCCGCAAAACCGGCCGCTTTGGTGGCGGTGGCCATGAACGCGGTCACGGTCGTGGGCGCACCCTCATACACATCGGGCGTCCACATGTGGAACGGCGCAACGGCCACCTTGAAGCCCAAGCCGACCAAGACGAGGCCGGTGCCGACCAGCAACAGGCCCGAGTTGGCACTGACTGCGCCGCTGGTGACGGCCGTGGCAATGGCGGCCAGATTGGTCGTGCCGGTCGCGCCGTAGATCAGGGCGATGCCATAGACCAGGAAGCCGGAGGCAAACGCCCCGAGCAGGAAGTACTTGAGCGCGCTCTCCTCGCTCTTGGGATTGGGCCGGGCGATGCCGCACAGGATGTAGAGTGGAATCGACAACAGCTCGATGGCGACGAAGACGATGAGCAGGTTGGCCGAGTGACCCATCAACAGCATGCCGCTGAGCGCGAACAGGGTCAGCGGAAAGAACTCGCCGCGCATGATGCCGCGCGCCACGTTGTAGCGCAGGGTGAGCAACACGGTGATGATGCCAATGACCAGCAGCAGGCCGTCGAGAAACATCGAGTAGCTATCGGCCACAATCATGCCGCCGAAACCGCTCAGGGTCTGGCCGGCCCCCACCGGCACCGCCAGCAACGCCACCAGCATGACGCCGATGGCCAGATAGGCCGTGTAGGCCTTGTTTTTGCGGGGAATAACGAGGTCGACAAGCAGGAGCACAACGCCCCCGAAGATGAGCACCAGAATGGGCAAAACGGTATATAGGTCGGTCACGCTCATAATTTGGATAGTGAGTGAAAATCTTCACGAAGTATATCGAAGAATGAGAAATGAGTGAGGGGCAGAGGTGGCTAGTTGTTGGTTGCTGGTGGTTAGTTGTCGGATGCAGCGTCCAGCTGTTGGGCAAAGCGTTCCCAAGCTTGCAAGCCGCCTTCAAGCCCTAATTTACCCGCCAAATCTTCTAAGGCCTGCAAGACTTGGGCCAAGTTGATCTGCTTGGCCAGTCGATAGACCGTCACCCACGCTTGAATCGCTTTAGCCTGCTCTTGGTTCTGAAGATAAATATGTCCCATATTGAACAGCGTTGCGCACAAGCCGGCTACATCTCCAATCTCCCGCCTGATCGCCAGCGATTGTTCCAGATACGTCAGCGCCGTCCCATAATCCCCCCGCGCAGCGTAGATTTGCGAGATGTTGTTCAGCGTCGTCCCTTCGCCCGACTTGTCCCCAATCTCCCGTTGAATCGCCAGCGATTGTTCCAGATACGTCAGCGCCGTCCCATAATCCCCCCGCGCATGCGCTGTCGTTGCCAGATTGTTCAGCGTCGTCCCTTCGCCCGACTTGTCCCCAATCTCCCG
>Ga0105046_10010731_pt1 | contig 14250 bp, 9 predicted proteins | sample MAT03_FD_78385 | JGI IMG/M metagenome (GOLD analysis project Ga0105046, IMG submission 78385) | Freshwater microbial communities from Lake Fryxell liftoff mats and glacier meltwater in Antarctica - MAT-03 (megahit assembly) | ecosystem: Environmental > Aquatic > Freshwater > Ice > Liftoff... | reverse complement strand
GTTTATATCGATAAATACGGCCATAAATGGCCTTTCACCGGCGGCGTAAACGCCGCGCTACCATTAACACCCACTTAGATGCACCCTCATCAGGGATGAAAGCGAAGATTTGCAATGCACCCAAGCAGTTGTAATTCAATGCTTACTAGGACTTGGATTTGATGTACTATAGCCGACGCAAAGTAGTTTTGAAGGAAACGGAATTGCAACATATTCACAATCAACATTCTAAGCCCTCTAAACCCTTCTAAACCACTCTAAACCGACTAAAACACTTAATTCATTCTTGTCCATTTCGTGTATCAAAAACAATCCAGATCTTTGAAAGCTATTGTGGAATCCGGGATCGAAATTTACATCAAGCAGATCTTCCGAATCGGCATTAGGGAAGCCTCTTATCCAGTTAGCCAGGCCATTTAGATCTTTTCGTGAATTTAAATTCTGGCTCAGATTCTGGTCAAACGGAATTTCATCATTCATGATCAAAGTCGCTGGTTAAAGAAACTCAACCTGGCCCGTTTCCAAATGGTAATAGGCAGGGATAATCTTTATTTTTCCCTCTTCCACATACTGAGAAAGGATAGGATCTAACTTTTTTAGTGTCTCCACTTCTGCAAGCACGTTGGCTTTGCCCGCTTCTTCCAGTTTCTCTGGTTTGCCAATAAATTCCTTGATGCCAGGCCGAATGATATTTACCAAATCTTCGATATGGCCAGGTAATTTGGCGGTGCCGATGGCGCCGGCAACAGCACCACATTTTTCATGCCCCATCACCACAATCAATTTTACACCCAGGACAGCTACAGAAAACTCGAGTGAACCAAAAGAAGCGATTGCGGGAGCTTGGCCTGCTGTGCGTACAATAAACAGGTCGCCCAAGCCTTGGTCAAAGATGATCTCCGAGGGTACCCTGCTGTCGCTACAACCCATGATGCTGGCAAAAGGGGTTTGCTTTTTAGCCTGAATGATTTTGCGGTTGTCTTCACGGTTGGGGTGTGCCGACTGATCGTTGATGAAACGGGCGTTCCCTTCTTTGAGTCGCGCAATGGCTTCGTCTGGACTCTGTGGATAAGGAAGTTCAATCCCGGCCGCCTTACCGGAATCAGTTGCCGGGTTTGGTGCTGCTTTGTTTTTTAATTTGTCACTGTCGGTTTGGCAGGCTTCGGCCAAGAAAAAGATGCAGATCGCAAAGACCGCTGTGAATAATTGCTTTGTCATGTGTGATGGTGGTATAGATTGAATTGAAGTAAGGGAAATAAGGCCTAGTGCCACGTCCAGTTCCTTATTCACTGGACGCGGCACTAGTTGCCTTCATTGCCCAGTATATTTACCATTGGCGTTTTTCCGTCCGTAATAATGGTCTTTGTATTCGGTGACGCAGAAAGTTTTTGGAATGCCTCTATCTGTTTAAATTTCAGTACGTTAGGTGTTAAACTCACGCTGATCAGATCATTTGCTTTTTTGATGCCCTCTGCCTCTATCTCATTTCCTCGGGCTCTGGCTTCGGAATCAATGATGGTGGCGTTTTTCTTTCCTTCTGCTTGTATTCGGGCGATTTCTTTGGCGCCTTCGGCATCAATGATTTGGCGCTGGGCTTCCTGTTTTTGGCGGTCCAATACAAACTGCATCCGCAAAGCCTCTTGTTCTGCTTCAAGTTTGGATTCGATGGATTTTGACAAACCCGCTGGCAGGGTGATGCTTTTCAAAAGCACGGCTTCAATGATAAAGCCCTTGGGCGCACAGACTTCGACCAGACGTTTTTTGATCTCCTCTTCTATTTCGGCTCGTTTAGCACTGTGCATATTTTTGGCATCATACTTTGAGCAGACATCAGAGGCAGCAGAGCGGAAAACAGGCAGTATCAACATTTCTTCAAATTCCATCCCGGTCTCTTTCAGGATCTGAGGCACAGCATTCGGTTTGATGCGATATAGAATGGAACTTTCCGACCGTATCGTCAGGCCTTCCTTGGAGGGCAAATTTTCGATGATGGCTAAATTCATCGTTCTAATCGGCACTCTCACGACCCGGGTCGTGAACGGATTGAATCCAACAACGCCGGGCTGTTGCACTTTATCCCCAACCCGTCCAAAGGTTCGCCTTACAGCAACTTGGTCGGGCATAACCGTCGCACAACTGGTCATCAATGTTACTAAGGCTGCGATTGCAATAAAATTGATCTTAATAATTTTCATGTTTCAAAACTGTTTTATTTTGAAACAAAGGTGGGGTTCGAGGTATTAGAATCGAATAAGAACCGACTAAGAACGGGATTAGAATTTCAACTACTCCGAAGAAAATGGTGGTGGCAAATTTGTTTAATTGAAATTGAAATTACTTATGATGATTTGGCACAAATTGAGGCAATAATGCAGCCTAATCCTTTTTCTTCCGGCTGAAATACGCGTACACCGCTTCCCCCCTTGTCGTGGCGTGCAATTTCTCATAGATATGCCGGCAATGCGTTTTCACAGTGTATTCGGAAATATGCTGGTGGGGTCAAAACCCTGAAAGTGGAAATGAGCACTGCAATGGGCTCCGGTTTAATCGCCGGGGCCTTTTGTTTTAGGCGCCCTCCCCTACTTTTGCCTTGCTACGGGAGGGGTGGGATAAAATAAAAAGCCGCCTAATAGGTGGGAATTTGAAACTATACAATATACTTTCGAGGTCTCGGCAACTACAGCGCATATAATAGGTCGCTCTCGACATTGAATAAGCAAGTCTCGACCGCGACGACGATAAATATTGGGTTCCGTCCAGTCTTGTGACAGATCCTTCGCACCTGGATATAGCGCGGCTTCCGCTAATACAGATATAAATATTTGATCCCATGCGACTTGTGAGGTTTGTTTGGCATCCGCCAAGCGCAAGCATCCGGCTTCAGGCTGGGCAGATAGAGAGCGGCTGGGAGGCGATAGTTATTCATCCACCTACAAGAATCGTAAAGTTGCCTCAAAAGACTTAACTTTGTATCTTACAAGTGAATTTTAGACATGAAAAAGGCAACCAAGCCAAGTATCTCAAAACGGGTCTTTTGGGATGTTGAATTTGAATCTTTGGATTACGAAAAAGACCGTTTTTCATCATTGACAAGGTGATGAACTATGGTCTTTGGGCTGACTTTGTGGCCACAGTGAGGTATTACGGCAAAGAGGTCATCAGCAAAGAGATCGTTAAGTCCCCATATCTAAAAAAAGACGTGTTTAATTTTTTATGCTTTCATCTGGACCTACAGCCATCCGATTTTGAATGTTACACACGCAGACAGTTACAGGAGCCACACTGGGCTTATTGAAAGAGCTAATGTCAATGCTTGAATTGAACCAGTTTGGGTTAGTCGGCGGCACAAACCTGTCATTACGGTTCGGACACCGGAAAAGTATTGACCTGGACTTGTTCACAAATGAACCATTCAACACCGAGACGATTTACAACAAATTAGAGGCCCGATTTTCCAATATCCTACAAGCCTCGCAAAGCGAGACCATGCTTTTTCTGTACATCAATGAGGTAAAAATAGATATGGTTTTACTTCCATATCTTTATTTGAACCCAATGGAAGAGGTCGAAGGTATCCGCCTGGTGTCCCTCGAAGATATTACCGCGATGAAATTGAGTGCCATTGCGCGACCTGGCGTAAAAAAGGATTTTTGGGACATAGCCGCACTCTTGGACGTGTTTAGCCTCGATGAGATGATTGAGTTTTATAGAGCAAAGTACAGCTCACGTGATATTCTTCACGTGCTTCGCTCGTTGGTCTATTTTAACGATGCTGACCCACAGAAAAACCCAGATCCGCTGAAAAAAGTAACCTGGAATCAGGTGAAGGGCAAAGTGCAAAAAGCGGTAAAAAGATATTTAGACGCTAATACTTAGTCGAAAAAACACTTCGCACAAAAGAATAAATAATAAGCGCCGCGAACAATCGCTGGCTGTCCAGTACTCCTAAACGTCGCACCAGTCAGCAAGCCCACGTTCATTGAATACGCTTCTCCGCAACAATTGAAGGTTTATTTTTCAATCAGCAACTAGCAGCCTGTGCCGGCCCGCGAGACAACCAACCCCGAACCGAACAACCGGCAGCCCCGGCTGCTCAACCCGCAGCGACCAACATTCGCGCCACGACAAAGGCAGCGCCGATAAATGGAGCTGACCGGATTGGCGCTCGTGCCGCCGGGAGCGACGGCATAACCGGCACTTCGAGGTTCCTTATACCCGCCTCCATTTTTCAAATTATTACGTAATATTGCCGCCTACACCAACCGCTTATAATCAATATCCGGTAATCATGCGTCATCCGGCGCTCCACGCCGCCCGTTAATACTTGTCAATGAAAAGAAAATGAAACAAATCAGACTTTTGCCACTATTAGCATTCCTGAACGTACAGATGTTGCTGATGCTGGGATTTACAGCCCTGCCGCCCGTCATTCCGCCTTCCGGCAGGCCCGAACTGGCCGGTTCAACGCATACGATCCTTCCCTGGGCGGTTTTGCCCGGCCAACTCGGCGACCTCGATGGCGACGGCTTTAGCCCGCCCAACGACTGCAACGACAACGACGCAACCATCTATCCGGGAGCGCCGGAACTCTGCGACGGCAATGACAATAACTGCGACGGGATCGTGCCGCCCAATGAAGCAGATGCCGACGGCGATGGCTTTATGATTTGCGAAGGCGATTGTAACGACAACAATGATACCGTGTACCCCGGCGCGCCGGAACTCTGCGACGGACTTGACAACAATTGCAACGGCAACATCCCCGCCAACGAATTAGACACCGACGGAGACGGATTCCGGCTCTGCGACGGCGACTGCAACAACAACAACGCCACCGTATACCCCGGCGCGCCGGAACTCTGCGACGGGCTGGACAATGATTGCAACGGCAGTATTCCCGCCAATGAAGCAGATGCCGACGGCGACGGCTTCCGGATATGCCAGGGAGATTGCAACGACAACAATGCCACCATTCATCCCGGCGCGCCGGAACTCTGCGACGGCTTGGATAACAATTGCGACGGTACGGTTCCACCCAATGAAGACGATGACGATGGCGACGGTTTCCGGATATGCCAGGGCGACTGCAACGACAACAATGCCACCATGTATCCCGGCGCGCCGGAACTCTGCGACGGCCTCGACAACAATTGCAACGGCGTGGTACCACCCAACGAAGCGGACAACGACGGCGACGGCTTCCGCATCTGCGACGGCGACTGCAATGACAACAATGCCACCATTTTCCCAGGCGCCACCGAACTTTGTGACGGCCTGGATAACAACTGCGACGGCGCAATCCCTTCGGACGAAGTAGACGGCGACGGCGACGGTTACAGGATCTGCGACGGGGATTGCAACGACAACAACAATACCATCCACCCCTTCGCGCCTGAACTCTGCGACGGTATCGACAACGATTGCAACGGCTCCGTGCCTGCAAATGAAATAGATGCCGACGGCGACGGATTCAGCCCCTGCGAAGGCGACTGCAACGACGTGAATACGACGGTATTTCCCGGCGCACCGGAACTCTGCGACGGCCTGGATAATAACTGCGACGGGAGTATTCCGGTTAATGAAACGGACATCGACGGCGACGGCTTTTTCGTGTGCGAAGGCGATTGCGACGACAACAACAACACCGTGTATCCCGGGGCGCCGGAACTTTGCGACGGCTTGGATAACAACTGCAACGGGAGTATTCCGGTTAATGAAACGGATTTCGACAACGATGGCTTCAGTCCCTGCGAAGGCGACTGCAACGATAATAATAATACCATTTACCCCGGCGCGCCGGAACTCTGCGACGGACTTGACAATAACTGCGACGGCAACATACCGGCCAATGAACTGGACGGCGACGGCGACGGCTTTAGCGCCTGTGCCGGCGATTGCAACGACGCCAATGCCACCGTATTCCCCGCCGCGCCGGAACTCTGCGACGGACTCGACAATAACTGCGACGGCAACGTACCGGCCAATGAACTGGACGGCGACGGCGACGGCTTCAGCCCCTGCGCTGGCGATTGCAACGACGCCAATGCGACCGTGTTCCCCGGCGCGCCGGAACTCTGCGACGGACTCGACAACAACTGCGACGGTACAGTGCCCGCCAATGAGGTAGACGCCGACGGCGACGGTTTCCTGGCTTGCGCTGAATGCGACGACTCCAATGCAACCGTATTTCCCAGCATGCAACCGGAACTCTGCGATGGCTTAGACAATAATTGCGACGGCATCATACCCTCCAATGAACTGGACGGCGATGGCGACGGGGTCAGTCCTTGCCAGGGCGACTGCGACGACGCCAACGCCACGGTATTCCCGGGCGCGCCGGAACTCTGCGACGGACTCGATAATAACTGCGACGGCAACTTGCCGGCCAATGAAGCGGATGCGGACGGAGACGGTGTAAGTACCTGTCAGGGCGACTGCAACGATGCCGACGCTACCATATTGCCGGGCGCTCCGGAACTCTGCGACGGCCTCGACAACAACTGCGACGGCAACGTACCGGCTAATGAACTGGACGGCGACGGCGACGGCTTCAGCGCCTGCGGCGGCGATTGCAACGACGCCAATGCCACCGTATTCCCCGGCGCGCCGGAACTCTGCGACGGCCTCGACAACGATTGCGATGGTGTGATCCCGACCAATGAGACGGACGGCGACGGCGACGGCGCGATCGCCTGCGCGGACTGCGACGATGCCAACGCGACGGTCTTTCCGGGTGCTCCTGAACTCTGCGACGGGCTCGACAACAACTGCGACGGCGCCATTCCCGTCAATGAAACGGACGGCGATGGCGACGGCTTCATCGCCTGCGCGGAATGCGACGATACCAACCCGAATGTTTTCCCCAGCGGAGTGCCTGAACTCTGCGACGGCCTGGATAATAACTGCGACGGCGTTATCCCTGCCGATGAATTGGACGGCGACGGCGATGGTTTCAGCCCATGCCAGGGCGACTGTGCTGACAACAATCTTACCGTATTCCCCGGCGCGCCTGAACTCTGCGACGGCCTCGACAATAACTGCGACGGCATTATCCCGGCAGATGAATTAGATGCCGACGGAGATGGACTCAGCAATTGCCAGGGCGACTGCGACGATGCAGACCCAACTGTATTCCCCTCCGCCCCGGAACTCTGCGACGGTCTGGATAATAACTGCGACGGTATCCTGCCGGCCGATGAAATAGATGGCGACGGCGACGGTTTCAGTCCGTGCCAAGGCGACTGCAACGATGCCAACACCAGCTTTTTCCCCGGCGCCACGGAGCTCTGCGACGGCCTGGACAATAACTGCGACGGCATTTTGCCGATGGGTGAAGCAGACGCGGACGCGGACGGTTTCGCCGTATGTGAAAATGACTGCGATGACGCCAATCCGGCCGTTTTCCCCGGCGCCACGGAAATTCCGAACAACGGGATCGACGAAGACTGTAACGGGGAGGACCTCATGGTAGGCGTGAACAATCCGCTGGAAAAACAGATCAGCGTGTATCCGAGTCCGTTTACGAGCGGCTTCCATATAGGGTGCGATTGCAACGAAAGCATCCGGTATACGATATTCGATCCGCTCGGGCGGGTGGTGAAATCAAGTGCTCTGGACCTGCATTATGGTTTTGCGGACATCTCTGGAGACGGGCTGCAGGCAGGGATTTACCTGCTGCTTATCACGGATGAAAACGGGGGGTTCGGGTTTAGGAAAGTGATGGTGAAGGGGGAGTAGAGGAAGGCCATAGTGATCGTTTTGGTTATCGACCATTATATACCTCGCACCGCCATGTTTTGTGCATCGCTAAAAGTGAGAAATACGTCTACTAAACTTTGAAAGTTTAGTAGACGTGGCCTCTCTCCATACACAAAACATGGCGTTGCGAGGTATAAGTAGTTGATTTACATGGGTTTTGTCAAAAAATTTTTTCTGACTTCAACGAGTAATCCAATCTCAATTCGCCACCATAACCTTCCGCTTCTCCACAGCCCCATCCACCTTCAACACCAAAAAATAAGCGCCCGGCCGCAATGCCAACCCACCCGTTTCAACCTTTTTCAGGTACTTCCCATAATCCAGCCACTCCTGATCCATCAGCCGGGCTACTTCCCGGCCTTGCAGGTCCATCAATGTGAGGCTCACCAGGGCCCGCCGGTGCAGTTTGAACGAAATACCCGTTTCTGTCGAAAAAGGATTGGGAGCCGAATAAAACGAAGGTTCAAGCCCTACAAATTCAGCACTGTTTTGTCTTTTGGATATTTCACTTCATAACTGAACAGCAGTTTTTTACTGTCTTTCGGGTCGAGTTTGAGGTCCCAAACGAGTTTTCCGGTATCCGGGTTGAATTTCCCCTTTGAATCTTCCAGGTATTCAATTTTAATGGCCGCATCCTGTGTTACCGGCATCTGGTCTTCCACGATGAGCCGGATGGGCAGATTTTTGGTATTTCGGACGGAAATTTCAAAGGTTTTAGTGACAATTTTAGCATCGCTCAACACCTTTTCCTTCGATTTGTCCTTCACTTTCATTCTTTTGACTACAATACTTTTATCGCGCCCCAGATTGAGTTGCAAGGTATCACCGATGCTATTTGGGTTGAGCTGCGTTTGGCCCACGTAACTGCCGTCGAAATAAATGCGGGCCGGGCCTGGCAACAGGTTCAGGTCTTCCCAACCGGTGACGCGGGCAATCAAGAAAGCGTCGGGGTCGAGTTTGGGGACTACGGTATAGTTGTAGGACGCCGGAACTTTCCGGTCCTGAATAACTACGTTGTGTGGTTTCCCGTCGGATAAAATGGTGTATTTCAGGCTGATCTCGTATTCCACGCGCAGCATATTTTCCGTGACGGTAACGTAATCCGAAACGCCCGTACTTGCGTCTTCAATGACTTCAGCCCTCGATTCTTCCGCAACTTTACTAAAGCTGAGGTCTTTGGGAGCGGCGCTGCTGGCAGGCTTAAGCATGTCGTCGCGCCCGTAAGTTATGGGCTGTTCGAAATGGAGGTAAGAAGGAGACAGCGCCGGTTTATCGTTGGATTGATTGGGGTTGCCGGTGGACAGGGTCAGCAACACGTTTGTCCAATCCAGTCCGGTGTTTTGATACACGCCTGCCTTGTGGCTCAGGCCCATATCCGGCGAATTCTTATCTGCACGGAGCTCGTACGATGCCGCCCAGCCCGCCTGCGGCACGTAATAATTAATGGAAACCTGGGTGGAGAGTGCCCGGTCGGCGAGCACGGTTACGATGATTTGCGGTACCTGCTTGGGGCTTTGCGCTTCGCTGTCGTAATTGCCCGACAGGAGTGTTTGAAGGGTCGTTTTACGGGTTTGTAATTGGTTTTGAAAAAGTGAAAGGCGGTATTTTTCCCGGTCTGATTGAAGAATTTCGGCGTCGATGTCGTTGAGTCGGGCTCGTAAAAAGTCGATGCTTTGGGTAAACAGGCGCAGCGAATCGCGTTGCTGTTCCCCGCGCATCAGGCGGTTTTGCAGTAAAACCTGGCGTTCGGTGCTGAAATTATTCAGGCGATTTTGCACTCCCCGGACGACGAATTCCAGTTCGACGATGGAGTCTTCCACGATTTTGAGGTCGCGTTCGAGTTTTTTACGGGCAGGGTCGGCGGCTTTTTTTACGACTTCTTCGTATTTGAGGTTATAGCGCACATCCATGATCACCGCTTCGCCGGATGCGGAAGCCTGTAGTGAACTGGCCGATACGAAAGGAGAAATATTTTCGAAAACGATGTCGGTGGTTCCGGCGGAAAGGTTCAGGGTTTCGGTGGAAAAGAGCTGGGCGCCCTGCAAAAAAACGGTGGCTTTTTGGACGCTGGTTTTGACGGTTTTTTCGGTTTGGGCAAATGTTAACTGGGGAAGAATCAGCAGGAGAAAGATCGCTTTATTCATAAAATTTGAGACCGCGTTTTAGTGAGGCGGGTTGATGTTTTTCGGGAAGATTTTACATAATGCGTTGCATGATGTCGGCCAGGATGTCTTTCTCTATTTTTTTCCCCACGTATTCGGGGCCATAAAGGCAATATTTGAAAGAGATAAAATTTAAACTTACCAGGCCGTCGTGCCAGTTTTGACAGCCATATTCCACCCCGTAATCGCGGAGGATTACGAAATCGCTGGCCACGTGGTCGCCGATCGTCCATTGCGGCGGGGTGTGGTAACGGGGGTATTCGAACAAAATGGGCAGGATTTGCCGGAACAACGCATTTCGGTCGGCCAGCGGCTCTTGGTCGAGTGGGTTGCAGGTTTCGAACAATTCGGGAATACCCCAGGTTTTTTCAATTTGCACCCCGCTTTGCTGAACGGTTGTGCCGTCGAATTGTATCATAATATGCTTAATGGAGGGTTATGGAAGACGGCGGAGCTTAGTTCCAGCGCCCGCCGGTGGTCATAAACAACAAAATGAACAGGCCATACAAAAGGTCATTCAAAATTTCCAATGGGAAGACAGCCGATAATGGGGGAAAGAACCTCCCAAACGGGTGCTTAGGAACGGTGTCAAAATAACTTCCCAATTTGGGGCCGATAATCCACAGTTTTATAGCGGCCGTGTAATGTTGCTGTTGGCATGTCGTTTTTAATCCTGTTTGTATCCTTTCATTCAAAACGAACAGCATGAAACGCATTATTGGAATTGTATTAATTGTTATCGGCGTGGCCCTTGTGGGCATTGCCTTGACCCGCCATGAGGACGAAAAAACCATCATAGACATTGGAAAACTCGAAATCAAAGATAAAAACGCATCGCCTTCCGAAAATACCACGATTTATTATGTACTGGCCGCTGTGTGCGTGATCGGTGGCGGGGTTATGTTATCGGGTAAAAGGGCGTAGACGAAACTTTAAGCGAAAAGGAGATATTTATCACCGAATGATCAGTTTGCGGGTATATATTTTCCCCCGGCAGTTGCCTTTAAGGAACAATCACCAAAGCCTTTTTCATATTCCCATGCCCGAGATTTAAAGAAAAAACGTACACACCCGGTATTAAAGAACCTGTATTAACATCAAACGCCTCTGCCTTCGTTTCACCGGAAAGTATCACCCGCCCATTCAAATCGCTCAAGCAATAACCAGTATGTCCCGTCGCGCGGACATGTAAAACGCCACGTGCGGGATTCGGATAAAGCAAGAGACCGGAGGCTTGCCCGTTAATTTCATTAAGTGCCGTCGGTACAACCGGAGGACAAGCCCTGGGCTTGTTTAAAGCCGAATCGAGCGCGCTAAAGTTTGCGCCTATGTCCGTGTTGTCGGATGCACCCTGGTGGTATGGACTGCTGTTTGTCAGCGAATAGTTGTGATAATCAACTGCGCCGTTGGTAAAATTAAGGAACCCAACCCCCGTCGCATTCGACGGGAAATAGTTCTGGCTGATCGTGTTGTAATTACTGTATTTGCTGGCATTGCCCCCTATCAGCACATTTTTGTGAAAACGCTGGCCGGCATCTGTCAAATCCGGAAAAAAATGCGCTATCGTATTGTTGCCCTGCGAAAACCCCGGTCCGTAGATGCCCTGATAACCGGCTGCGGAGATGAAACTGTTGGTCAGATTGTTGGTAAAAACAAATCCGTTCATGACTTTAATCGCCCAGGTGATCGGCCCCGACTGAAATATGGTATTGTGTTCCAGGATGACGTCTTCCGGGTCTCCAATCTTAATAAAAGTTCCGTCGTTGGGGCCGTCCACGTTCAAATCTCCGTATGCCGGGCCGTCGATGTCTTCAAACAGGTTATTGAATATCCGGATTCTTTTCGACTGGTTTCCCAACCCGCCGTCGTCGTGCCCCGACAAAGTAATACCCGCGCCGGTGTGTCGGATGATGTTGTTGCTGATGGTAATATCGCTGACCTCCGCTTGTGGCGCCCCGCCACCCTCGGTTCTGATGGTCAGCAAGATGGCATAACCGCTTTGCCCGATGGGCAGGTCGGCCCAGCAATTTTCCATGATATTGCCGTCCAGTAATACCCGGACGCCAGTTTTTAGTTCGAACAGATTTTTGATCGTCCAGTGTTTACCCGCGTACGTGGGGTGCCCGACCCGCCAGGACCAGGGTTTGTACAAGTAGTTTTGCCGTATTTCAATGTCGGAGGGCACCAATCCGGGGATGGCCGGCGCCGCGCCCCCGAACAGGATGTTTTCGCCCGAGGCTTCCAGGTAATTGTTGATGATCTTGAACGGCCCCGGACCGTTGATGCCGGAAATCGCCTGCGCATCGAAACCCATGCTGTGAAAGTCGGAAATATGGCAATCGATCACGGCTGCGTTGGCGCAGTCGAGCCGCAGGCCGTATTTCATAATGGTCGCCTCTGTATGCCCATGTATATAGCAACGGTCGACCACAAAATGATCCGGTACAAGGCTCATCAAATTTTGCGCCGAGGACCCGTCTCCCAGGTTGACCAGCCCGTAACTGTTCAGTACCGCCGGGTCGGCCGTTATTTCCAGTCCGGCGAAGCGGTAATGGTGCGCATTGGCCTGGGTTTTAAAACAGGGTATTCCCGACAAATTATTGGTGACGATTTTCGGCATGGCAGCGGCCTGCGTGGGGTATGTTGCGTTTCCCGTGGGTGCGGAGGGCTGAATGCGCATATCGGGTGCGGGCAGCAGGTCCATACGCGACGAGGTGATCACGATCCAGCCGCTTCCCATTGTTTTATTGGGCAGCACAAATCCTCCGTTGAAGGTCACGCCGGCATCCAGCAGCAGCACGCAACCCAAGGGAGCGGCGTTTATGGCGGTTTGCAGGTTGCTGTAATCCCGCCCGACGGGGCCAACCGTGATGCGGGTGTAGCCGATGGTGTCGGGAAAACAGGTTATGACGGCAGCCGTGTTGGGTAGGGCTGGCTGGCCTGTCTGGGAGAAAAGGGAGGCCGATGCGAGGAGGAGCATCGGGAGGGCGAGCAATGGATTTTTGAAAAACATAAGGCAAGATACGGAGAAGGGGGGAAATTTAGGCCTCGTCAGGTGTTCCTTCCATTTACCTCAAGCCAAGCCAAGCGCCGTGTCATGTCTTTTTTGACCTGACACAAACGTACCCCGTTAAGTTAAATCACCTGCTTACCACCAGTTTATTCGTCGCTACTTTTTGGGCCTCGGCAGGTTTTTTTACCAAATACCTCAAGCACAGCCCCCCTATTGCTGAGTAAAACGAAGCCCATGCGAGCAGGAATAATGCCCTCCTCCTACTCGATTTACAACCTATACCTCACACCGCCATGTTTTGTGCATGGAGATAGGCCACGTTTACTAAACTTTCAAAGTTTAGTAAACGTATTTCTCACTTTTCGCGATGCACAAAACATGGCGGTGCAAGGTTTAGTTAGACCTTAATAAAGTTACCTAAGACCAAAGACTTTTTATTGCGGTAGTTTGATATACATAGCAAAAAAAGTATCATCGGTATACAACAATCCATTTTGACACCGTTCCTTAGCGATGGCAATTTCCGAATTGTTAAAGCTTGCACGTGAATCTTTTACTATATTTGGTGATACTTCGCTAAATACAGTCACACCAGTTTCGGCATTTACACAGTATAGTTTTCCACCTCCACCTATTGCAGTGAAATATATTTTACCCAGGTATTCTACCATAAAATTCCGGCTGGAACCTGAATTTTTGTTGAGCCAGCGTATTTGGCCAAATCCCTTGAAAGTCATATTTAACGTTTATTACTGCGTCTGCACCCTCTTTTTTTGCTCTTTCAGTCAACTTGGTCAGAAGTTTTTCAGGTTGATTAAATACTGCACCGTCAACTTGAATATATTTTAGTTCTATATATTCTCTTGTCGGTTTTATTGTTGTAAATACTTCAACTTCTTTGTCAGAAGTCCTCTGCAAATTTGCCACATATGTTGATACACAACTTGTCAATGAAAAACTAATTAACAGCCCTATAACCAGTTTTGATTTTCTAATTTTACTTGTCATATTGATTAATTTTAAATTGTTCGTTAAACGTGTTTGTCGTTATTTATTGTGTTGTTTGATTACTCAGATTTTTTATTTCAAACTGCCTGTCCCATTTTGGTTTGAGTTTAAGAAAAAAGTATACCCCAAGACCCATAACTAAAGCGGTCCCAATTCCTGTCATATTGTAAAAAACGCTATTCGGTATGCCGCTTTCTACTACTACTTTAGGCATTCTTACCAAGGTCTCTGAAACAAATGCTCCGTAAACACCCATAATACTCCAATACATAAAACTAAAATGAAGTGATTTATAATTGTTGATTGGTC
>Ga0105046_10010729_pt1 | contig 14253 bp, 10 predicted proteins | sample MAT03_FD_78385 | JGI IMG/M metagenome (GOLD analysis project Ga0105046, IMG submission 78385) | Freshwater microbial communities from Lake Fryxell liftoff mats and glacier meltwater in Antarctica - MAT-03 (megahit assembly) | ecosystem: Environmental > Aquatic > Freshwater > Ice > Liftoff... | reverse complement strand
TCGAACCAAGTGAAGCCTGCAACCGGCTGGCCGGTGGTGATTTTTAATCACGGCATTACCCGCAACCGTACCGACATGCTTGCGATCTCAACTACTTACGCCAGTATTGGGCGTGCGGTGATTGCAATTGATCAACCGCTGCATGGCGTGGGTAGTGCCAGCCCTTTCTACATTGAAGGCACGCCATTCGCGCCGATCTCCATCGAGCGTACATTTGATGTGGATTTGGTAAACAACACGACTGGTGCAGCTGGTGGCGATATGGTGGTTGACACCTCCGGCACCCACTTTATCAATTTGGGCAGTCTGCTCACCTCGCGGGACAACAATCGTCAAGCACAGGCGGATTTGCTGCAGCTGGTGAAAAATCTTTCAGTGATGGATATTGACGGCGACGGTGCACCTGACTTTGACGTTACGAAAATCGCGTACACGGGGCAATCATTGGGTGCGATCAATCTAATCCCCGCAATGGCGCTAGAAACCACGGTTAACGTCGGAGTGCTCAATGTTGGCGGCGGCGGTATCGCGCAATTATTGAACGGTTCGCCTACTTTTGGCCCACGTATTCGTGCGGGCTTAGCTGCAGGCGCGGGTTTGCAACCGGGTACGTCTAGCTTTGATCAATATTTCACTGTCACCCAGACTGTGATCGACGCGGCTGACCCGATAAACTGGGCAAAAGCATTGGGTGCATCTGACCGTATTTTGTTCCAGGAAGTCGTGGGTTCGGTGCCCGCATCTGATCCGAGCTGCGCGTTGACGACCGCCACCGGCGCGCCGATTGCCGGTGCCCCTGCGAACGGTTGCCCTGATGCAGTAATTCCAAATACTGTTCCGGGTGCGCCGCTGTCAGGTACTGAGCCCCTCGTTGCGACTATGGGTTTGAGCGCAATTACAGCCACGACCCAAAACGCCAACGGCATCAAAGGAATTGTTCGCTTCATTAAGGGCGACCACGGTTCACTGTTAAGTCCTGCGAAAGACGCTGCGACGACGGTTGAAATGCAAACAGAAATGGCTTCGATGGTGGCATCAGGCGGAACTGCCGTGCAGGTTACCAACACGTCTGTCATCAAAACCAACTAAGCGCGACTCTTTTAAGGACTCTATATGATGAAAACATCTAATCAACGGCCCGTAAATCAGCGCGTTCAGCCACAGCGTTTGCTAACACGTACGCTTTTAGCCACGGCTTTAAGCGGTTGTATCGCAAGCTCCGCGCTTGCTTACAAGTATGAAAACGGCGACTTTAGCCTAAACGTCGACACCACTTTGTCGTACGGCGTTTCAGTACGCGTGCAAGAGCGTGACCCAAATCTAGTCGGCAAATGCAACTTGTCCCCCTGTCAGGGTTTTCAGGCGAGCGGCGCGCCGGTGATCCCAATTGCGGGGTTGCCAAATGCTCTGCAGCGTTCGGCACCGGGTCGTTTTTCGGTCAACGGCGATGACGGCAATTTAAATTACGAAAAAGGCGATCCTTTCGCCAACACCGCTAAAATTACGCAGGAGTTCGGCTTCAATTATGGCCCGGATTTTGGCGGGCTAATGCGCTGGACTGGTTTTTACGATTTTGAAAACCAAAACAGGGATGATTTGAGTGATTTGGCCAAGACAAAAGTTGGTAAAGACGTTGTTTTGCTCGACGCGTTTATCTTCTACAATTTTGGTATGGGCGACTATGACGCTTCTTTGCGGCTCGGTCGTCAAGTCGTCAGTTGGGGCGAAAGTACGTTTCTGCAAAACGGTATTAACGTCATCAATCCAATCGATCTGTCCAAACTACGTATTGCGGGTGCAGAATTAAAAGAGGCGTTCTTGCCGATCGATATGGTTTGGGGCAGCGTTAGCTTCAACGAAAATCTGTCGATGGAAGCGCTCTATATGCTTGAGTTCGAGCAAACTGAGCCTGAACCCGCTGGTACATATTTCAGTACCAACGACTTTGGCTCGCTAGGCGCGCGCTATGTGATGTTGGGCTTCGGCACGACCGACGAGCCGCTGGATTTCGACGCCTGTTTCCGGCCTGGGGCAATTAGTACTCGCGACATCGGCGCAGTTCAAGCGTGCGCCACTGCCGTGCCGCGTATAGAAGATCGTTACCCCAGTGACTTAGGGCAATATGGCCTGGCATTTCGCTACTTTGCGCCGGATTTAAACAATACCGAGTTTGGATTGTTCTATTTGAATTACCACAGCCGCTTACCATTCGCCAGCGGTGTTGCGGTGACCAGCGGCGCGGCGAACTCAGCACGCTATTTCATAGAATATCCTAGTGGCATTGATTTGTATGGTTTGTCCTTCAATACAACGCTGGAAGAATCCGGCATTGCTATCCAAGGTGAGTTGAGCTACCGGCCAAATCAACCCTACCAAATTGACGATGTTGAGTTGCTTTTTGCTGCTTTGAGTCCGCTCAATGCGGTTTTGGCAGCGCCGTTCAATCGTTTCTACAGCCAGTATGGTGATCTGCGGCCGGGTTCGGCTGTTCCAGGCTGGGATCGCCATGAAGTGTCGCAATTGCAGTTTACGACGACTAAAGTATTTGGCCCTGGAAATTTCATTTCGGCAGATCAAATCGCCACCGTCGCTGAGTTTGGCTTCACCAAAGTGTGGGACTTACCAGACCCCAGTATCCTGCGTTATAACGGTGACGGCACGGATACCGGCGGCGGCCCAGACTTCTTGAGCGGAAACTCGCGTAATCCGCAGACGCAAGTGGGCGGATTTGCAACACCGTTTTCATGGGGATACCGTTTAGCGGCTCGCGCTGACTACAACAACTTTGCCGGAACTGCATTTACCCTGAGCCCACGGTTCGCGTTTAACCACGACGTCAAGGGCACAACTCCAGGACCGGGCGGAAACTTCGTTGAGGATCGCAAATCACTTACGTTGGGCGTCGAAGCAAACTACCTAAATCAGTGGTCCGCCGATCTTTCCTACACGCGTTTTTACGGAGCAGGAATTTTCAACCTAGTCAGCGATCGTGATTTTGTTGCCGTCTCCGCCAAATACGCGTTTTAGTTTTGACTGCTATTGCCGAGTTTAATTTTAAGCTCGGCGATGCAACTACTAACCAATGCTTTTGATTGAATCTTGCACTACAAGGGATCTAATATGAAACTCATAAAGTTGTCCGTAGCACTGGCGCTTGCTTTTGCTGCTAGCTTGAGTCAGGCGGCTGTACCCGCTGCGCAGGCTAATCGTTTGGGTGTTGATCTAACGCCAATCGGTGGTGAAAAGGCAGGGAATAAAGAGGGCACAATCCCTGCGTGGGATGGTGGAATTTCCAAGCCGATCGCAGGCTACAAGGCGGGGATGCGTCATCCAGACCCGTACGCCAGTGAAAAGCCACTATTTACCATCACCGCAGCAAATCTTGCGACTTATAAGTCTAAGCTCACTGCGGGTGAGTTGGCTATGTTTGCAAAATACAGTACCTTTTCGTTGCCGGTTTACACTACACACCGTAGCGGCGCCTTTTCGGCGCGAATGTATGAAATGTCAAAGAAGAACGCACTAACAGGCAAGCTTGTTGGCGCATCGGACGGCGTTGTAGATGTCGCAGAGGGAATTCCGTTCCCGATCCCGCAAAATGGTGCTGAAGTCATCTGGAATCATAAGATGAAGAGTAAAGGCTTAGCATCCAAACGCTACAACAGCCAAGCTACTCCCACAGCCAGCGGTCAGTTCACCATGATTCGTATTCGCGAGGAATCGTTGGGACTGTACTGGAAGCAAGGAAACACACTCAAAGACATTAACAATGTTCTTCAATACTTCTTCCAGCTGGTGGAATCACCTGCACGATTGGCTGGCAATGCTCTATTGGTACACGAAACATTGAATCAGACAACTACCGCCCGCCAAGCGTGGGTATATAACCCAGGGCAGCGGCGTGTCCGTAAGGCCCCCAACGTTGGCTACGACAACCCTGGGACTGCGTCGGATGGACTGCGTACTAACGACATGGCAGATATGTTTAACGGCGCGATGGATCGTTATGACTGGAAGTTAGTCGGCAAAGCTGAATACTATATGCCTTATAATTCGTACAAGGTTCATGCAGGCCCGATGAATTTTAGCGACTTAATTAAGCCAGGGCATTTGAACCCTAACTATTTGCGTTATGAACTGCACCGAGTTTGGGTGGTCGAAGCAACCCTTCGAGCTGGACAACGTCATATCAATAAACGCCGTACGTTTTATGTTGATGAAGACAGCTGGCAAATTTTAGCAACTGACCATTATGATTCGGCCGGCGCGATCTGGCGCGTGTCAGAGGCACATGTCATTAACTACTACGATCAACCGTTGATTTGGTCAACAGTTGAAGTGCATTACGATTTAAAATCTGGGCGTTACATTGCTAACGGTTTAGATAATAATGATCCAGTTAATGACTTCTCATTTGTGACGAGTCCTGAAAATTTCTCACCTCAGGCCCTGCGTACGCGCGGAACCCGATAGAGTAGGGTGGTTTTGAGGGGCGCAGCTTTAATTAGTTGCGTCCCTTTTTTTTTAAGGTTTACACTGAAAAATGCTTCTCGCACGAGCGTTAAAGCGGGCGCTGTTTCGGTGAGTTTTCAACCCGATCTAAATTGGAGTGTAATCGTATGGCCCCACTGAATAACGTTTATAAGTGTGACTACCCTCAACGAATGATTCTTAAATTTCTGTGTGTTTGCATTTTGCCATTCTCCGCTTTGGCGGCGGACTATGATCCGGCTACGGCTGACACGGAGATATTAGTTTCTAAAATTGTCGCGAAGGCTTTGTTCACCGATATTGTTGCAACCGACACGGGTGCAATTGCGGTGGGTGAGCGCGGGCATATTTTAAAAACCAGTAACTATACTGATTGGGTGCAACTACCCGTGCCGACGCGGTCGTTATTAACAAACGTGTATGTGCGTGGCGCAAGTCTTTGGGCGGTCGGCCATGAGGAAATTATACTCCATAGCGCGGACGGCGGTTCCACCTGGCAGCGCCAGCATGTTAACAGCGATGCCTTTGGCCCACTTTTGGATATTCTATTTGTCGACGACAACCAAGGTTTCGCAGTCGGTGCTGAAGGCAAGATGCTGACAACCTCTGATGCTGGTAAAACCTGGATTGATGGCAATATTACTGCCCGAATGAATGACGCAACTGCATCAGCAGCGTCATCAGCATCGGGCGATGCTGATGATGAAAGCGGGCTTGCGAGCGATGATATTGGTGTTGATGAAACGCCGCCGCATCTCAACTCGATTGTGCAAAGTTCTTCTGGTTTATTAATTGTTGGCGAAACTGGCGCCGCATTTACATCGCGCGACGCAGGCAAAACTTGGGCGCGGATCGAGTTCCCATATCACGGGCCACTATTTGGCGCAGTCGTGCTAGACGATCAAAGTATTATCGCCTATGGTTTGGCTGGAAACGCCTATTTAACCGCCGATCTAGGTACGAGTTGGACGAAACTGGAAACGAATACTGATGCATCGCTATTCGGAGCGGTTGCGGTTAGTGGGGCAAGGGCAGTATTAGTCGGCGCGCGCGGCACCTTTCTAACGAAGGCGGCGGGTTCAAACGCCCTGAAGGCATTCACTTTTAGCGACGGTGGGGTGTTGGGTGGCGTGGTGCAGCGGGGTGACAGCGAATTCACCGTTGTCGGCGAAAATGGCATTTTGGCGTACAGCCCGAAATAAAAAAGCGAGAAGATAACTATGGCCGGTTCTACAAACCCAAACCACCCAGGCTACCCTTGGCTTGAGAAATTAATTTTCGGGCAGCGCGGTATTGTGCTCGCGGTATTTACTGTCGTTACAGTATTGATGATATTTGCTTCTAGTCAATTGAAAATTGATGCGGGCTTTAGAAAGCAGTTGCCAATAAAGCATGAGTACATGCAAACGTTTCTTGATTACGAAAAGGAATTTGGTGGTACTAATCGAATTCTAATTGCAGTGATGGCTAAAAATGGCGACATTTTTAATAAGGAATATCTGACCGCGCTGGAAGGCGTCAGCGATGCGATTAGTACCGTGGCAGATGATCAAGGCTTGGGCGTCGATCAGTCGCGTACACGCTCAATATTTACGCCTAATCAACGCTACATGATTGTCACTGAAGAGGGGTTTGAGGCAGACAATGTTTGGCCAGCTCGATTCCCTGAACCATTTCCCTCAATGGCATCCGGGTTTGACCCTACGCCAGAGCAATATTCAATTTTAAAGCGAAATATTGAACTTGGCGGAATTATCGGGCGGTTAGTTGCAAAAGATTTTACCGGGACAATGGTTCAGGCGGAGTTAGTGCCGGAAGTCAGCGCCGATGGCAAACAGTTAAACTACCAGCAAATTGCGAGTAAGCTAGAAATTATTCGTTCAACCTATGAAAAGGGTAATGTAGAGATCCGAATTATCGGATTTACGAAAATTGTTGATGACATTGCGAAAGGCGCAAAGTCGGTTGTTTTATTTTTTATTGTGACCGTTGTATTTACTTGGTTCTTGCTGTTCATCTATTCCACAAGCGTCAAACTGGCATCGTTAACGGTTTTTGCAGCACTTATTGCCGTTATTTGGATGCTGGGTGCTCTGCGGCTGATGGGTTTTGGTATCGACCCGATGAATATCCTAACGCCATTTTTAATATTCGCGATTGGGGTTAGTCACGGCGAACAGATGATTAACCGGTTCCGCGGTCAAATCTTTTTCGGCGGTCTTGAAGAAGGAACTATAGAAGAATTATCGCATCGGCATGGAATTTCGTCTTATGACGCCGCAATTAAAGCGTTTCGATCCTTGTTAGTTCCTGGTTCCGTGGCGTTAATTTCTGGATGCGTCGGGTTCGCTGCTATTTTAATGATTCCAATAAGAATTATTTTTGAGTTGGCAGTAACGGCGACAGTAGGCGTTGGCATTATCGTCTTTACGAATCTAATCTTGCTGCCCATATTACTAAGCTACACTAAATTGCGTAACTTAGAGAAGAAGCGTGGTTATCGTCTTCGCCAGTTAACTAGGTTTGATCATATTTGGCAGGCTATGTCGGTGTTTAGCAAGCCAATTCCGGCAGCCATCATTATACTGATTGGCGTAGTGACATATATCGCGGCCGAAAATTATGGGCATAAAATGATGATAGGGGATGCGCAAAAAGGCGTCGCTGAGTTATTTCCAGACGCGCGCTACAACCGCGATGCTGACGTTATAACGAATAAATTTGCACTCGGTATCGATATCATCAACGTTATCGCAGAGGTTGAGCCGAACGCGTGCGCGTCAAGTTTTAAGGCGATGGATACGTTCGATCGATTTGCTTGGCATATGCGTAACGTTGAGGGCGTCACCAAAGTTGTCACGATGGTCGATGTGGGCAAACAAGTGTGGGCGGCGAACAATTACGGCAGTTTGCGGTGGCGTACTCTGCCGCGACAGCCATCGAATATGGCAACCGCCTTTCGCATGATCGAAACAGATACGGGTTTGCTTAATGAAACGACCTGTACCGCGATGCCGATGATGATTTTTACGGACGACCATCGATCCGAAACGATTGCGCGTGTTGTCGCCGCCGTAAAGGACTTCAGAAAGCAAAATAACTTATTTGACCTAAAGTTCAAGGACAAACTAGATGCGGCGATTGCCGCTAATAAAAAGGCGGAAAATGAAGGTGGTGAATTTGCCCCGAGCGACAATATTAACTTCAGATTAGCCACCGGCAACGTTGGGGTTATGGCGGCAACGAATGAAGAAGTGGCGAAGCTTGAAAAGCCAATTATGTATATGGTTTACGCCGCCGTTTTTGTGATGTGTTTGATTAGCTTTAAAAATCCGCTTGCAGCACTTTGTATTGTTCTACCTTTAGTATTGGTGACGTCTTTGGGCGAAGCGTTGATGGTCAAACTCGGCATTGGGTTGAAGGTGAATACGTTAACCGTGGTGGCTTTGGGCGTTGGCATCGGCGTGGACTACGCGATTTATATTTATGCGCGGATGGACGAGTTAATGAAGCAGGGTAAACCGTTGACGCAGAGCTATTTTGAAGCCCTAAAAACGACAGGGATTGCCATTTTCTACACAGCGCTAACTTTGGCCTGCGGCGTTGCAACGTGGAATTTCTCGGAGCTTAAGTTCCAGGCAGATATGGGCCTGTTGTTGACCTTTATGTTTTTTGTCAACATGGTTGCCGCAATGATTTTCCTTCCTGCGCTGTGCCGCTGGCTGTTGCGGCCGTTTGAGAAGGTGCAGTAACGAGTACACAGCGACAAATAGCGTCCCGGCCGACGCTATTTCCCCGCACACTCGGCTGGATTGCAGCACCTGTTTAACTACCCTATAACCACTGACGGCGCATTCGATTTAAGATGCGCCGTCTTTTTTGGAGAAATAATGATGCGAACACTTTTCCTTTCGATAGGTTTTGCGCTGCTATGTCCGCCGCTGGCCTTAGCTCAAACAAGCGCAACGGCCCCAGCGGCATCAGCTGCTAAAGCGGCCGCGCCAGCGGCTGTGGCTGGTGAGCCTGTAGTGGTAGCGCCGGCCGTGGTTGTAAAGCCGCAGGTGAAATTCACGACGACAATGGGCGATATCGTTATCGAACTTGAGTCAGAGCGTGCGCCAAAATCGGTGGCGAATTTTTTAATGTATGTGAAGGGTGGGCAATACAACGACACGGTTTTTCACCGCGTTATTCCAACTTTTATGATTCAAGGTGGTGGCTACACCAAAGAGTTGGCCTACAAGAGCACGCTTGACCCAATTGAAAATGAGGCAAGCAACGGTTTGTCAAATTTACGCGGCACCGTCGCAATGGCGCGTCAAGATGATCCGAACTCTGCAACGACGCAATTTTTTATCAATGTAGTCGATAATAAATTCTTGAATTTCAACCTTGGCGGCAGTCCGGGTTATGCGGTTTTTGCCCGCGTTATTTCCGGTATGGACGTGGTGGACAAAATTCGGGCAGTTAAGACCGACAGTCTTACTGCTGCGTTCGCTGATAAGCCACTAGAGCCGGTGATCATCCTAAAGGCTGTGGAATTTGATCCAAGCGCTGAAGCGAAGCCGGTTGAAGCCGCAGCTGCGCCTGCACCAGCGAAAAAATAGCAAATCTAAGTTTTGGCCGTACTTCCTGTTACTGAAGACTATGGGATCGACGAGCGCGAGCTCGTCGAAACCTTTGTGCGTGCGAGTGGTCCAGGCGGACAGAATGTTAATAAGGTATCGACCGCGGTCGAGTTGCGTTTTGATATTGTGGCCTCAAGCCTTCCTGGTTGGCTGAAAGAGCGTTTGTTGGCCAGGCGAGATCGCAGAATTACCACCGATGGCGTTTTGGTGCTGAGTGCGCAGCGCTTTAGAACGCAAGACCGAAATAGGGAAGATGCGCGGGAGCGTCTATTCGCATTAGTTCGAGCCGCCGGAATCATCGAAAAGCCGCGTATCGCGACCAAGCCATCGCGTGCGGCGAAGCGCCGGCGCATTGACGCAAAAGTGATACGCGGCAGCGTGAAGAAAAATAGAGCTAAACCAGGTGCTGATGCATGAAATTACCCCCGTTACCCGATACGGTTCCCGCAATTGCCGGTAAGTCGTGGCTGCGCTTTCTGAGCAAAAAAGCGTCTGAGCATTCTGGTTGGCAAGTTGAAGCGCTTCCAAACGTGCCGAAGGCAGTAGTTATTGCCGCCCCGCATAGTTCCAACTGGGATGGGTTGATTGGTGTAGTTGCCGCATTCGGCATTGGTTTGCGGATCAACTGGATGGGCAAACATCAGTTATTCCGTTGGCCGTTAGCGCCCATTATGCGGGCGTTTGGCGGCATATCGACGGTGCGCGATAGTGCGCATGGCGTGGTTGACCAATTTTCCGAAAAAATGCGGGACGCAGATAAAATGTGGCTGGTAGTAGCGCCTGAAGGCACTCGTAAAAAAGTCGCGAAATGGCGTACCGGGTTTTGGCATATCGCTTCGCGTGCGGGTGTGCCGATTATTCCGGGGTTTTTGCATTATCCGGAAAAGAAAATTGGTTTTGGCCCACCGATGATGCCAAGCGGAAACATGGAGGCCGATTTACAAAAACTCTATGATTTTTACCGGCCGTTTCGCGGTAAAAACGGCAAAATTGGATTGCCTTCCTCGATTATTGAAAATGTTGGGAAAATATAGCCAAGCGGTGCATTGAAACACCAAACTTTTGCGCTTTAATGTCAACTGAAATTCACGCAAACTCCTGTGAACAAATCGTGTATGCAGGAGTTAAACCATGTTTGGATTTGGCAAACGAGCTGAAAATCAGAGTAAAGGTGCTGGGAAAGTGGGCGGGTTGTTCGGGTTGGCGATGTTTGCCGCCGCCGCCGCTGGTCTTGCCTACAATGAGAGCCGCACCGTAAACCAATCGGCCGCGATCGCTGAGTTGTCGAAAAGCGCGGTCACTGTTGGAATTGATACGGTAAAGCCTGAAAACGATGGCAAAGCAGTCTATTTCAAGGGTGTCTTAGAAACAGATGCTGGCGTACAAGATAACTATTTCGCCTTCGGTGGCGATGACTTGCTGGTATTTGAACGTAAAGTTGAAATGTATCAGTGGGTTAAACACAGGCGGAACAAGAAAGACGTCTGGGAAGAAGAATGGTCGGATGAATCCGAAAGCGATGGTGGTGGTCATAGCAACCCAGCGTTTCCAGTTTCATCGGTAACGTTTACCGCTAGCGATGCGCGCGTGGGCGCTTTTCATTTGGCGCAATCACAAGTCAGCGAGCTAGAGGCTTCATCGGCCTTCACGTTGCCCGGTGAATTGCCACAAAATTTATCTGAACTGGGTTGGACTGTCAGGGGCAGCAATCGGCTCTATTTAGGGGCAAATGAGAGTTCTCCGACTGTTGGCGATGTGCGCGCTGAATTTAACGTCCTCAAGGAAACGGACATTAGCGCGATGGGGCGTCAAACAGGCAGTGAGCTGGTGCGCTATATGGCAAAAAATGGCTATGACGTGTTCTTTATAGAACCAGGTGCAATTGCGCCGGAATTATTGACGCAACACAGCGAAAGTAAAAACACGACGCTGGCCTATATTTTGCGGGCCGCTGGCGGTGGTGGCATGGCGCTTGGCCTGGGGATCGCGTTTAGTGGCTTTGTTGGGTGGCTAACCTGGATTCCGGTGCTAGGGCCCTTGGTGGGCCGCTTTGCGTTTTGGCTCGGTAGTTTGATCGGCGCAGTTTTAGCCGCGATCTTGTTTGTTGGCGCCTGGCTTTGGACGCATCCGCTGGCGCTGGTAGCGACCGTTGCTGTGATGAGTCTTGCGCTCATCGCGTATGGGATGAAAAAACGCAGTCAACCCAGCCTAATGTCTGCTGGTATTCCGCCGTCGATGGGAAGCGCTATGCCACCGCCGCCACCTGGATTTGGTGGCCCGCCGCCGCCGCCTCGGTAAGGGCTAAGCCCAAACCGAAATGCCTTAAAAACGCCGTTTTCTTTCACTTAACGCGCTCGCGATAGCATCCGCACTCTTTATGGCTTCGTGCCGCAGGAGTTAGGAATGAGTCCATTTGTTTGCCGGATGTGGGTTTCGGTGATGCTGTTTGCCAGTTTGGGCGGTTGTGCTGGCGTCGCTATGCCACCACCTTTGCCTGCTAATCCGAGTGAATCAGCGGCTGAAGTAGTTCTGCAGACACCGGCTGCATCAGTGGCCGCGAAGCCAATGGCTGCGGCTGTGCCGATCCGCAAGCGGATTCTCAAAGTTTTGGAAAGGCCGCAGGCGGCGAATTTTTGGGTTGATTTAGTTGCGGCGCGTCGCTTTACGGATTGCAGCTATGACGCGGCAATTGAAAGTTGGGCAAAACGGCTGACACAAAGCCCGGCGAACTTTAATGCTAATTTGGTGCGCATGCAGCCGTATCTAGACTATGTTTGGCGTCGTACCCAGGTCTTGGATATGCCCAGTGAAGTGGCATTTTTGCCTTTGGTTGAAAGCGACTATCGGCAAGTTTATGGGTCTTACGGTAGCCCGGGCGGTTGGTGGCAGCTGATGCCGGAAACTGCGCGCGGCTATCGGCTCAATGTTGCGCGTGGCAATGACGAGCGCGTTGATCCAATTAGGTCGACCGATGTGGCGCTCAAGTTGATGCAGGACAACGCTGATCGCTTCAATAATGACTGGCTGCTTGCAATTTTTGCCTACAACGTGGGCGGCCAGCGTATTGAGCGGGCGCTAAGCGCGAAAGGCATTCAGCCCGGGCAAATTGAGCACGTGCGCCAATTGGGTTTGCCACTTACAACTGAGGATCACCTGCATCGTATGATCGCCTGGGGCTGCATTTTTGCAAACCCACAACGCTATCAAGTTACGCTGCCAGCACCGCTGAAAGTATCGCAGCGCATGACTGAAGTTCGGTTTTCCCACACCACACCTGTGGCTGCCATTGTCGCAACTTTGGGTAGCTTTGGTTCGGAGTGGAAAAATCAGCATCCGCTGTTGGTCAGGAAGGGTGAAATTGGCCATGCCCAGAAAGTGCTTGCCACCCGGCGCACCAATGCGGCGCTGGCGGCTTTAGGCGACTTGCGCCGCTTTAAAACAGCCGCGCCAATATTGGCGGTCGCCGCAAAATCCAGCAGCACCAGATCAGAAAATACCGTCGTCGCAAATCATGCAAGACAGGGTGTGATCGCCACCAACCCACGACAGAACAGCCGCGTAGCCAGCAAGGTTTCAGCGCCGACGAGCGTTAAAGTGCGCAATGGCGATAACCTTTGGACCATTGCGCGGCGCTTTGACATGCGTGTGAATGAAATTTTGGCTTTAAATCCTAGCGTTTCGCGCACGACTGTGCTGAAGCTTGGGCATGTACTGCGGTTGCGATAGCGCGTGCCGCTTAGGTTTTTCCAAGCACTGCGTGCCGGCGGGCTGAAACCCAGCATTACCGAGTATCTGAGCTTGCTCGCGGCGCTCAGGGCAAATTTGATTGCGCCTGATTTGGCCGAGTTTCATCAGCTAGCACGGCTTTGTATGATCAAAGACGAAGCGCAGTTTGATCGCTTTGATCAAATTTTTGGCGACTACCTAGCCGGTATTGAGCGCGTAATCGTCGACCCCCGAGCGCTGCCCACAGATTGGCTCAGTCAATTTGCCGGACGTGAATTCACTGACGCTGAGCGCGCTGAAATCGCAGCGTTGGGCAGCTTCGAAGCGCTAATGCAAACCTTACGCGAGCGCTTGGCCGAACAAAAAGAGCGCCATTCGGGCGGCAATAAGTGGATCGGCACGGGTGGCACGTCACCCTTTGGCCACGGTGGCTTTAATCCTGAAGGCGTGCGCATTGGCGGGCCGGGTAAACACGGCAAGGCAACGAAAGTTTGGGAGGCGCGCCAGTTTCGGGATTTTTCCGATGATGCGGAGTTGGGCGTGCGCGACACCAAGCTCGCGCTGCGCAAGCTGCGGCGCTTTGCCCGCGAAGGCGCGGATTTGGAGCTGGACTTAGACGACACCATTCGCAGTACCGCAAAAAATGCGGGTTGGCTGGACATCAAACTGCGCCGTGAACGCCACAATGCGGTGAAAGTGCTGCTGCTGTTAGATGTGGGCGGCTCCATGGACGAACATATTTATGGCGTGGAATCGCTGTTTACTGCCGTCAAATCCGAATTTAAGCATCTGGAACACTATTATTTTCACAACTTCATCTACGAACGCGTTTGGCGCGAAAACGCGCGGCGGCGGCAGACTGAAGTTTCAACCCATGAGCTAATGCACCGCTTTGATCGCAGCTGGAAGCTGATTTTTGTCGGCGACGCGGCGATGAGTCCGTATGAAATTTTGGCACCCGGTGGCTCGGTCGAACATTGGAATGAAGAATCCGGCGAAGTTTGGTTTAAGCGCATGTTAGAGGCGTTTCCGCGCGCAGTCTGGTTGAACCCGACGCCCGAGGCGCATTGGCATATGACGCCATCGGCCACGTTAACGCGTACGGCGATCAATGAAAGGATGTATCCGATGACGTTAAAAGGTTTGGATGCGGCTATTAGTACGTTGCAGCGTGGGCGGTGAAGCGCATTACCCAAATCAATAGGCGTTTTGTCCGTGGTGACCATTTTTAGTTTTGCTACACGGCACGATCAGGTTTTAACCTCGCAATTACGTCATCACGCCAGCAACGCCAAACCCCCGCACGCAGCCGCTGGCATCAATTGTATGCAGCAACGCGGCACCTGGATTCCATAGCAAACCAGTGGCTTCGCCGTTTAAGATCGCGACACCCTTCACAGCAAAGTTT
>Ga0105046_10010727_pt1 | contig 14255 bp, 13 predicted proteins | sample MAT03_FD_78385 | JGI IMG/M metagenome (GOLD analysis project Ga0105046, IMG submission 78385) | Freshwater microbial communities from Lake Fryxell liftoff mats and glacier meltwater in Antarctica - MAT-03 (megahit assembly) | ecosystem: Environmental > Aquatic > Freshwater > Ice > Liftoff... | reverse complement strand
GGCGGCAGCTACCGCGCATGGGTCCGCGCATTTGCTTCGCTCGATGCGCCGACGCGGTCCTGGGTCTACGGCGACGAAGCTGCGCTCGCGCGCCGCCGCGGCAAGGCGGCGATCCCCCGCGATCGACTCGCGACCGTGTCCTGAACCGCAGCGGGTCACCCGCTGGAACATCCGGGCGCCCCTGCGGCGTCGATCGGCGGGGCACCGTTCGGTGCTAGCGTGTTTCTGTCGATGTTCATCGGATCGCTCCTGGTCCTGCGCACCCTCGTCCAGCTCGGCGGCATCGAGCCGACCGCGCTCGCGACGTCGACCGAGGTCGTCGTCGCCTCGTCCGACGTCGAGTACATCGAGGCGCGGCACAGCGAGACCGTGATCCGCGGGCGCCCGTGGGTCCCGCACAAGCGCATCGCGACGATCGCCGGAGGCACACGCCTCGTGGTGCGCGGCGTGGTCGAGAGTCGTGACACCGAGGGTTGCCACGGCAAGCCGTGGTACGCGGTGTTGCCGATGGGCTTCGTGTGCTCCGAGCACGGCAAGCCGAGCAAGACCCCGCCGGATCCCGGCACGGCAGGACCACCGCTGTCTGGGCGCCGGTTGCCGCACAGCTACGCGATCGTCCGCTACGACGGCGTCGCCGAGTACGCGAGCCAAGACGATGTGCGCGCCGGCGTCATCCGTCGCGAGCTGACCAAGAGCATGAGCATGGTCGTGCGTCGCAACCTCGAGATCGACGGTGCGTCGTACATCGAGACCCAGCACGGCGCACTCGTCCCGCGCGAAGGCGTCGGCTGGATGGGCGAAGGCTCGATGTGGCATGGCGTCGCGCTCGACGGCTTCGCACCCGGGCCCGCGTTCGCCTGGACGACCGACGACAAGACGCTCGTGCGCGCCGAGGCAAAGCCCGACGCTGCAAAGGTCCGCACGATGGGCCGCCGCGAACGCGTCGATCTGCTCGAGGCATCGTCGGAGATCGATCCACAGTGGTGGCGCATCGGCGAGGCCGAGTGGATCGCGGCCGACGATCTCAACGAGGTCATCGTCACCGCGCCGCCGCCCGGCGTGCTCGAGGCCGATCGACTGCGGGCAACCGGCAACGATCAGTGGGTCGACGTCGATGTCGGCGAGCAAGTGCTCATCGCGTATCGCGGTGAGATGCCGGTGTTCGCGACGCTCGTCGCATCGGGTCGCAGCTCGCCGACGCCGCTCGGCAACTATCCCGTATGGGCGAAGGTCGCGAGCATGGACATGGCGAACCAGGACTACGAGGACAAGCCGTACATGGTCCAAGGCGTGCCGTGGGTCGTGCTGTTCCAGGGCCACAACGCGCTGCACGGCGCGTACTGGCACGACCGCTTCGGTGCCCGCCGATCGCACGGCTGTGTGAACCTCGCGCCGCTCGATGCACGCTGGGTGTTCGACTGGATCGGACCGAGCATGCCGCGCGGGTGGACGGGTTATCTGCCGACGGAGCTCGGCCACGCACCCGTCGTCCACGTGCGCGACAGCCACCGAGCCGAGGGCCTGAAGTTCACGCAGGAGCGCCCGATAGGTCCGCCGGACCGCGAGCAGGAGCGCCGCAAGGCCGAGACCGCCGAGAAGCGGCGCGAGGCCCAGGTCGAGGTGCGGCCCGAGACGCCGATTTGGCCCGAGCCCGAAGCCGGGTGACGGTTTCGCCCCGCGCGGGTTGCCGCGCCGCGCCGCGTTTGCCTACCCTTGCCGCCGATGCTCCGTCATTTCTCGAAGCTCGCGTCAGGTGTCCTCGTCGCGCTCGCGCTGTCCGCCGCGGTAAATGGCTGCGGTCCGCACGGCCAGCAGAAGATCGAGGTGCCGCAGGCCGGCGTGCAGATGCGCTACGACCTGTTGCCCGGCGCGACGTACGACGGACACCTGCGGCTCGGCAACACGCAGACCATCGACGGCGCGGGCAACGTCAGCCAGTCGCTCGAGTGCGACATCAAGCTCGTCGTCGTCGGCGCGGATCCGCAGCGTGGCGGCACGCTGTTGCGCGCGACGTTCTCGAACATCGACATGAAGTGGGGCTTGCCGCCGTCGGCACCGATCTCGCCGGAAGAGTTCACCCGCGATGCGATCGCGCGGCTGCAGGGCATGAACGTCGCGTTCAACGTCAGCGAAACCGGCGAGATCGTGTACATGCCGATGCCGCCGCAGGAGCTTTCCGACGTCGACAAGCAGTTCATCGATCAGGTGCTCCGCGGGCTCGAGAAGGCGTTTCTCGTGGTGCCGAATCATCCGGTGAAGGACAAGGAGACGTGGGCCGAGGACGAGAAGCGCGGCCGCGAAGGCAAGCTCGGGCGCTACGTCGTCGGCAAGGTCGAGACGCGCGTCGATGGCATGTACCGCGACGATGCGCGCAAAGAGGACCTGCTGCGGCTCGTCATTGCGCAAAAGCGGACCGAGACCGTCACGACGAAGGACGGCAGCCGCAAGAGCGAGATCGAGGGCAAGTCGACCGCGATGTTCTCGACCACCGGCTACCTCGCGCAGATCGACGGCGAGTCGCGCGAGTTCGATCCGGTCAACGGCATGACGTTCAGCAAGATGAAGGTCGAATGGCGCAAGACCGCGTCGGGCAGCGTCGGAGCCACGGTGCCGACGGTCGACGAGCAGGCGATCGCCGACCCGTGCGATCCGGATTATGTCGGCGCGCAGGAGTGCAAGGACGGCAGCGAGGCGCAGGTGATCGACGACCCGTGCCATCCCGACTACGTCGGCGCGGCCGAGTGCGCAACGAAGGGCACGCCAGAGACCGCGCCGCCCCCGAGCTAGTGCCTCGACACTAATGTGCCGCGTACGAACGCGGCACGCGCTTGCTGATGCCGCACGTGATCTCGTACGGTACGGTGCTCGCCCAGCGCGCGAGCTCGTACAGATCGATGCGGCCGAGGCCCTGGCGGCCGAGCACCGTGACCTCTTCGCCGACGCGCACGTCGGGCAAGTCGGTGACGTCGAGCATGCAGACATCCATGGTGATGGTGCCGAGCACGTCGCAGCGATGGCCGCGGACGAGCATCTGCGCCTTGCCGGACATCGCGCGCGGATAGCCGTCGCCGTAGCCGATCGGGACGATCGCGAGGCGGGAATCGCGGTGCAACTGCGCGCGACCGCCGTAGGAGACGCGCACGCCGGCCGGTAGCTCGCGCACGCCGAGCACGCGTGCGTGGACGGACATCGCGAGCTGCAGGCCCGCGAGCTCGACGGCTTCGCCAGAGGCTGCGCCGTACAGCGCGATGCCCGGACGCACCATGTCGTAGTGCGCACCGTGGAAGCGCACGAGCCCCGCAGAGTTGCACGCGTGACGTAGCGCCGGCTGCAAACCGCGAGTGCTGATCGTCGCGAGACAGTCGGTGAAGCTGCCGAGCTGACGCAGGTTGGTCAGCTCGTCGTCGGTGTCGTCGGCGCACGCGAGGTGCGTCATCACGCCTTCGAGCTCGATCGTGCGGCCCGCGTCGCGGCGTAACCAGTCGAGCACAGGCGTCAGATCGCGGGGCAGCAGGCCGAGGCGCGACATGCCGGTGTCGATATTGAGATGCACGGGCAGCGGCTTCGCACCCGCGCGCGATACGGCGGCCGCGAGCATCTCGAGGTGATCGACCGACCACACGACCGGTCGGAGCTGGCGATGCACGATCACATCGGCTGCCCCCGGCGGTACGCCCCCGAGCACGACGACCGGTGCGAAGATGCTCGCCTCGCGGAGCTCGACGCCCTCCTCGACGAGGCTGACCGCGAGGCCCCATGCGCCGGCGTCGACGAAGGCTCGGGCGGCACCGATCGCACCGTGGCCGTAGCCGTCGGCTTTGACGACCGCGAGGACGCGGCACCCGGGGCCGACGTGCGCGTCGACGACGCGGAGGTTGTGGGCGAGGACGGTCGTGTCGATGCGCGCGAGGGTTGGGCGCACCAGCAGCGGCGGTGCCGTCGCGGCGAGGTCTTTGGCGCCGTCGGACTGCAACGATCGGCTTATAGCATGGGGGCGCGGGTCCACCGCGAACCCGGACGCGCGAGTGCCCGATCGGCATTCCTGCCGATGGGCAACGGTGACGATCAGGGGTGGCTCAGGCGGCTTCGCCGAGCATCCGCGGATCGAGGATCATCCTTCGGCCGCTCGAGCTCACCAGACCATCGCGCGCCATCGCCGACAGCGTGCGCGACACGGTCTCGCGGCACGAGCCCACCATGCGCGCGAGCTCCGATTGCGTCGGCACCGGCGCGAGGATCCAGCCGCCCGGCGCCCCCGCGACCGGCGACGTCGACGCGCGCCGACCTTGCCGCTGCGCGAGACGAACGAGCGTGCGACGCAGGCGTTCCTCGACATCGTAAAGTGCGAGCGACGATGCGACGCCCTCGATGTCGCGGAGCTTGTCGACCATGAGCTGCATGAGTCGCATCATCGACTCGGGCTCGCGACGCAGATGCGCGGCGAGGACGTCGGCGGGGATCCGCAACAGCTCGACCGGCACCGCCGCGAACGCTGCGGTCGCCTGGATCGAGCGATCGAACGCGCACGTCTCACCGAGCACGTCGCCAGGCCCGAGCGTCATGAGAATCAGATCGCGGTGACCGGCGCCGGCGCGCACGAGGTTCACGCGACCGCGCAGCACGATGTAGACACCGTCGGGGGCGTGGCCCTCCTCGACGATCGGCGCGCCGGCGGCCTTGCGGATCCGAACCGCGGACTGCGCGAGGATCTCGATCTCCGCGGGACGTGCGGCGGTGAACGGCTCGACACAGCTCAGGACGTCACCCGTGGTCATGCGCTCGAGGGGAATCGCGTGCGGGCGGGAATCACTCGTCATCGACATGTCCAGGGGTTGGAGCACGCGGCGTGCCATGGGCCACACTTTCTCGGCGCCGGGCGAGCCGAGCGTAATCACTGAACAACTGGGGAACTGGGGGGCACCGTCTCCAGGAGATCATCTGTTGCGAAACCCACACACTGGCGGGGGGAGCAGACGGGGGAGCGTAGCGTTTCGCCGCAGCGCGCGGCCGACACCGGGGCGCGCCAGTCAGGCTCTGCGCACGGGGTTCGTGGTATCCCGGCGAGGTGAACGAGGTGATCCTCAACGGCGAAGCGCGGCCGATCGCCGTCGGCCAGACGATCGCGGATCTGCTCGGCACACTCTCGCTCGATCCGCGCACTGTCGCAGTCGAGCGCAACCTCGAGATCGTCCCACGATCGGAGTACGCGACCTGCGTGCTCGCGACCGGCGACAAGCTCGAGGTCGTCACGTTCGTGGGTGGAGGTTGAGGTGAACGACGACACGTGGACCCTGGCCGGCCGTACCTGGCGCTCGCGGTTGATTGTCGGGACCGGGAAATACAAGGATGCAGCCCAGACGCGCGCCGCACTCGAGGCGAGCGGCGCGGAGATCGTGACCGTCGCGCTGCGACGCGTCGATCTGAAGGCGAAGGACAACCTGTTGTCGTGGATCGATCGCGATCGCTACACGCTGCTGCCGAACACCGCCGGTTGCTACACGGCCGAGGACGCCGTGCGGACGCTGCGACTCGCGCGAGAGCTCGGCATCGCCGACATCGTGAAGCTCGAGGTCATCGGCGATCCGCGATCGCTGCTGCCCGACAACGAGCAGACGCTGCGCGCCGCAAAGATCCTGCTCGACGAGGGCTTCACGGTGCTGCCGTACGTGTCCGACGATCCGATTGCGTGCCGCAAGCTCGCCGAGATGGGTTGCGCCGCGGTCATGCCGCTCGCCGCACCGATCGGTAGTGGCATGGGCATTCGCAATCCGCACAACATCCGGCTCATCGTCGAGACGGTCTCGGTGCCGGTGATCGTGGATGCCGGTGTCGGCACGGCGAGCGACGCGAGCGTTGCGCTCGAGCTCGGTTGCACTGCGGTGCTGATGAACACCGCGATCGCCGAGGCGAAGCACCCCGAGCAGATGGCCGCTGCGATGCGCATGGGCGTCGCGGCCGGACGCCTGGCGTACCTCGCGGGGCGCATGCCGATGCGCGGGTATGCGTCGCCCTCGAGCCCGACGACCGGCGCGATCGAGTGAGTGCGCCACCGCGGCTGTGGGCCGTCACGCCGCCGGTCGGTGAGCCGGCGGCCGCGTGCGTCGAGCTGTGGCGGGGGGCCGATGTCGGTGTGTGGCTGCGGACGCCGGGTGCGTCACCGCGCGCGATCGTCGAGCGCTGCGCGGCGCTCGTGCAGCGGGCGAGCGCCGACGGATTGCCGATCGTGATCGGCTGCGATCCGACAGGGCTGCTCGACGCCGCGGCCTGTGCTCGCGAAGCCGGGCTCGCGGGTGTCGTGCTGCGCGGCGATCCCGATCGCACGGCGCTGCTGCGTGCACGCGAGTTGCTCGGTAGCGACGCCTGGATCGCGCGGTCGGCCCACGCGGTCGCCGACGATCACGACCTGTGCGACTGGACGGTGCTCGGGCCGGTGTTCGCGCCGCACACGGCGAAACCGCAGGGCTCCACGCCGCTCGGCACCGACGTGATCACGCGTGCAGCGGCAGTCGGAGGTGCGCGCATCGTCGCGATCGGCGGGGTCGATCATCGGACCGCCGCCGCGTGCCTCGCGGCCGGTGCGTGGGGCCTCGCGGGGATCCGCAGCTTCTTTGGTGCGCGGGACGAGGTGCACGAAGATGTCGCCGTGCTGCACGCCCTGCTGCAGACGGCGAAGCATGGCCCGACGTCCACCTGAGCCCGAGGCGTCCGCACCCGCGAGGACCCACGACAAGACGTGGTCCAAGCGCCTCGCATGGGGCGTGCTCGTCGCGGGCGGGACGCTCGTCGTCCTGCGCGTCGCGCTCGCAACCGTGGTGCGTGTGCACGGCGACGGCATGGCGCCGACGCTCGTCGACGGAGAGCACGTACTGCTCGTCCGCGGGAAGTGGTCGATCGATCGCGGCGATGTCGTCGTGTACGCGACGAGCTTGCCAGCGCCGGTGTCCCCTGCCACCGCGACGCCGCCGGAGCGCGACGCACCGCGATCGCGGCGCGAGGACGGCCGCGATCTACCCGACGCTCGCCGCACGCCGGCCCGCGACCTCCGCAACACCGCGGTCGTGGATCCCCAGGAGCTCGGTGAGGCGCTCGACGAGAACTGGCGGCGCGTGCAGGAGCGCGCCGAGACGGGCATCGGCGCGGTGCAGGCGTATCGCGTCGGTCGCGTGCTCGCGATGCCCGGTGACGAGATCACGTTCGTCGATGCCCGCACGGGTCTCGGCCTCGTGGTCGCGGGGCAGCCGATCGAGCAGAAGGAGAGCACGCCGGTGTTGGTCGCGCTGCGCGACGCGGCCCCTGGCGCCGGTTCTCGGCGCGCGCTGTGGGAGCAAGGCGGCGAGCGGCGCTACCTCGTGCTCGACAGCGGTCGTGCCGCCTCCGACTGGCGCCGCTTGATGGACGGACACGCGGTGCTCGGCGAACCGTTCGCTGCGCCCGGCTATCTCGTGCTCGCCGACAACCGCGATGAGGGCCGCTGCTGCGACTCGCGCACGCTCGGTTGGATCGAGGCCGACGCGCTGCGCGGCGAGGTCCTCGTGCGGCTCGGTGCCGGGACCGAGGCCGAGACCGAGACCGAGACCGAGGCCGGCGAGGATGCGGCGGCCCGAGGCTTCCAGTGGAAGCCCTGACCGCGGTTGACGTCGTCGGATCACGCCGCTATCTTCCGGCGCCCCCAAGCCGCTTTAGCTCAGTCGGTAGAGCAACTGATTCGTAATCAGTAGGTCGGCGGTTCGAATCCGCCAAGCGGCTCCAGTCCTGAAATCGCGACGGCCCCGGGACAGCGCGTTGCACAGTTCGCCCACGCGCGGCGCTTTGGTCGGCTTGCGTCGCGCAGGCGCTGGGCAAGTCGCCCGGATTGTCCTGCACAGCGACGGTTGCCTAGCGTCGTCGTCATGCAGCGGTGGTCCATCACGGTTCTGTTCGGGACGGCGTGGGTGACGAGCGCGTGCGGCGAGCCGGGTGGGACGCCCGCGACGACGGTGTGGATGCCGACGGCGTCCAACGCCGACGGTGACGACGCTGATGCTGATGGCGAGGACGGTGACAACACCGCGAGCGACGACGACGACTCCGGCGACCCGAGCGGCAACGACGACTCCGGCGACCCGAGCGCGCACACCGGCAACGACGACGACGTCACCGGCGACGCACCTCCCGGCGACGTACCCGAGCTCGGCAGCACGTTCACCGTGATCGCGACGGCGGCCGACGGCCTCGACATCCCGCGCGATCTGCAGTTCGCACCCGACCATCCCGACCAGCTGTGGACCGCGAACACCGGTTTTCACGGCGTCGTCATCATCACGGACCCCGGCACGACGCAGCAGCAGGCCGAGGCGCGCGCCGATCCGTACGGACAACACTTCATGATGAAGGTGTCGTCGATCGCGTTCGGTGCAAACAACACGTTCGCGTCGTGTCAGGAGTCGCGCGACGAGTGGAACGGCGTGTCGCAGCCGCCGGACGACTTCATGGGCCCGACGCTGTGGAACGCGGACCTCGACGTGTTCGCGATCTACGAGGGCAGCGAAGGCAGCCACCTCGACATGCTGCACCAGAGCCCGCTGTGCATGGGCATCGCGTGGGAGTCCGGCAACGCGTACTGGGCGTTCGACGGCCTCAACGCGCACCTCGTGCGCTACGACTTCAAGAGCGATCACGGCCCCGGTGGAACCGATCACTCCGACGGTTCGATCCGTCGCTACCTCAACGCCGTCGTGTCGCGGCGCGAGGACGTGCCCGGTCACATGGTGATCGATCCCGATACGCGCACGCTCTTCGTCGCCGACACCGGCACCGGTCGCGTGATGGCGCTGGACATCGACAGCGGCGCGAGCAACGGTCAGCTGAGCGGCAACTGGGACGGCGTCGGCGATTACAGCGGCTGGGACGGCGCGACATGGGAGCCGGTGATCGACGGCCTTTCGGCGCCGAGCGGCCTCGCGATCGCCGACGGTCGACTGTTCGTCGGCGACTTCGACACGGGTGAGATCATCGCGGTCGATACCGGCGGCGACGAGCTCGGACGGGTGTCGACCGGTGCGATCGGCCTCACCGGCATCACGGTCGGCCCCGAGGGCCAGCTGTGGTACGTCGATGCGATCGCGAACGAGGTCGTTCGCGTCGATCCGTGAGCTACGGCGGGCCGAACACCGCGAGCGTCGTGATGCGGTCGACGAACGCACCGCGTGCGCTGCCACGCCCGGTCTCGAGATCGGTCAACGCGACGCGATCGAGCCGGTGCACGGTGTCGCCCTCGCGGCTCGGACACGGCACGAGAAACTCCGCGATCGACGAGATCGACCAGCGTCGCCCATCCCTCGCGCCGATGTCGAGCATGATGTGCCCGGGCATGTACTCGAGCACGAGGCCGCGCTTGCTCGCGCGATCGATCTCCGCGAGCTTGGCTGTGTCCGACCACCCCGCGACGTCGATGGTCGTGAAGCCGGCGAGCGCCTGTACGCTCGAGTGTCTCGGCAGATCGATGCCGAACGGCGCAAAAGTGTCGCGGAGGAACTGCGAGCAGTCACGGGCCCCTGCCCGACCGCCCCAGCCGTACGGCGCGCCTAGCTGCGCGAACGCGGCCTCGAGCACGGCGCCGCGACGCAGCGGTGCGTGACCGATCGTGATCGCTGCGTCCGCTGCGATCGTGTCGTTGGCCGGCCCAGCCGCCGTCGCGATCCGCACGGTGATCGTGCTCGCCTCACGCGTCACCAGCGGCAAGCCGACACCCATGCGCACCGGCACGCCCCCAGCAGTCTTCACGTCGTCGCGTAGCGCCCACACGTGCTCGGCGTCACGCCAGGCTCGACGATCGTCCTCGGAGATGCGCTCGGACAGACCCGCCGGTCGCACCCAGCCGGTCGTGTGACCGGCGTCGACGAGCAGCCACCGACCCGCATCTGCGCGCGCGTGTACGCGGACGAGCTCACCGGGATGCAGGGTCGTGCATGCGTTGCGATCGAACGCGGCGTCGCGATCCGGCAGCCGCAAGATGCCGGCCTCGCTCGGCGCGCAGTGGAGCTGCGTCTCGGTGACCACGAGACGACCGTGATCGACGGCCTGCGCTCGGTCGATGAAGCCGCGCGCATCCGCGAGCGAACCGGATTCCTGCTCGATCACCTCGCCGCGTCGCAGCTCGTCCTCGAACGACGCGAGCCGCCGACGCGCGTCGGCGAGAACGCCTTCGGTGTCGATGCCGGTGCGCCATGGATCGCCGGCGCCGCCGCTCAACGCCGCAGTACGGACGCGGTGGGTCGCGAGCTGGACCGCGTCGGCGAGCACCGAATCGTCTGCACCGGCGTCGGCCCATACCTCGATGCCCTCGCTCGCTGCGTCGGCCCCAGGTGCGAAGGCCGCAGGCACGGGGCCTGCCTCGCACAGCGCGAGCACGGCGGACGCAGGCGCCGGCGCATCGACCTGTACGACCGCACCCTCGCACGCGGCGAGTAAGACCGCGAACGCAAGCCCGAGACGCACCCGCCGTCGACGCGCGAGCATTGGCCCGCATTCCCTCATGCGCGCGTGCGCCACAGGATCCACACGCGGGTCTCCAACACGTCGATGCGCGGCGCGATGCCGATCTGCGCATGCACGCGGCCGTTCTTGCCGTGCAGGTACGTCTTCACGGAGCCGTCGGCACCCGGTTGCGCCTGCGAGTGCGTGACGGTGAGCCCCTGGTCGGTGAGCGCCTTGCGATAGAACGCAACGACGTGATGCTCGCGTGCCACGACGCGATACGCCGCCTTGACGATCCACGCATTGTTCTCCTCGTCGAACCGCGAAGAGGTCGACAGCTTGGTGTCGCCGGGCATTCGCGGCAGCGGAAGCGCGGGTGCGGCAGTGGTGGGCGGCACCGCAGATTCCGGCTCTTCGGGGCGAGGATCGACGGGCTTCGCGATCGAAGCCTCGATCGGCGCGTCGATCACAGCCTCGTCGATCGCGGCATCACCTCCGAGCGACGGCTGCACAGCAGGCGACACCTCGACGACCGGCTCGACCGGCGCAGCGGGCTCCGAATGGTCGACCTCGACCGCCGGCGCGACGTCGCTCTGCGCGATCAGATCGTGGTGCACCGTCGCTGTTGGCCACAACCACCACGTCGTCGTCGTCGCCGTCGCCATCGCACCGATCGCCGCACCGACGATGCGGTCGAGCCACCGCGAATGATCCGGCGAAGCCACTTCGTCGACTCTAGACCACCGGTGCGTTACCCTCCAGCGCTCGACTCGATGTCCGAACCGTTGCAGCCAGGCATGTCGTATCGCGAGTTCGAGATCCTCGCGGAGGTCGGCGTCGGCTCGTTCGCGCGGGTCTACAAGGTGCTCGCGCCCGGCTTCGATCGCCCGTTGGCGCTGAAGATCGCCGAGAACCCGCGGATGAGCGACGAAATGATCACGCGAGCGATTCGCGAGGTCGCCGTACTGCGTTCGCTGAGCAACCCGCATGTCGCGCGACTCCACGGATCGAGCATCGGCTCCGATCACTTCTACGTGCTCATGGACTACGTCGAGGGCGAGCAGCTCGATCACTTCCACGATTTCGATGAGCCGATGGCGCTCGCCGACGCCCTGCGCATCGTGCTGCAGACGTGCATGGGCCTGGCCGAGGCGCACGCGCAGGGCGTCGTTCATCGCGATGTGAAGCCCGCGAACATCTGGATCGAGCCGGACGGCGCGGTCAAGCTGCTCGACTTCGGCCTCGCACGCGCGTGGGGCGTGCCGTGGGCGTACGGCACCAACGCGACGGCGGCGCGTACCGTCGTCGGCACGCCGCACTACTGTCAGCCCGAGCAGTTGACGACGGATCAGCTCACGCCGGCGTCCGACGTCTACAGCCTCGCGACGATCCTTTACGAGCTGCTCTGCGGCTACGCGGTGTTGTTCCCGCAGCGCCACGTCACCGAGGTCGTCGAGGCACTGCGCGACAACCCGATCGCGTGGCTGGACGCGCATGCGATGCGCAACATGGTCCCGATCGCTCGCTATCCCGGCTGCGGTGGGTTACCGGACGCGCTGCTCGATCTACTGCGTCGCTCGCTCGCGAAGGATCCGACCAAGCGCCCGCAGACGTCCGGTGACATGGCGCGCGTGCTCGGCACGATCCTCTGCGATGATCTCGATGCGATGCCCGCCGCCGGCGTGCGCGTCGTCGAGCCCGGACGTCGTCCGACCGATGCTCCGCTCGCGCCGGGACGCCGAACTTTCGGTGCCGACGCGAGCTGCGACCTCGTGCTGCCCGGCTCGGGTGCCGGGGTCGGCGCGTACGTCGACTGGAGCGGCGGTGATCGACCGATGCAGATCCGCCCGGCGACACCGCAGGTCGAGCTGCAGCGCAACGGCGACCTACTGCGTCGTGCCGCGTTCGTCGAGCCTGGCGACGTGTTCGCGCTCGGCGACTGCCACTTCGTGCTGGTATACCCTGACGAGCTCTAGTGCCCTCGACCACTGTCGCTGTGTCGAGGTACTAACGCGGCACGACCTCGAGTCTCAGCGTCGTCTCACGCGTCATGCGACCTCGCGGGCGCACGCTGGCGAGGATCGTCTCGCGCGCACGCTCGGCGAGCGCCGTTGCGATCGATGCCTCTTCGCGGATCCGCTGCGCGCGTGCCTTCGCCATGTGCGGCAGGCGCTCGAGCGTGCGCATCATCGGATCGCGCTCGGGCGACGGCCCGCGTCTCCACAGCTCGACGATCGCCGCGCGTGCGAAAGTCGGAGCCTCGAGTGCGAGCGCCATCGCCTCGCGCACGGCGATCCGCGCGCGCGATGGCAGACCCTCGAGCTGCGCCGACACCTTGCGCACGCGATCGAGCACGCACGTCACCTCGGGATCGTTTTCGAGCCACCGATCCACGACCGATGGCCGCTCCGTCACGCCGAGCGCGACCTGCGTCAGCGCCCGAAGTCCGCCATAGGGAAGGTCGCGGCGTACGGCCAATCCTGCGAGCTCGGTCGCGAGCTCCTGTGCCTCGTCGATCGGCTTGGTGGCCCAGCGCCACGCCGCCTCGATCTTTCCGTCGACAGCAAGCGCGCGATCGATCGCGTCCAGCGGCAGTGCGGCAGTGGCGGTCACGAGCGAGAGACCCTCGCAAGGGCCGTGCCCCGACGGCCGGGTGGTGCAAGTCGGCGGAATCCCATCTGCCCGCTGGGCAGGGGATGCGCGCCACGAAGCGGTCGTTCGGCCAACGCCTGGCTACCTGCGTCGCCGATTGCCTGGCCGATTGTATCGCGGCCTCGCGGATGCGCGCGTCGCCGAACCCCGCGCTCGCTACCGGACGGCGGTACGATGGGCATAGCACGATGGCCGATTACGATCGACAGCTCGAAGCGACGATGACGCTCGGGCTCGTGGGCCTCGAGAGCGCCGCGGATGGCAGCGATCCTGCGGCGCAGCTCGTGATCCTCGTCGGCCCCGATGCCGGCCGCCGATTCCCCGTGCACGACGAAATCGTCATCGGGCGCGACGCGGATGTCGGGGTGGCGGTGCAGGACGACGGGGTCTCGCGGCGACACAGTTCAATCCGTCGCAACGCCGCGGGTGAGTTCATCATCGAAGATCTCGGCAGCCGCAACGGCACGTTCGTCAACGGTCTGCGCATCGGTACCGCGCAGCTGCACTCGGGCGACAAAGTCGCGATCGGCTCGACGACGATCCTGCTGTTCACACAGCACGACCGCTACGAGGAGCAGGTACTTCAGGCGCAGAAGCTCCATCTGCTCGGTCAGCTCGCGGGCGGCATCGCGCACGACTTCAACAACCTCATCGTCACCGTTCTCGGCAACGTCACCTACTTGAAAGACCAGCCGACACCGCCGAGCGAGATGGCGGATTGCCTCGACGAGATCGAGAGCGCGGCGCGCCGCGCTGCGGAGCTCACTGGTCAGCTCATGTCGTTCGCGCGGCCACACCGTCGCGCGCGCGAGGTCGTGGTGCTCGAGCAGCTGGTCAACGAGGTCGTGGGCCTGCTGCGCCGCACGGTGCCGCGCTCGCTCGAGATCCTCACCGACGTGCCGCCGAACCTCGGTGTGATCGGCGACCCGGCGCAGCTGCTGCAGGTGATGATGAACGGCTGCGTCAACGCGAAGCAGGCGATGCCCGGCGGTGGCCTGTTGCGCATCGAAGCGATGCTCGTCCCCGGGCCGACGGGGCACGGTCCGTTCGCGCGCATCGTGATCGCCGACACCGGCATCGGCATGGATGCGGCGACGCTCGCGGCGGCGTTCCAGCCGTTCTTCACCACGAAGGCAAAAGGCGAGGGC
>Ga0105046_10010725_pt1 | contig 14255 bp, 10 predicted proteins | sample MAT03_FD_78385 | JGI IMG/M metagenome (GOLD analysis project Ga0105046, IMG submission 78385) | Freshwater microbial communities from Lake Fryxell liftoff mats and glacier meltwater in Antarctica - MAT-03 (megahit assembly) | ecosystem: Environmental > Aquatic > Freshwater > Ice > Liftoff... | reverse complement strand
TTGAAACTTCTCAGACGAGCGAGGTACGACACGACGGTGTTTTGTTCGTTTGCAGCGGGGAAGAAAAGCCCGGAATTCGATTGAGCCAAAACTAACCCGAAGCGCTAGCGAGGAAACGGCTTGCGAGAATCAACTCGCTGGCGCTTTTTGAAGTTGTGCGTTTCCCGCTATCACAACCCGAAACGCAAGTGAGGGATTGAGTTTAGGCCGTTCGGCTGGGTGTCGAAGAATCCCTCGCTGACGCGTCGGGTTAGGATAATTCCCATTCTTTTCCAACAATTCATCGCTCAGGATTTCAAATAGTGCTACTTCAAAACCAGCGCTCCGGGTTTGTATAAAACCGGCCAATTGCAAAAACTGGCGCTGTCCAATGAGGTACACTCCAATCATCGGTTCTGTTGACCATCGAATCTGATGGCGTTGGTTTTTGTCGTCTTCTATGGGAAGATCACAATGTCTCAGCGAGACATTATTCATACACGTGATGCCATGATGCAGACGATGGATCGCATTTATCGCTATCGCATGACAACGACTTCCGGCGGGAACCTTTCCATTCGCGATGAGAATGGCGATGTCTGGATTTCTCCGGCTCGGATCGACAAAGGCAGCCTGACTCGCAACGATATCGTCTGCGTCAAACTCGACGGAACTGTCAATGGCCCGCACCGGCCATCTTCTGATTCTCCGCGATGTGCACCGTGTGCCGTATGGCGTTCAATATGAATCCGGTGACCGTATCGCCGATTTCGTATCAGCAACCAGTCCAGCCGCAATCCTGGAAAATGATGGTGTGCTTGTGACTGGTTCAACGGTACTTGACGCATTTGATCGTCTGGAAGTTCTTGAATCGACCGCCGAAGCTGTGATCAATTCGCGTGCAATCGGCGAAGTTACTCCCATGCCCGACGCCGTGATCGAAGAACTGAAGGATGCGTTTCTGAAATAGCCCGTTCTGAGCTGCTGATCCAGCGACAAGCATGCGTTCGAGAAGCAGTGTTCTTACCGTAGGACGGGTCTCCAGACCCGTCCAGTTACGTTGAGATCAGGACGGGACTGGAGTCCCGTCCTGCGTCATCGGCTGGAGACAGCAATCACTTTTGCGTCTTCTCGTAAATCTTCGACCGACAAATGCCCAGGCGGTTGCACCAGAATTCAAACATCACCCACAGCGTCAGCAGACCATAACGCGTGCTGCGGCGAAAATTAATACTCGATGCTTCAGCGAAATAACGCACGGGCACCGGGATGTCGCCGAGTCTGAATCCGAAATAAACGGACTGAGCCAGAAACTGTGTATCGAAGACGAAGTCGTTTGAGTTCTCCTGCCAAGGCACGGTCTCAAGCACTTCGCGGCGATAGGCTCGAAAACCGCTGTGAAAATCACCGAGATTCTGACCCAGCATGACATTTTCGAAGATCGTCAGACAGCGATTGGCAATGTACTTCCATGCCGGCATGCCGCCCTGCAACGCTTCGGCTCGCGTACGAATTCGCGACCCAAGAATAACGTCGCAGTTGCCCAATCGGATAAGTTCGGCCGCCACGGGGATGACTCGACTGTCGTATTGATAGTCGGGATGAATCATCACCACAATATCAGCGCCGCGTTCCAGAGCTGCCGTGTAGCAAGTCTTTTGATTCCCACCGTAGCCGGTATTTTTTTTGTGGGAAATCACCGTCAGTCCCAACGATCGAGCAAGTTCTACTGTGCGGTCTTTGCTGCAGTCATCGACAAGGATGATTTCGTCAACGGTACCCGGCGGAATATCGCGAAGAGTCCTCTCAAGAGTTGATTCAGCATTGTAGGCCGGCATCACGGCAATGATGCGAGGCTTGTCGTTCGATTGCATGGTGGAGAGATCTGTTAAGGTGACAAACAACGCTGAATTTCAGATGTCGAAACAAAAACTTCGTTTTCCATTTTGAACCGGGCTTAGACTGGGTCGTCGCCAGAATCTGAATCCCTCGAATCAGCTGGCTTCACAACGGCATGCGCCGCAGATGTCGCAACACGCAGCGTGTCCGCCATGTAGTCAACTGGTGCGGCCCAGCCGGTGAAGAGTTCGAATTGCTTGGCCGCCTGACGCACAAACATTTCCACGCCGCTGACAGTCGGACAGCCACGCTCTCGAGCCTGTTTCAGCAATAATGTCTGTTCGGGATTGTAGACAGTATCAAACACCAGCATGGAATCGCTCATCCAGTGCTGTTCGAACGGCGTTTCATTCAGCTTGGGATGCATGCCGACAGACGTGCAATTCACCAGCACGTCACAGTATTCGGCACCGCGATTTTCCCACGACACATGTTGGCATTCCAGTTCTGCCGCCAGGGACTTACCTCGTTCACGCGTTCGATTTGTGATCGTGACCACGGCTCCGGCAGTCTTCAAGGCGTACCCAATAGCCCGTGAAACACCACCAGCTCCAAGAATCAGCACTTTGCGACCAGCGAGATCCGGTACGCTGCCAGCTTTTTTCAGTCCATCCTGAATTGCCTCCTGCGCGGCAGATGCATCGGTATTGATTGCAATCCACTCATTGTTACGCATACACACAGTATTCGCCGCACCGATCAGATCGGTTTCTTCCGGGATAATATCGCAGTATTGCATCACGGCCTCTTTATGAGGGATCGTAACGCTGTAACCAATGATGCTCAGTTTTTCGAATTCCGTGAGTGATTCCATGAGCACGTCAGCCGGAATCCGCAGCGGCAGGTAAACCGCATCAATGCCCAGCTTGCGAAAAGCTGCGTTGTGAATCAGCGGACTTTTGCTCTGCGCGATCGGATCGCCGATCACGCCAAAGACTTTCGTCACGTTTGTGATCTTGTTGAACCGGTACAGATTGCGAACTTCAGCATACGTCAGTTGCCCAGGAGCCATTTCACGTTCGCGACTGAAACTGGCGTACGTAAAAGGTGCACCCTCTCGACCACAAAGGATGCGGCTGATGGTACCCATTTCTCCCATGCAGAATCCAACAGTCGGAATCTTGGAAGACCTCACCATTTCCAGCATGCGTACGTTGTCTGCGGGCGCATTCGCCATCGTTACAATCTTGATGATGTCGGGATCACAATCCGCCATACGACGATGAATGTCATACAGCTCCAGCGGTGTCTCTTCGAAATTGTGATAGCTGACGATGCGTTTTGTCTTGCCGTAGCGACGGATGGACTTTGCAATGTCTTCCTCAAGATCAACGTATTCGGCGCCGCCGATGATGGCTTCACGCAAAATGGCCAGACGTTGTTCTTCGGTACCAAACCAGCGGCCACGATCCGCACGACGGCGACACGTCACAACAACCGGCGTCGGACGATCCTTCAGCAACAGCCCGATATCCGGCCGCTTGCGCATATAATCGACGCGCAACTCCACCAGTTCTGCCTTCTTGCCAGCCAGAGCACGGTGCTCTTCCATCATTGACGAATGCCGAGTTCGTCCAACGCTAACGCAAATCATAAACGTTCTAATCCGCCGGTGAGTTTCTGACACATCCGCTGCACGCCATGGCAGCGACCTTGGAGGACACCCGAGGCTCGCGAAGTCTAGAATATCTTCGCCATCATAGTGAGCGTGAAAGTCAGCATCGCCGGATTTTTGAAGGGAACGCCAGCGAATCTCTACCAATCGCTTGTGAAATAACCGATTTTTACGGGTCTGAGTTTATTTTGCCAACGTGACTTCGCGTGAGCCGAACGCGCGAGCGTCGGGCTTTTTGCCACGAAAAACGGTGTTCGTGCCAAAGCGCGAGGCTAGCCCACGGCTCATAGAAAGTCAAAGCCCGAGGCTAGCGCCTACGGCTCATACAAAGATCAGACACTGTTCAACTATTCCATGACCGAGAAGTAGTTCAGAACAGCTGCATCGAATGCTTCGTTGCTCAATTCCAGCGGCTCTGAATGGTACTGACAATAGTTGCGAACCTGCAGCAGCAGGTCTCGCGGCTGACACAGACGGTACGGTCGATTTTTGGGCTTATAGTGTACATCCACCAGATATCTGATGACTTCAGGGCGATGCTGGAAATTCAGCTTTTCGCACATGATGCCGAACAGTTCCACAAACTCTGCCTCCGTTGGATCGGGGACTTCGATCTTGTAGGGAATACGACGCAGGAACGCGCCATCGACCAGATCCTTCGGTTCCAGGTTCGTCGAGAACACGATCAACTGGTCAAACGGCATCTGAATCTTTTTGCCGTTTGGCATGTTCAGGTAGTCGAATCGCTTTTCCAGCGGCACGATCCAACGATTCAACAGCATATCAACTGGCATCTTCTGACGACCGAAGTCGTCGATGACCAGAGTGCCGCAGTTACTCTTCACCTGCAGCGGCGATTCGCAGATTCGTGATGTTGGATTGAGTGAAATTTCCAGTTCGTCCATCGTCAACTCACCGCCGGCGATGACCGTTGGTCGCTTGATCTGCACCCACCGACGATCGATGTCCGTTGAATCCAGCAGTCCCGAATTCTGGCCTTCCTCCGGAACTTCTTCATGCACAGCCGGGTCAAAGATGCGCATGATGTCGCCTTCGATACAAATCGCGCGGGGAATCCAGACGGTGGTTCCAAACGCCCCGGTAACTCGCTCAGCAATACTGGTCTTGCCGTTGCCCGGTTCTCCAAATAAAAACATGCCGCGACCGGAATTGATGGCCGGGCCAAGGCGATTCATCATCGTTTCATTGATGATCAACCCTTTGAACGCACGCTTCAGGTCAGCTTTCGTGACGACCTGCCCCGCAATGCTTTGTTCCGAAACGGACGCAACGTAGTCTTGCAGAGAAACAGGCACGGCTCCAAAATATGTACATTCCTGTTGATATCTTCGAGCACGCTCGCGGCCTGATTCGGTAATGCAGTATTCCGAATCGCCGGTTGAAGTTGTGCCAGCCAGATCAATATGTTTATCCTGTCGCAGTTGCTTAAGTACTGGCTCAAGCACCTTGAACGGCAATCGCAGCTGGCCAGCGACGCGGCGACTGGTTTCGACGCCCATCTGAAACAGAAATCGCATGATAATCTTTTCGATCATCGCCGGATTGATTCCCGTTTCACGCATCGTGCGCGGCTGTCGCGGAACAAATGCATCCTTGGCCGCAGCCCCCTTGCTTCCGGTGTTGCTCTTGCTGCCTGCACTGGGCTCACCCAGCAACATGTTCACACGATTGAAGAGTTCATCGAGGCCTTCGCTGGCGTCTGATTTCGGAGCGGATGAAAGTGTCACGCAATCTGTCCTTGTGAATCTGCATTTTTTCAGGAATTACAACGGTATCTGCGACAGACCGGAATTCGATCGATGCGGCACCACTGCCGCGAGGGCATTTCTCCAGACTCAATCATCTATGTCGCAAAATGCGATACAGTCAAACTGTGTTGATTCCTCTGACCATTTCGACACAATGCCGATTGTCGCAAAGCACGGTCGTGTGACTTCTGCGTCCTTGCGCCGCTGATCCTGCGCAATCGATTGATACCAACTCTTAAATTTATACGTCATAACCGTTGCAACTGGCGGATCGCAGTGCTGCCGACGGTCTGGAAATTCATCATGCGTTTCAAAGATAAAGTGGTCATTGTCACCGGCGGCAGCAAAGGCATCGGCGAAGGCTGCGCTCGCGTGTTTTGCCGGGAAGGCGGACTTGTGAGCATCCTCGCCCGCGGCCCTGCCGCTGGCAATGCGCTGGCTGAAGAATTGAATGCCACCGGCCCCGGACGAGCGATTTTTGTGCCATGTGACGTGGGCGATCACCTGCAGCTGAAGAACGCAATCGAGCAATCGGTGGCAACATTCGGTCGACTGGACTGCATTATCAACAACGCCGGGCAGCATCCACCGGCGATGACGATTGATGAAACATCGGTGGAGTTCATGGAAGAACTCATGCGCATCAACTACATCAGCACATTCGCCGGATCGCGTTACGCCGTGCCGCATCTGCGCAAAACACACGGCACGATTGTTAATATTTCATCAATGACAGCCGTCCTCGGGCAGGAACATTCCACCGCCTACTGCGCAACAAAGGGCGCTCAGGTCAGTCTGACGAAATCTCTGGCGATTGAACTTGGCCCGGCTGGCATTCGTGTCAACGCGATTCTGCCGAGCAACATTGATACGCCCTTGATGAGAGACTGGGCGGCGACGCTGCCAGACCCGGCGTCTGCGTTGAATCGCGTGTCTGCCATGCAGGTTTTCGGCCGTATGGGCACCATCGAAGAAATGGGCGAAGTCGCTTTGTTCCTTGCCAGCGATGAATCAAGTTTCATCACCGGTCAGGCGATCGAAGCCGAAGGTGGCGCCAGTCTGGATTATTAGTCAACGTAACGAAAATCCACAGACGCAAACAGACCGTGAAACAGTGCGGCCCATGCCGGCTGCGAATCTGTTCGATCGTTGAGCAGATTCACAGCAGCCGTCATTTCTTCACGCGAAGGATCACGGCCCAGACAAATTCTCCATGAGTTTCGAATGCTTCCCCCCGCATCGTCGCCGTGATACGCCGCTGAATTCATAAACTGAACTGCCGCTTGCTGAGACTGTTCCATGACAAACGGGCTGTTCAGCATGTAAAGCGACTGAGCCGGACGCAGACTGTTTGTCCTTTTTCCGGCAACGACGTTCGGATTGGCGACATCGAAAACTTCAAACAGGTCGAGCATCGTGTTTCGAAATGACGGCACATAGACGCTGCGGCACAGCAATGGATGTTCATCATGGTGATAGGCATTGTCATACGTTGACAGGTTTGCAATTGTGCGGCCAGAATGAATCGACAAATCCAGTGCTCCACTGATCTGCAGTAACGAATCACGAATGGATTCCGCATCCAGACGGCGGCGAGTTCCGCGCGCGAGCAAACGGTTCTCCGGATCTGCATGGCTCGCTTCGGGAGACACATCAGAACTTAGCCGGAATTGCGACGTCAGGCACAGGCGTTTCACAAGCTTCTTTGTGGACCAATGATCCTCCGAGACGAAAGTATCAGCCAGGTAGTCAAGCAGTTCCGGATGAGTCGGGCGGTCGCCAGTTTCACCAAAGTTGTCCGGTGTTCGCACGATGCCTTCGCCCATCACATGCATCCAGACTCGGTTCACGTAGACGCGAGCTGTCAACGGGTTGCCTGGTGAAGCAATCCATTCCGCCAGTTCTCGTCGTCCGCTGGAAGTTTCAGCCTCCGCCGCAGAAAGAGTTGCACTGAGATTGCGTGGCGTGGCGACACTGATGAAACCACGCGGAACAACGGCTCCAAGATTACGAATCTCACCGCGAACATGAACATGCCAGTCCGCAGGTTTCTGTTCATCCCGTACACTCATTGCAATCGGGATCTCCGGTTTGTGCTTTTTATGTTCCGCCCGATCTGCTTCCAGCTTCTTTAACTGTTGTTCGAGCAATGCCACATTCATGGCATCTTTGGCGTTCTCTTTTTGTGGTGCCGCAGCGGGAGCATCCGCGGGGGTTGAAGCCGCCAGCGCTGACTTCCCAGCTTCAATGAACTGAATCGCATCAGCAATGACATGACCCGCAGACGCCTCCGAAGCTTTGATGCTAACCTTCGCGGAGGATGCTGCATCGAATCGAAATCGCCCAAGTTCTGCAAATACGCCGTCACCCGGTGGAGCAACTTTCTGACTGACCATCACAATTGATTCGCCATCTGCGTGCACGATCAGAACCGGCACACTGTCCGAACGACTCTCGCCGGAATTGATGACCATCCGAACCAGATATTCACCATCGTTCGGCAACTTTGCTTCATAGTGGACTGCGATCCCGGTTCGCGGCGCGTTGCTGTGCATGTAGCCATTGCCGATAAATGGCTGCTGCGAACTTGATGCAACCCACGCGCCTTCAAAGGTGGCATCCGTATCGTCAACAATCACGCCGGCCAAAGTTTCGCGAGACGGTGATTTTGATGCCACCGCCGCATTCTGTTTTCCTTTCGGCAGAGACTTCTTGACGGTGGCGATTTGTTCTTCAAACTTCTTATCCTGTCCCGCCCATTGATCAACTGCCGCCTTGTCGTAGCCAACTTTCAACGGAGCCGTGACAAAGTCACTGACATTGTTTGGCAGCAGTGACATTGTACTACGAAAAATGCCTGCCAAAGCGTAATAGTCAGTCGTTGGGATCGGATCGAATTTGTGATCGTGACAGCGGCAGCACCCGAGCGTCATTCCCAGAAACGTGCGTCCCATCGAATCGATTTGCTCATCCACCACGTCCATGCGAAGTTGATCTTTGTCCTGCTCCTCGTAGTTGATCGCCCCCAGCATCAGATACCCGACACCAACCAATTGTTCGTCATGCTGCGCGTCGCTGTCAGACGGCAACAGGTCACCGGAAATATGTTCACGCACCAGTTGGTTGAATGGCTTGTCAGTATTGAATGATTGAATCACGTAATCTCTAAATCGCCAGGCATCCGGCAGCATCAGACTTCGACCGCCGCCGGTGGATTCTGAGAAGCGCGCGACATCCAGCCAGTGACGTCCCCAGCGTTCACCAAACTGCGGCCACTCCAGCAATCGGTCCACCGTTGTTTCCATCGCTGCGTCTGGATTATTCGCCCATGCACTGGCGAATTTCTCCTGCTCGGCCAAAGTCGGTGGCAATCCGGTCAGCACATACGTCAGCCTTCGGATCAGAACATCCGGTGTCGCTTGCACAGCCCGATCGACACCTTCACCTGTTTCATCTGCGGTCTGTCGTTGAGCCGCAATGAGTCGATCAATGTCAGTCGTCGCCCAGGAAACATCTCCTACGGGGATTGGTGGTCTTTGTACCGGACGAAAACTCCAGAACTCACGCCCCTGCTCCAGATCGATCGCAGTTTTCTTACGCACAACATCGCCGCTGCGAGGATCAATTGCACCATTCTGAATCCATGTCGAAAAATCGTCGATAATGTTATCGGGGAGCTTTCGATCCGGCGGCATTTCCAGCGACGCGTGCCGCATAGCGTCGAGGATCAAGCTGGCCCTGGAATCTCCCGGAACCAATGCCGGGCCGGTATCTCCTCCCAGCATGACGCCCTGTCGTGAATCCAGCAGCAAGCCACCTTTCACATCTTTGGCGTCAGTGGAATGACAAGAATAACAATGCTCAACCAGCACCGGGCGAATTCGTGATTCAAAGAATTCGATTTTCTCCGCATCATTCGCCATGCCCGTGCGAACGCTTACAGACAGCACGAGAATCAAAATCAGTGATCGCATCATGGTTCTATCTTGTTCCGGTTTGTGTGCCGGCTTGCATCTACAACTTCCATTCTTAATCCTACTCTTACTCATAATCCTAATCGATTCGTTCAAAAGGATTTACCAACTGCTTGACGTAGGGCGGGAAAACCGAATCTGCTGATCGCCCACTACCCACGCAACCCGGCGTTTTTCATCAAAGCCGCCGTCGCGGTGTACGACTCCCGATCCCATGCTTCGACACTCACTGATTCGCAGTTGCTTACTCACTCATACTCGCATAATCCGGCAATAATGGTAAATTCTGCTGCAATTCTATTTCACCTGGATCGCAAGTAAAAGCTCAATGTATTCTGTGAGGCAATCAATGCAGGATGATACGCGGTTTGCCAATTTCTCATGGGAAACAACGCGACGACTCGGCTTCGCCGTACTGGCGATTGTTGGCACGGCGAGTTTTTTGTTGGTCACATTGGCGTTTCAACCCGGATGGGCAAATGGCTGGCCTATGGGAATCTCCAAACACGTCGTATTCTCCGTCTTTGTCACCACAATGCTTATCCTGATCATCTCATCGTGTTGCGCTGTTTTGGTCGCAATTGTGAGTTATCTGGTGCAGGAAACCACAAACAGACAAGTCACTGGTTGGTCAACATTTCTTGTGGCTATAGTATTGCTGTGCCTCAGTATCTCCTTCGCAACTCCACGAGTCTTTGCTGCGATTCACGCCAGCATCAAGAGTGAATGGCAATAAACGACAGGTACACATCGACTACCCACGCAACCCGGCCTTCTTCATCAAAGCCGCTGTCGCCAAGTATGCTTCCCGAACCCATTCTTCAACCCGATCCGGTTCTGGCGAATACTCGAGCTCAATCGACATCGTACCACCCATGTCGAGCTTTGCAATTTCTTTCAGGTAACCATCAAAATCCACAACGCCACGCCCCGGAGGCAAATCGCCATGACGCCGACCGTCGCAATCGGAAATATGCACATGGATCGCTTTATTTTTAAGCCGACTCACTTCTTCTGGTTTTACGCCGGCTAACTGCAAATGCGATACGTCGATATTTGCCGCCAACGCCGGATGCCCGGCATCATCCAGAAATCTGACCATATTGTCGACGTTATTCACCAGCGACAAATGAAAGGGTTCCAGTTCCAACGCGATTTTCAGACCCAGCTTCTGAGCATAATCAGCCAGTCGGCGGCAGTTATCGACGCCTGTTTTCCACTGTTCAGCAGGTGGAATAACTTCCTGATTCCAAATGTATTCACCCAATACCAGCAGCAGGTTTTCCGCTTCCAGTTCGTAGCACAGATCCAGAAACTTCTCACAGCGATCCAGATGAAACCGCTGCACTGACGGGTTGAAATCGATCAATCCAGTCGCCACACAACAGACGGAAATAATTGGCAGATTCGCCTTCGCACATTCGCGACGAATCAGCTTTCGCTCTCGCACGTCGATATCCAATGGATCGGTAAAGATATCGATGCAGTCAAACCCGATCTCCCGAGTCTTCTGAATCCCCCACGCAGTATCGCGTCCCGCCTGAGCCCACGCGCTGTTGATGAGTCCTAGTTTCACACCGAGTCCCCTTGTGGCTTCATTTGGAAAATCCCCGTTGGGATTCGTTGCACGTTAATGAAATTTCCTCCGCAGGTCGAACGTCATCATCGGTGAGCCGGACTCAGATCGTTTGTGTCTTGTGGTGAAATCGGTTCTTCGGCGAGCGGCAGCTTAGGAATTGCCAATCCCGAACCTGCGGGCCAGTCAACCATTTACGATCCACCGCGCTGAAGGATGCAGATCTGGGACAGATCTGCCTACTCTGTACGCCGACCTGTCCCAGGTCGGATTCCTTCGGCGTGGTGATATCTTTGGTAGACTTGATTCTGCCGCCTCGCCTTATATTGTGACTCATATTCATGTCTTCACATCACGGCTGCCAAAAAGGAAACGTAAGCAATGCCCAAAGCCCTCAAAAAGTGCTACCGCTCTCTGATGACCATCGGCCTGGTTGCACTGGCGGCTCATGCCGTATCTGCAGCCGAAACGCGACCAAACGTCATTGTTATCTTGTGCGATGACCTTGGCTTCGGAGATCTGGGATGTTACGGCCATCCGCATATTCAGACACCGAACCTGGATCGATTAGCGGCCGAAGGCATTCGCTTTACAAATTTCTATTCCGCCGCACCGGTCTGTTCTCCTTCACGAGTTGGCTTGATGACAGGACGATCCCCCAACCGCGCGGGCGTTTACGACTGGATTCCAGAAGCAAAGCCCAAAGGAGACGCCAAACCAGATGCCCGTGAGTTGGTCCACATGCAGCGACATGAAGTCACTTTGCCTCAGTTGCTGAAAACTGCTGGCTACGCCACCTGCATGGCGGGAAAATGGCACTGCAATAGTGTGTTCAACGACGCTGCTCAACCGCAACCTGGCGATGCCGGTTTTGATCACTGGATGGCAACGCAAAACAACGCCGGTCCGTCACACGAAAATCCCCGCAACTTCGTACGCAACGGGCAAACGGTGGGAGAAATGAAAGGCTTCAGTTGCCAACTGGTTGTCGATGAAGGAATCAACTGGATGGAGAAGCAAACTGCTGCGCATCCTGATCAGCCGTTCTTCATGTATCTGGCATTTCACGAACCACACGAACCTGTCGCTTCGCCGCTGGAATTGGTTGAAAAATATGCGGCAGTCTCTGTTGAACCGGATCAGGCACAATTTTTCGCGAACGTACACAACGTCGATCTGGCCGTCGGCCGACTTGTTGAGAAACTGCACCAAATGAAAGTTCGCGACAACACGCTGATTGTGTTCTCATCCGACAACGGACCGGAAACATTGCGTCGATACAAAACAGGCAATCGATCATGGGGCCGGACGGGGATTCTGCGTGGAGTCAAACTGCATACACACGACGGCGGCTACCACGTCGCAGGAATTATGAACTGGCCAGCAGGAATCAAGAATCCGCACACCGACAACAACGTCGCATCGTCACTCGACGTGTTGCCGACAGTTTGTGAGCTTGCCGGCGCAAATTTGCCAGCAATGCGTCCTCTGGACGGCATCAGTCTGGTGCCGCTGCTCACATCAGGCGATATGCCGGAACGCGCAAGGCCACTTGTGTGGACCTATTACAACGCCATTAATGACGCTCGAGTCGCCATGCGGATCGGTCCGTGGAAACTTCTGGCTCGATTAAATTCTGGCAAGTTCCCTCGCTATGAAAACCTCACGCCACAGCGCCTGCAGGAAGCGAAAGACGCAACTCTGACCGATTTCGAAATCTACAAGGTCAGTGACGATCCAGGTGAAACGCTGAATTTGACAGGTCGCGGCCTTGAGACTGAGCAGCAACTCAAACAACAGCTGGAATCAGAATACCGTTCACTGGTCAATGACTCCTTCGCGTGGGATCTCAAAGCAGAGTAGCCAACAGTCCCGAAAGGTACGTCAGGCTTTCCAGCCTGACATGAATCACAACAAGTCAGCCTGGAAAGGCTAACGTACTGTAAAATGCACTACGACATCCCAAACGATTCCCGCAGCAACTCCGGCATCAACATTCCATATCGAAACGAATGACCGGTTGTCAGATTGTGAAACACCACAACCGCCGGGCTGAACAACGCGGCATCCATCGCGTAAAAATCATGATTCGCAGCCTTGAACAGCGACAGAAATGTTTGTCCGTGAGATGCAGACGAATTGGACGGCACTTTTTCACCGACAGACTTGATCGCGTCATCACTGCATCGAACCCACAGATTCACCGTCGCACCGTAAAGGATGGAATCGTTTGTGCGTCCGATGCCGTTCAGATCATTCTTCGCAACTGGCGGCAACGGAGCTCTGCCAGTGCCACTGACGATATTCTTTAACGGAAAGTGCAGCTCATGCAGTTTGTGCAGCGCTGTTTCGACGGATCTTGCCACGACCTGAATGTTGCCAGCCTGTGACGCCGTTGGAGCGACCGCCAATGTCAGCCGACATTTTTCCGGTAAAGATTTTTGAATCAAATCAATCGCCGATTGTGACGGCATGGCCCCCGCTTCCAGCACGCCGATGGCCGCGCGTCCGTCTTCTGACTCCGGCAGATGCTTGAAGATTTCTTCCTTTCGCACCAGCGACCGCATCGGGCCGGAACCCATCGCAAAGTAGTTGTCCGTTGCAATTTTCCAGCCAGCATATTGACTCATCAAACACGCAGCGACAGGATGATCCGTCCGCACGAAAACCTGAGGCACATCAACCAACTGTGAATCACCAGGCACGATCTCTACGTCGGCCATTCCGGAGAGGCAGATTTTTGCGAGCAGCACACCGGCGTCCAGCCCGCCTTCGGCCTTAACGCCAAAATCCAGCAACTGCACGCCGTCGAGCTGCTCGACCCCGATACGCAGACTTTCTGTTCGAGACTTCGCAAACGCCGTCAAATACCCGGCGCGTTGGTTAAGATTCCTAACGTGTGTCACTGCATACTCCGGCAAACACGGCGGCAATGAGATCGTCAGCCGCCTTCCATGTGATTCCAACAACAACATCCACAACAATTCGGGCGGAGTATAACTCCTTGAAACTGATTTGACACAATACGCATACTTCTTAGGATTTGTCTTGAAATAATTTCTGTAATTCGCCGTAGGATGGACTTCCAGTCCGTCCCGAAAAATGACGGACTGGAAGTCCATCATACATGTTGCAAACCCGCATATTGTTTCGGGACAATTACTTAACAGAAACGGCATGCAGTGGCTAAATTCGATTCATCAAGCCCAGCCTCGAGTTTTGCCCGTGAGGCGCCGGTCGAATTTAAGGGGCGATGAATTTAAGCGGCAGGCACTTGCTCATTATGTTGTCAGGACGATTGAGGAAGCAGAGAATCGCAGCATTCCTGCATGACTTCTTTACTCCCACTGCGCACTCCTGTTTGAATTTTTCCAGACCCCACGATCTCCTCACCCCGATTTCTTCCGGTGCCATGAGCGAAGATCAGAGTCTATTAGTGTTCC
>Ga0105046_10010723_pt1 | contig 14257 bp, 11 predicted proteins | sample MAT03_FD_78385 | JGI IMG/M metagenome (GOLD analysis project Ga0105046, IMG submission 78385) | Freshwater microbial communities from Lake Fryxell liftoff mats and glacier meltwater in Antarctica - MAT-03 (megahit assembly) | ecosystem: Environmental > Aquatic > Freshwater > Ice > Liftoff... | reverse complement strand
GGTTATCACAAATCGCGGATCGACTTGCCGCCGCCTCCGATTCGCCGCGTGAAGATAGTAATGGACAGGCTTCCAAGACGGCCCGGTCTTTAATTGTTCTTTGGATGCAGGGCGGCCCAAGCCAGCTCGAGACCTTTGATCCTCATGCGGGTAGTAAAATCGGAGGCGACGTGAAAGCAATCTCGACGTCGATTCCCAAGATCGAAATAGCAGACACGATGCCTCAGACGGCAGAGTGGTTGCATACGGGTTCTTTGATCCGATCGATCGTTAGCAAAGAGGGCGATCACGAGCGAGCCTCTTACCATTTGAAAACAGGTTGGAGGCCCGATCCAACGCTGGTCCATCCATCCATAGGAGCGGTTCTTTGCCACGAGACAACGGATTCGATTGAAATACCGCGTCACGTTACCATTCTGAGCGGCCAATGGCCGGCTCGAGGCGGCTACTTGGGAGGCGACTTAGACGCTTTCCAGTTGAACGACCCACAACAACCCCTTCCCAATCTCGAGAGCCCCGCACCTAATGCAGACGTTCAAGCTCGTTTGCAAAAGTTATCATCGATGGTCGAAGCCGAGTTTGCACGAGGTCGGTTTGCGAACTTGAATCGCGAGAAAACGCAGCACGCAACGGCCACTGAACGAGCGATTGCGATGATGGGGAGTGATCAGATCAAAGCCTTCAACGTTCAAGACGAACCCAAGACAGTGCGAGACAAATTCGGTGATACTCCCTTTGGTCGCGGCTGCCTGGCTGCAATTCGACTAGTCGAACAAGGAGTGCGATGCGTGGAGGTAGAGCTGAGTGGCTGGGATAGTCATATCAATAACCATGAACTCCAAAGTGGTCGCTGCAAGATTCTCGATGGGGCCTTAGCCTCACTTCTCCGAGAACTCAAAGCTCGCGACCTGCTCGATTCCACGTTAGTAGTATGCGGCGGCGAGTTCGGGAGAACTCCAGAGATCAACGTCACTGGTGGTCGCGACCATTGGCCCGCCGGGTTCAGTACCTTTATCGCCGGAGGTCCGATGCGACGCAGCTACGTTCACGGCGCCACGAGTAATTCACCATCCAAAGAATCCGACAAAAACTGGGACGAGATAAGTGACAAAGTAACCGTCCCGGATCTTCATGCCACCCTTCTTACCGCCCTCGGAATCGACATCAGCCGCGAGATCAAAACCCCAATTGGCCGCCCGATGGTCCTGAGCGAAGGAACTCCCGTGAAAGCGGTCTTGGATATGTGATCGAATTCTGGAGCACCAATGCCAGGCCTGATGAAAATGCTATTTTTCCTTCGCCATTAAGCGCTAGCTCAGGGTTCCTTCCACTAAACATCCAATCACGATAATCGCCGCGCGTCACCCGTGGCTAGCGCCAACGGCTCAGGTTTCTTTTGGTTAAAGCTTATTGGCTTCTTCCGGCAAGGGACCTTGGCGATTTGTCTTCTGTAGAATACGCTCGGAGTCATAATCTGAACCCAATTGCTTTTGCCCTTTTTACAGAAATAGCTTTTTAGCGTGACTACATGGCGAGACGAGTATCCTTTTGAATCTCGTTACATGACTGTTCCAGGTCTAAATTCCACTGGTACGTCGCCACAGCCGCGAATTCACTATATCGACCAATCGAAATCATTGGATCCTTCCCAAACCATTCTTTGCGTTCACGGGAATCCTACTTGGTCTTTCTATTACCGTTCGATTGTTAGTCGATTCCAGAGCACGACCCGAGTCGTGGCTATAGACAATTTAGGATGTGGGCTAAGCGATAAACCCGCGAACTATGATTACTGTTTGAAAAACCATACAAACAACTTGATTCACTTGATCGATCAACTGGATTTGAAGAACATTCTGTTAGTCGTTCATGATTGGGGTGGGGCAATCGGCTTGGGTGCAGCTGTTGCTCGTTCTAATCGCGTTGACAAATTGACTATCTTGAACACGGCTGCATTTGTTCCACCTTATATTCCAAGAAGGATTGCTGCTTGTCGTATCCCGGTCCTAGGAAGCTTGGCCATTCGCTACGCTAACGCTTTCGCTTGGACGGCGACTTTTATGGCGATTGATCGACTAAAAAAATTGCCCACGGAAACCAAAGCGGGGCTACTATTTCCTTATCAGACTCCAGCTGATCGAGTTGCAATCGATCGATTCGTTCAGGATATCCCGATGCAAAAAAGCCATCGTACTTGGGAGGTACTAACTCAACTCGAAAGAGACTTGCCGATACTTGCGAAGAAGCCGGCAACATTTGTTTGGGGTATGAAGGATTGGTGCTTTAGACCGGAATGTCTAGATCGATTGAGTTTGCTTTTGCCGCAAGCCAAAGTGCAAAAGCTAGAGGATGTCGGCCATTATGTGATGGAGGAAGCCCCCATGGAAGTTGGAGACGCCATCCAAGATTTGCTGAACACGAAAGTCTAGCTCGACAACCATGCACATCAATTCTTTGGTTGCGATGTCATTAGATTCCTTAGCAGAGATGCGACTCTCTGTCGTGGATTCGTTGGGGACCGTTGCAGCGGCTGCGTGTTTGTTGGAGGCCTCTGCGATTAAAGCCGGGAACGTGCATCCCACCGCATGCTTCCTAGACATGAACTACGATCATTTTCGATGTTCGGCCGAAGTGATTGGTAGAACTATTGATGAATACTTTCTTCAGGATGGTGTTCCATCTGTCGGTGAATGTATTCACGAAATGGCATCGGCGACGAAGCGACACGTAGGGGTCAACACGAACCTCGGGACACTTATTCTGCTCGGGCCGTTGCTGATTGCTGCGAACGATCAGCCAGCATCAAGGCGAACCCGAGCAGCATTCCAAAGTTCGGTCTCGAACGTGTTGGCGAGACTAAATCATTCCGATAGTAAATCGGTCTATCAGAGCATTGCCCTCGTGAATCCCGGAGGACTCGGTAGATCCTCCAAGATGGATGCGAATGACGATCCACCGGTTTCGGTTCTGGATGCGATGCGATTTGTCCAAGATAAGGATGACGTAGCCAAGCAATGGGTCACGGATTACGAAACTGTTTTTTGCCTTGCGGATAGCTTGGATGCATGGAATTTTGCTTACAAAGAGGACGGTGGCTTAAACTGGTTGAGCGGAATAGCGGCCATCCAGATCGACTATTTGGCTCACAATGTAGACAGCTTGATTGCTCGAAAGAATGGATACGAAGTGGCTATGGAAGTTCAACGACGAGCTGCAGAATTAAACGGATTGGCGTTTCCGGGGCATTTGGAAAAAGAAGGGCTTTGGCAGGATTTCGATGCTTTTTTGAGAGCCGACGGCCATCGCCGCAATCCGGGAACAACGGCTGATTTAATTGCGGCGGCAGCCTTCGTATCGCTGGCGCGCGACGAATCAGGGGCTTAGAAACCTACGAAGCCCGGTGGGAGCGCCTGAAGGCTTTACTCTAGCGCTGGTGTTCAGGCTTCAGCCGCTCCCCCCGATGAGCCTGTCCGATCGAAAGTATTGCTTGGTCAGTTTTTGCAATTGTCATGTGGTAAAAGACGCTGGACGAGTAAACTAGTCCTTGTCCAAGAAAAGGCGTTCGCCTTTTCTCCAAAAAGTTCTCGTTACCTCGTATTGCCGAATCGATTCGCGATGAAGATTAGCACGATTCCAAAACTCTATCGAAACGTTAGGCGCTGGCAAGAGATTATTGTCGTGCTCCGACGCTACGGTTTGGCAGATTGGCTGAGTCGGTTACAGTTGGACTTTATTCGCGATTGGATTAAAGACGAATCAGGCATTCCACTCTCCAGCTATTCTCGCGAGACGCGTGTTCGCATGGCTCTGACGGATTTAGGGCCTACATTCATTAAGCTGGGGCAAGTTCTCTCGTTGAGGCCGGATCTTGTCGGGTCGGATTTAGCGATTGAGCTTCAGCAATTACAGACGCAAGTTCCACCGGATCCCTACGAACGCGTCCAGCATGCAATCGAAAGCGAACTTGGAATGAGTGTTCAGGAAGCATTTGCTTCCTTCGATCAACAACCCTTGGCTTCCGCATCGATTGGGCAAGTACATCGAGCGACCTTACATGATGGAACCGAGGTGGTCGTCAAGGTACAGCATGAAAATATTCAGGCGAAGGTACGCGAAGACATGGAGGTATTGGCAGGATTGGCTGGTCTCGCCGAACGTATTCCGGAGCTTGCCGCTTGGCAGCCGAAGGTTTTGGTCGAGCAGCTCTCGCGATCGCTAAAACGAGAATTGAGTTTTACACGCGAGCTGAATAACCTACAAGTATTTAACGCAAAATTCGGTTCGTTTGCTTCGGTTCGTATTCCTAAGCCCTACCCCAAGTTCTCGACCGCTCACGTGCTGACGATGGAACGATTGGAGGGCCAGAGCATTGCTTTGTATGTGTCTCAGGACCAAAACGATCCGGATGAACATTGCCGCAACCTCGATAGAATCTCGCGTCGCGCGGCCGAGCTCTACTTGGAGATGATTTTTACGGCCGGTATTTATCACGCCGATCCGCATCCAGGCAACGTCTTGATTCTTTCAGACGGTACTTTGGGCCTTTTTGACTTTGGAATGGTTGGCCGGATCGACGACTCCTTGCGTGAGACGATTGAAGAGATGCTTTTAGCAGTGTCTTCATCGGACGTGATGCTTTTGACATCTCTCATCAAACGCGTGGGTAGGCCGCCAGTACGCTTGGATGAGAGTAGCCTGAGTATCGACGTCGCAGAGCTAGTTACAACTTACGGTTCGCAGTCGCTAGACAGCTTTGACGTTGCTGGGGTGTTGAATGATATGACAGATATCTTGCATCGTCATCGTATTTCGCTTCCGCCACAAACGGCGATGCTTATTAAGACTCTGATCACCTTGGAAGGGACAATTCGGCAATTGAATCCCAGTTTCAGTTTATTGGAAGTGATGCAACCGTTCTTCAAGAAAATGTGGCTGCGAAGACTTTCTCCCAAACGACAAGTGCGCCGAATGAGGCGGATCTATATAGAGTTGGAAGGACTGCTAGAAAAAATGCCGGGCCAAGTCAGTGGGCTCATGGAGATAGTTCGGCAAGGTAAATTAGACGTTCATTTGTCGCACCGTGGCTTGTCACCGTCGATCAATCGATTGGTACTCGGACTTTTAGCGAGTTCCCTTTTAATGGGTTCGTCGGTGTTACTAGCTTTCAAGGTACCGCCGGTACTTTTCTTAGAGGGCGGCCCGATGGGTGTTAAGGATTTGTCTCTCTTTGGGTTACTTGGATTTTCAGTGAGCATGATGGTAAGCTTTCGATTGTGGCTTGCAATTAACAAATCGGGACATTTGGATCCCGCGTCCGAACAGGCAGAAGATTAATTGGATAGAGTTAACTTCATTGCATCCACGCTTCGCAAGCAAAGAATTAGGAACATGGACGATCAAGCCACCGAAAATAATGACCAAACGATTGTCATGAATTCACAGCTAGTCTCAAGTTCTCGAGATTCAACCGGTGACAACCTGACAACTCACGTCGCGGTGGGCTACGCGGTAGGCAAATCTGGTGCGATCGAGACAAATTCGAGCACACCTCGTTCTGGCTTCAATGCGGGGGTTGTCGCAAATAGCAAGAGACCTCGATTCGATGACGAAACGCGACTTCTCTTGCATTCCCGTCTGTCTTGGGCCGCGTTGGATCTGATGTTTGTGCTTGGGATTGGGTACGTCGGCAATCTATTTGCCGTCAACTCGCCCTGGCTGTTTTTCAGAACGTTCGTACTTGCAACCATAGTTGTATCGTATGTTTTACTTCGCTCGAAAATCACATTAAGCATCCGATTGTTGAGAGCCATCGAAATCGGATTGTTCGGAGGGGTTGCCGTTCAAGTCGGATTGATGATGTACTCGCGAATGGTGATTTTCACCCTTGCTGAAGATGCGATATCACTGACAGGAACCTACGATTTTTACCTAACGGCATTTTGTTTGCATGTGCTGACATACGGAATATTCGTGCCCAACTACTGGAAGCGGGCTGCTTTAGTGAATGTCGCAATGGCCATAATCCCGTACGGCGTTTGGTACGCAGTTACTTATATGCATCCCAGTTGCATCGAGCTATTGTCAGCCAACCGAGCCGCAGCTCCGTTGCCGGTAACACTGATCGCGGCGATGATTGCTACTCTGGGAGCCTACATCATTAACACAACTCGTCGCGAAGCATTTCAAGCGAAGCAGATTATGCAGTATCGATTGCATTCCCCAATAGGCTCCGGTGGGATGGGGGATGTCTATCGGGCCGAGCACGTCTTGCTCAAGCGAGCCTGTGCGATCAAGCTTATCAAGCCCGATAAGGCGGTCGACGATTTGACGCTCCATCGGTTCGAACGAGAGGTGATTGCCACTGCTAAACTGACACATTGGAATACGATCGATATCTATGACTATGGCCATACGGCAGACGGAACATTTTATTATGTCATGGAGTTACTAGAGGGGGAAAATCTTCAACGACTAATCGATCAATTCGGTCCGATGCCTTCGTCGCGGGTTGTCTATCTACTTCTACAAGCCTGCCAAGCACTCCAAGAAGCGCACGATAGCGGGCTCATCCACCGAGATATCAAGCCGGCTAATATTTTTGTGACTCATCGTGGTGGCTTTTGGGATGTGCTAAAGCTCCTTGACTTTGGATTAGTCAAAGAGACAGCCGGCATTGAATCCGGGACAACCGGAACGGTACTTTCGACCAAAACGTCTGCTGATGGCTACAGTTTTAGTGGCACACCGATGTATATGGCTCCAGAGCAAGCGACTCGATATGAAGAGGTCGACAATCGTTCGGATATATACGCATTAGGAATCGTCGCCTATTTTTTAGTTACAGGTGTCCCGCCGTTTTTAGGTCCAAAGACAATGGACCTTATCATCGCTCATGCCACGGCCGCACCAAAGCCGCCGAGTGATCGAAATCCGTATGTTCCCAAAGATGTCGAATCGATTATTTTGCGATGCTTGGAAAAGCAGCCTGATGACCGATACCAATCTGCGAACGAACTCTTCAAGGCACTCCAGGGTTGCTCGTTGGTCGAGCCGTGGAACCCTGAACAAGCAAAAGCTTGGTGGCAGCAGCATTGGGTATCGAAGCCCCCGGTTTGAGATACAACAAATAATAAAGGCCCGAAGGGCCGGCACTTCTCACTCGGCTGAAGCGGGCGTTTCCGTGAGTTTTGGGATCGGTACCGGTTCGCCGAGTTCCTGAAGATCTAATTCGTCGAAATCGGTATGGTCAATTTCCCATCGCAGGATAAGGTAAGCCGCTGCGGATGCCGTCCAAAAGAAAGAGATAACGTAAGCAAATCGTAATCCCGCCAACGTTTCCTTAAGGGCTAGGAATAGGTTGCCTGGTAAGCTAGAACGCCCGCTAGGTTCGCTAGCCATGAATCCTTCCCAAATCGCTCCACCGAAACCAGCCGACATCGCAGCCAAGAAAATTCGCTCGCCACAATCGAGCACAAAGTCGAAGACCCAAAAGCCAATCGATCCAACTCCAAAACCGACAACTAAGATGCAGAGTATTGTCATTGGTCGTTGGAATACGTAAGCAGAGGCTCGCGAGAGGCCATCAAACGCATCAGCACCCTTCTCGGCCACGATCGCACAGACACTAATCGAAAAGCCCAAGCTGGCAATCGCAGCGATCCAGCCGATTCCCAGCATAACGATCAAGCACGGAAACGCAGCAAGTAAAGCTATCGTCTGGCCCAAACTTCCCATTCGAGCAATCAAACCAAGCACTAGTGGGATCAACGCTAACATTGCGATCGACGAGAGTGGCATCATCATCGCCCAAATTATCGAACGCCAACGATTCGCGACTAGTCTCACAGTCGGCATCCATCCAACCGAAGTTCGTATCCCAAGTTCCATTAAACTCCTTCTCGCGATGAGGCCACCAGCGAATCCCCAAATAGCGACCAAAGCTAAAGTGAATGTCACAAAGAAAGCAAGCTTTCGGATCGTCCATGGACTGTCCAAGAAAAATGCGTCGAGCAAGTGATCTAAACTTGGGATAAGGATGGGCCCGAAATTCACCTGGGAATTTATCGAAGAATGGGCGTGATGGTCAACAACAACAGCAAAAAGACCTAGACTTGGGGCAAACAGAAATAAGCAACTATTCCAAGCAACTACTGAAAGTGCCAACGCAATCCCACACACAAACAAATGAGAGCTTCGCCACGAGATATGGACACTCTGGGAAATCAGTCTCCACCAAGGAGTGGAACGAAACCAATCAATCTGTGTACGAGGAACGGCCACGGTTCCCCCACGATCCGATGACACGGGGCTTTTCGAGTCCGTCTCTAACTGGTTCGTGGAGGCGGACGATTTCGACAAGACGGCTTCTGAATCGGCGTCTGAATCTGTGGGGCTGGCTGAGGAGGATTCCGCGGGCAATGAAGAGTACCTTTAAAACGACAGGCTCAAACACAAAGTAAAATATTGTACAATGCCCGTAGTATAGCAATCTCGAGCGAATCGACTATGTAGCGGATGTGGCTGCACTAAAAAGTAGCCTTAAACTTCGGTCAATCAAACCGTATTTCGCGTAGGTTTGGCCGTTCTTCCACGGTTGGGCCACCATCGGTCGGTTCGTAAGGGACTCCAATTTCCTCTTGTACCCATTTGCCAAGGTCAATTAAACGACACCGATCACAACAAAATGGCATCGACGGGGGCAATGGTACGGTCGAGAACTTTTTTGAGCATGTCGTGCAAGTTAGGTAGCTCGTCTTCTTTTGCATTGAAAAATTCCGGTCGAACAATTTCTGGTCTAGCTGCGTATAATAGGGAGCCGAGCTCACATTATAACGAGCTGACAGGGGTTTTGACGAGCTTCAAACCGTCTGGGGTTAGCAATATGCGATCGCGAAGGTTTTCAAAGATTCTACTTTCGCTCTGTGTTCTCGGATCGCTGGTCGGGGCTGTGGGTGCGGCATGCATATCCAGCGGCAGCAATGAACTGGAAGACTTGGGGCTGCCTGTGCATCAAGGTGGCTTGTTAGTAATGCTGATCGGTTTTGGTGGTCTTCTATTAAAAGGTCGAGCACCAAATCGGGAATCAGAAAGGACTTTCTACTGGAATCATGTCGATAATCGGGTCTACATTTACCCAGCTTCAACGCGAGATATCCTCTATGTCCCCGATGACAGCGAAGATTCCAATGATCACCAAAGTCCGTCCTGGACGGATCTTTTTTCCGAAACCACAACTCGCGCCAAGTTACGTCTGCTTCACGTTTTTTGCGTGATCTGGAAAGATGGAAATTTTGATAACGAGACGGCTCGCCAGCTCAAGAGCCTCAAGAACCTTCGGGTGCTCGACCTAACACAGTCTCCCAATCTGAACTCCGAAACAATTGCCGCTTTGGAGCAATTGGAGCAACTGGAGTGTCTGATGCTTCCGGATGGTACTACACAATCGTCTCTCAGGCGGCTTCGCATCGCAATTCCTGAAGTCTTGTTTTACCAAGGTGAGTCGGCTGTGATTTGCAATGGTCGCAAAACTGACGAAAGGTTGCCGTCCGAAACACAAGCTTGACGAAAGGTGGTAAAAATATAGAACTTCGGTCGTGTTAACATAACTAGAATGAAAGTAAGCGGAATGTACGGGTGGCGTTGGTTGAAAAGAGTTCTTGCGGCTAGTCTCTTGCTGTCGATGGCAGCGGCCGCACTCGTCTGGGCGTCCTGGACTAGCAGTAACCGCGCTGGCGGTTTCTCCGCTCCCATTCAGGACCGACTCACTGCAGCAGCATTATTAGAAAATAGTCGCTTAGACGAAGCGATAAGCAGCTATAAATCGCTCGTTCGGCAAGACCCGAAGAACGCCGCGCTGGCAATCAACCTATCTGTTGCCTTAGTCTCGAAAATCAAAGATCAATCTAAAGTCGCCGAGGATGCAGTAATCAACAATAAGAATTCAGAGAGTGCCATGCAAGCTCGCACGGAACTGGATGATCTCGTTCTCCTGGCGACATCCGAGGTCGAACGAGCGATGACTCTATCGAAGTCAAAATCGGCTCCTTATCAACTGGCTATTGAACTTGCTTCTGTAAAAATCGCTTCGCAATCAAAACGGAACTCCGAGAAATCGCTGATGGAGTTGTTGACGCGTATCATTGCGTTTGAAAAGGAGTCGCCCGGAGATCCTTACCTCGCGACCTCGATGCCGGACTTGATTGAGCAATTACCTCCTGGGAAAAGCAACTCAACACGAAACGCTGTCGCCGAGGCCATTCGAATTTTAAAGGCTGCGTTCGAAAAGCATCCTCGAAATCTCTATGTCCTAAATCGGTTGATATCACTTCTCATAACTAACGAAGATAAAATAGCTCTCGATCTAATCGACCCAATGGTACCACTGTGTCAGCCGCTCGGGATCGAAGGTACAGAAAACGAAGTGACTGCGATTCTTTTGGAAGCCAAGCAGGCGATAACAGAAGATAGCGACCTTGCTATGGCCTTGTTAGAGCAATCGCAAAACCTAATCATTCGAACCTCCGCATTCCGCGCGGATGAACGCGCGACACGACCGAATACACTTGCCTTGATCGACTTTTCCGACGTTCAAGAGTCGCTTCAAAAAAGTGTTCAACAAAGAACTCCTCGCAATGTTGTCGACAGCATACCGCAATTCTTCCCCTATGCGATGATCGACGACAAGTCTGCTCCGATATCGGGTGAGACAGTTTGCTGGTTCGATTGGAATATCGACTTGGAACCTGAATTACTTTGGATTTACGATAAAAAGCTGATGATGGGTAGCTGGATATCCAGTAAGCCCAAATCGCTGACGGTTCTAGCGTCGCTCGAAATTCCTGAAGGCGTTCACACCATTCGTACTATCGATTTGTTCGAAGTCCAATTTGCGACTCGGCCTCAACGGGACTACCAAAAACGCAAAGCGGAAATGAGCCAGCGACTGTCGGAACAAGTTCTTCAACAAACACTTGATCGACGGGCTGATACCATCCGCGATATTGTTCTGATAGGCTCGAGCGGGATCCACTTGGTCACGTTGGAAGATGTTGTATCCGCGTCCAACGAGCCTCCCTTCAAATGGCATATCGTTCAAGAAAAAACTGGCCTCGAATCGATCACATCGGCTGATGATTGTTTACCGATTGATTGGGATGCGGACGGAGATTTGGATCTTGTCGTCGCTTCCAATGGCAAGATTGTCCTAATGCAAAATCGAGGCAATCGCACGTTTGATAATGTGAATACCTTTAGTACTCTTCCTGAAGAGTCTTTTCACGTTCAAGCTATCTCCGTCTGTGACTATGATCGAGACCAAGATCTTGATGTGTTGGTCTCGTCGTCATCAGGAGCGGCGATATCTGGAGCGACGTTATCAAGACCGTCGATGGGGGTGTTAGAAAATATATTGCACGGTCAATTCCGATTTCGAACACTCGACGGCGAATGGGGAAAGCTAGCGGGTGCTAAATCGCTCGCGTTTGCAGAACTTGATGGCAACCTTTCCTGGGATTGGTTAGCCGTACAGCCAGAAGGGATGGAAGTCGTGTACACGAGTACAACCAGTGTTGGCCGCTGTAGACCGATGGCGATTTCCACTCTTCCTAAATTGGTAGGCCTTCAAATCCAGGTCGCGGACTTTAATAATGACGGTGGGACCGACGCCATGCTATGGGGAGGAAACCAACTTGAAATCGTTTGGAATAACGGCAAGTTGGGCTTCCATGCCGAACCTACTTCGGTCCTCTCATCAAAGAACAAGATTGCCTCGGTCTCTATCGCCGATATTGATCAGGATGGAAGCTTGGATGCGGCTGCAATCGTAGACGGACAACTACAGATTGTGAAATCGAATTCGAGTAAAACAAACCGTTACACACAAGTCAGATTGAAGGGTATCAATGATGAAAATGGTGGTGGTCGAGTCAATCAATATGGGATGGGATCAATTGTCGAAATCTTTTCTCCAGATCGATATCAAGCTCAGGTTGTCAAAGACGACTATTGCCACTTCGGTCTAGGTAATGCTGACAAGCCTTATAACCTGCGAGTCGTATTCACGAATGGACTTACGCAAAACGTGCTCAATCCGGCCATCAATACGGTGATTGAAGAAAAGCAAATCTTAAAAGGCTCTTGTCCGTTCGCATACGGATGGGATGGCACACGTTGGATGTTAATCACAGATTTGCTTTGGAATGCACCTCTAGGATTGCAAGTTAATCGCGGGAAGACACTCCCGGATCGCCGCTGGGAACATCTGCTGGTTCCGGGCGCCTTGATGCAACCTCGCGAAGAGGGCTACGAACTACGTGTTACGGAAGAACTTTGGGAGACAGCCTACTTTGATCAAATCGAACTGACCGCAGTCGATCATCCGATCGGAACATGGCTCTACTCGAACGAGAAAGTCGGCCCGCCATTAATCTCGGAGCAAAAATTGTGGTTGGTCGACAAACGCATACCGGTAAATTCGGTCATCGACTCTGACAACAAGAATTGGACCGCACAAATGGCGTCTGTTGATCAAAACTATGCTCTCCCGTTTTTGAAACACTACTGTCAAGGGAATGTTTCAAAGCACTATCTCGAGCTAGACCTTTCGGATATCGAAGATGTAGAACAATCACAACTATACTTGACAGGATGGATTTTTCCGACCGACACATCCCTCAATATTGGCCTCGATCAGAACCCTAATGTGGAGCATCCTGTTCCGCCATCACTCTGGAGTGAAGATAGCTCAGGCGAGTTCACTTGCGTACAACCCTTCATGGGGTTCCCTGGAGGCAAGCCGAAAACGATTGTCATTCCGTTACAGGATGTCTTCCAGTCGAATACTAGGCGATTGCGAATTGAAACGAGTTGCGAGATCTACTGGGACGAAGTCTTCGTTGCCTTTGGGACTGCCGATGACCCTCGATTGTCAATTGAAAAACTATCGCTCGCCCAAGCACATCTTCAATACCGAGGCTTCTCAGCAATCAAGCCACGTCGGCCAGATCAGCACCATGATTATGATTATCAAGCCGTATCCCCGCATGCCGCTTGGCCACCGATGGATGGGTTGTTCACAGACTATGGGGATGTTGTGTCGCTCCTAGCAAGCGATGATGATCGATTGGTTGTAATGGGCAGCGGCGATGAAGTTCAACTCCGGTTTACGATGGAGAAACATGCAACAAGTCTCAAAGGGATGCAGCGAGACTTCATTTTAAGCAGCATCGGCTGGGACAAAGATGCGGACCTAAACACACTGGAGGGTCAAAGCAGCCTTCCGCTCCCATTCGCATCCATGAAATCCTACCCGCCACCATTCTCGCAACACGAAGAATCCGTCAAGGTCGAGAAATTAAATAAAGAAACCATGCATCGATCCCAAAGCTATCGCGAGTATTGGCATCGTTAGGCAATCGATGGAGAACAAGCTTGAATCACCCATATATACAGATCTTTCCAAGGAGCTTTTACAGTTCAACCTTGGGTCTTTGTCCGTAGTTGTCACAGTCCTGCAATTGGCGGAGATGGCCTCACAGTAAAAAACCACGAGTTTCAGTAGATGAACAATCTTGCATTTCACATTGCAAGTGGAGATTCCTCCTATAGCGGTTCGGCATTAATTTCCGTAGGAATTATTTTCGCGTTCTATTCCCACAAGCCGTGGAGTCGGTTGGCATTTGTTTTGATCCTGACTGGCATTGTCTTCATGGCGCTTTCGTCTAGCTCTCTTCCACTAGTTGGCTACGTAACGTTGACTATTTGTCTTGTGCATTGTTCCGTGTTTTGATGGAGATTTCATTGGAGAATCGTGCCGCAAATCGGTGTATGGCTATGTTTAGTATTGCCCATTACTTACCAGTTGATGTACTTTTGGCCGAACCGGATTCCTTTGATTGGTTCAAATCGAAGCGTCGTCGTGGGAGATTCGATTTCGGCAGGGATGAACGAACCCGAGGATAAAAAGTGGCCCAATCTTTTAGCTAGGAAGCATGATCTTAACGTCGTCAATTGCTCGAAGCCCGGTGCGACGACCGGTTCTATTCTGCCACTTGTCGAACGACAAGACTTTTCTAATTCGTTGGTACTGATCGAGATTGGAGGAAACGATGTATTCTCGGGGCGATCATCGGCGGCATACGAAAGGGATCTTCGATCGATTCTAAAAACAGCGTCTCAACCTGGTGCAATCCTCGTTATGCTCGAGTTACCATTGCCTCCTTTTCATGATCGCTTCAACGGAATTCAGCGCGGTCTCGCG
>Ga0105046_10010722_pt1 | contig 14257 bp, 12 predicted proteins | sample MAT03_FD_78385 | JGI IMG/M metagenome (GOLD analysis project Ga0105046, IMG submission 78385) | Freshwater microbial communities from Lake Fryxell liftoff mats and glacier meltwater in Antarctica - MAT-03 (megahit assembly) | ecosystem: Environmental > Aquatic > Freshwater > Ice > Liftoff... | reverse complement strand
TTTTAGAATGGAATACCCAGTTGCTTCTGCAGGTGAATCTGCACCTGTATCTTCGAGGAAATCTCCGAATTGACTTTCACCACCATCACCGACTTCTGTTTGAAGCGATATAGGGTGCTGGGCGATTTTATAGATCTCTCGAATGCGCTCTGCAGACATACCAAGTTCATTTGCAAGCTCTTCAGGGCTTGGCTCACGGCCAGTTTCCATCATCAGCTTTTTTGCTCCTCTAAGCACTTTATTGATTGTTTCAATCATGTGCACAGGTATGCGAATGGTTCTGGCTTGGTCTGCGATGGCACGTGTAACAGCTTGCCTAATCCACCAGGTTGCGTAAGTTGAAAATTTGTAGCCACGTCGATATTCAAATTTCTCTACAGCCTTCATCAGGCCCATATTGCCTTCTTGGATTAGATCCAGGAAGGATAGACCTCGGTTCGTGTATTTTTTGGCAATCGATATAACAAGGCGCAAATTGGATTCGACCATTTCGCGTTTTGCTTCTTGGCTTTTATCCATCCAGCGCTGCAACATGCGCACATCTTTCTTGAATTCATCTAGAGTGCGACCTGCGGCAAGCTCTTTTTTGGCGAGCTTTCGGCGTGCAGCAACAAGCTTTGATAGGGCGAATTTGTTTCTTTCGGCTCTAGGGATGAGCTCATGGATTTCTTTCTCGAGAACTAAGAATCGATCGTAAGCCCGCATGATGACTTCAACAAAGTCTTCAATGATATTATGTCGGCAGTGTAGGCGTTTAAGGTATGCTTGGGTGCGTATGCGAGATTTTTCGATTGTTTCGAGGACGGTTGCTTGCTGATTTGTCTTTGGATCTAGAGCGTTCTCTTTTACCAGTAGGTGCTCTAAGAAGTTATCTTCTTGTTGCAGGAGATCCATTAGCTTTGGCAATAGAGCTATGAAGGCGGTTTTATTGGTGATTTCTTTTTCAGCTATGCACTTATCGAAGCGGTCTTTGTTTTGAACAAGGTGATTGATAATTGAAATGGCTTCTTTCGTGGAATAGCGAAAGCGCATGATAATTTTTTCAATCTGGACTTGAGCTTTTTCGATTCTTTTGGAGATTTCCACTTCCTCTTCACGGCTGAGGAGCGGCACAGAGCCCATTTCCTTGAGGTACATTCTTACAGGGTCATCAGGCATCCCTTCAGAGCGCTTAGGAAGCCCTTCAAGTTCCTTAGCTTCCTTCTTCCTTTCCTTTTGCTTGTCGACTTCGGCTTGGTTCAGGACTTGGATATCCATTCCACTTAAGTAGATTAACACCTGATCAATCAACTCTGCAGAGTCAAAGGTCATTGGCAAGATTTCATTGATCTCTTCATATGTGATGAAGCCTTGATCCTTTGCAAGCGTGACTAGCTCATCAATTTTATCTTGATGTTGCTGGGAGAATGATGTCTTCGTGTTTGTTTTAATCATGCTTTTAGAGGAGTCTCCAATCTTGTTTGTCTGTAACGCTGAGGAATCATTCCCACTATTATAAAAAGAGGGCTCTTTCCGTCAAGTACATTTACTTTTTTTACAGAACTATTTTTTTCGTGATTTAGCATATTGTGCGCGTAAAAGGGCTGCAAGGATAACCGCAAGACAGAGGAACGTTAGCGTTAGCTCTACATTTTCTTCGAAGAATTCAAAAAATTGCTGTTGGTAGCCACCGAAGAAATAGCCGACAGAAAGGAATAGTGAAACCCAGAAGAATGCACCAGTGTAGGCGAAAAGAGCAAAATCACGGTATGGAAGGGTGCTTAAGCCTGCTACGATGCCTGTAAAATGGCGAACCCCAGGTATGAAGTATCCAATAAAAAGCATCCATTTGCCATAATGTTCAAACCAGCTATGAACTTTTTCCATTTTCGTTGAGGTAAGCCCCACATAGGGACCATATTTATGGAGTAAATATACGCCGCCAGTACTGCCGATTGTATAGCTTAGGGTGATGCCTAAGACGCTGCCGAAAAACGCAGATATAAGTGTGGGTATGGGGTAGAAGATGCCTTTGCTTATAAGGATGCCGCTAAAGACCAAGAGCGTTTCCTCAGGGATGGGTAGCGCTACGATGCCTAAAGCTAATATAAAAAAAAGCGAAAAGCTTCCGTAGTTTAAAAGCCAATAGTGGAGGATTTCGGGCAACATATCCATAAGGGTAGATTACATACAGTGTTTTTAACTTGTTTTGCTACTCATTCTAGCATAGAGCGGAATTTCCTTTCGAGGCTCTTCTGTTGATCTTGGTTTTGTCTTCGCTTGTTGCTTGCAGCTTGTTGCTTAGCTTTCTTCGTCTATGTCTTTGTCTTAATCTTTATCTTCGCTTGTTGTTTGCAGCTGGTTGCTTAGCTTTCTTCGTCTTTGTCTTTGTCTTAATCTTTATCTTCGCTTGTTGCTTGCAGCTTGTTGCTTAGCTCTCTTCGTCTTTGTCTTTGTCTTAATCTTTGTCTTCGCTTGTTGCTTGCAGCTGGTTGCTTAGCTTTCTTCGTCTTTGTCTTTGTCTTTGTCTTTGTCTTAATCTTTGTCTTCGCTGGTTGCTTGCAGCTGGTTGCTTAGCTCTCTTCGTCTTTGTCTTTGTCTTAATTTTTATCTTCGCTTGTTGCTTGCAGCTTGTTACCATTCCTTTTTGAACGAGAGCGAGAGCGAAGATAAAGACAAAGATTAGCAAGGCTGTAGGCAATAAGCGAAGATTACAATTTTTCCATGGTCAGTAAAGATGTGCTTAAGTTAATATGTGAACATTGATAACGTCACATACCCCTTTAAAGGAGGAGTTTGATCTATGCAGATTCCGTTTGGCCGCTTTTTGATTTCATCCTTACTGATATCTACAGTGGTATGGGCGCAGAGTCCTTCGGCAGTGGACGTAAAAAATGGTCAGAGTGAAAATAGGGCATTGGAAGCGCCACACAGTCGAAGAGGTGTTGTTGGCGATAGCGTTAAGCGCTCTCGGGAAGAAGTGCCGAGCTCGTCCGAAACAGGCGGTGGCTTAAACTTTGATTTAGAGCCTTTAGTTGCTGCAGAGCCAAATCAGAGCGCCGAGATCAAGAGTGTCATTATGGCGCAGCTTGAGGATGTGCGAGATGGCGATCTTTCGAAAGCCTATTATGCCTATGGATCTGTTGAGTTTCTGCAAACGGTGCCACTTGACACCTTTAAGATCTTTTTGAAATCTCATCCTGAGTTCTTGCGTAATCGTACTTTTGAAATTCAAAACGTTTCATTTTCTGGCGTTCTCGTGTCTGTAAAGGGCGTGTTGATCGACTCAAACCAGCATAAGACCTTAGTGCAGTACGATTTGATTCAAGAGAATGGCGTCTGGAAAGTGCGGAAGGTTTTGCTTTTTGCTCCTAAGTCAGCTTGATTATCGATTTAAAATGCATATCATCGCAGGTTCAAAGAAAGGGCGCCGTATTGTGGCGCCAAAAGACGCCTCTGTTCGTCCAACATCCGCACGTTTAAGAGCTGCGGTATTCAACATATGTCAAGAATTCATTGTGGGTGCTCGGTTCCTAGATCTGTTTGCAGGTTCTGGTGCCATAGGGCTTGAGGCTTTAAGTCGTGGAGCTAAGAGCTGCACCTTCGTTGAAAGTGGAAAAGAGAATACGTTGGTTATTAAGAAGAACGCTCAAGCCTTAGAGCTTGATGCTGCAAGCCATGTTGTTCATGCAGATGTATTTTCATTTCTAAAGCGAAAAATTGATGCTGCTTCGTCCTTTGATCTGATATTTGCTGACCCGCCCTATGCTAGAGAGCGAAAAGGGGAGCGTGGATCGCAAAGTTATGGTCATTCTGTCATCGAGCTTATAGACAACTCTTCGTTGCTTGCCCCCGGTGGCTATCTTTTTATCGAGGATGAGACATCGGAGTATCTTTCAGAGTTAAAGAATTTGCAATTGATAAGCACCCGCACATCAGGCAGGGCGACGCTCATGCAATTCCAACGGGGGTCATCCCTATCTTGATCTTTGCTTGCCGCCTGCCGCCAGTCATGATCAAGACGAGCAGCCAGCAGCAAGCGAAGACAAAGACAAAGAGGGAGCGACAAGTAACAGGCCGAAGATCAGAATAATTTTGCCAAAAAACAGGAGGTAGGGTATACGCATCTTATGATATGAGTTCTTTGACCTTATAGAGCTCTTTCAATTTGCCCTTGATGTATTTTTATTTTAAGTAGGTTTCCGATGGCACTAAAAAATCAATTGCTTGCTCAGGTGATGTTCTTGCTGTGCATGTTGTTCCCATTATGTTCTAGTGCGACAGTCCATGATGGAAGCTTTATGGAAGGCCGTGTGAAGGGGTTTTGTTGTGAGCGTGAGTTTGAGGCTCCAGAAGCGTTTGAGAAGGTTTACGCTGATTTTAGCACAATCTTGTCGATGCCAAGTGGTGTATTTTTAAAGCATGACAATGGAGATCTTGAGCCTATGCGGGCTCTTTTAGCTGATTGTCACGGCATGTATCTTATGCGTATTTACACGCAGTGTCCACAGTGTGGGCGTTGCTATGGTAGCAAGTACGCTTCTAACGAATTTAAGTGCCCATTATATGAGCAAGAAATACTTCCTCGCATGTGGAGTGCCCCTCGCTAGTTTTAAGGGGGGCAGCTACGTGCATTGTCTGAATACTCTATGGCTTGCTACAGGAGTCAGAGCCAGAGTCGTTATTTAATCATCATTTTCTAAGCGTTGCATAGAGCGTATGCCGATATAAAGCAGTCCGCAAGCAAAAGCGCCGTATACAAGCCAATAATCGCTATTCCATTGCAATGTGAGCTTGCCATTATGTGAGAATAAGCAGAGCGCGGTAGAGAATATAAACAGTATAATGCCGCTCATCATCAAGGCAAGTGAGCCTGTCATCGATGCAAGGGAGCATTCGTTCGCATCTGATGTAGCCTCTTCGGCCTGTTCTTCCTCTTCATTTATGAGTGGTCCAAAAGTTGTGGCTGGTATAACTTTTGATTGCGTGCGCGAATTTGGGTATAACATGCTTCCATCAGTCATGCCCCCGACCATTCCATCCAAAGTTGTTTGGCAATAAGGACATACATCTTGTTCGAGTTGCACATTCCCATCGCAATTCCAGCACATTTTTTTTTGAGCATTAGCGTTCATATTATTACCTTTAGTTCAGCGTGAGGAGCGTTTTGTCCATGCCATTTGTATAAGACCTCTCGATTCAACCCCTTACGGCATTCATTGAGGTGGAAGTCGCAGGGTAACAGATGTTTAGTTTTATGTTCTACTTTTTTGTTGCTTTTTTTTGCTTTTTCGACTTCTATTCTTGAAAAGCGAAAAGGACGAAAAGGACGAAAAGGACGAAAAGGACGAAAAGGACGAAAAGGACGAAAAGGACTGAGGGCTAATTGGGTTGCCGCTCACGTCTTTTTCGTCCTTTTCGTCCTTTTCGTCCTTTTTGCTCTCGCTTTCGCTCTTGCTCGCTTACGCGCTACAGGTGATGCATCCCTCTTCCATGGAGCATACAGCGACTTCTTCGGGTGTATTTGATTCTGCATAAGGGCCGACGATTGTAAATTTAATCGGTTCTGCTGCAGCTTTAGTTCGCAGATAATACATACCGGTTTTGAGGCCTTTTTTCCATCCATAGAAATGCATGGAGGTGATCTTTGCCATGGAGGGTTGAGCAAGGAACAGATTCAGGGATTGTGATTGGCATATATACGCGCCTCTTGCTGCAGACATATCGATGATAGCACGCTGAGGTATCTCCCAAACAGTTCTGTAGATATCCTTTATATCCGCCGGGATATTGCTGATATTTTGGATGGATCCATTGAATGCAATGATCTGTTGTCGCATCTTGTCATTCCAAAGACCAAGACGAACAAGATCTTTAAGCAAAAGCTTATTGACGACGACGAATTCACCTGAAAGAACTCTACGGCTATAGAGGTTCTGGGTATATGGTTCAAAGCATTCGTTATTGCCAAGGATTTGCGATGTTGAAGCTGTTGGCATAAGGGCTGTCAAAAGAGAGTTCCTTACTCCATGCTTTTTGACTTCTTCTTTTAATCCTTTCCAGTCCCAACGATCAGAAGGTTTCACATCCCACATATCGTATTGGAATATTCCTTTCGATACAGGTGAACCTTTATATGTTTCATAGGCGCCTTCAGCGATAGCGAGGTCTTTTGAGGCCGTCATAGCGCCAAAATAGATTGTTTCGAAGATCTCTTTGTTTAGCTGTTGAGCCTCTTTGGAATCAAACGGGTAGCGCAGCAAAATAAACACGTCTGCGAGGCCTTGGACGCCGATACCGATTGGACGATGGCGCATATTCGAGACTTTCGCTTGCGGTATAGGATAGGCATTCACATCGATAATTTTGTTAAGATTGCGTGTAAGCACCTGTGTGACTTCAAAAAGCTTTTGGTGGTCGAAGACGCCGTCGATCACAAATCGTGGAAGCGCAAGCGACGCTAGGTTGCAAACGGCGATCTCGTCAGGAGAAGTGTACTCGACAATTTCTCCACACAAGTTGCTGGATTTGATGGTTCCCAAATTCTGTTGGTTGGATTTGCGGTTGCACGCATCTTTATACAGGATATAGGGTGTGCCAGTTTCTATCTGAGATTCAACAATCTTAAACCACAGGTCTTGGGCCTGAACTTGCTTTTTGGCTTTGCCTTCACTTTCGTAGCGCGTGTACAGCTCTTCAAATTCCTCTCCCCATACCTCGCATAGGCCAGGTGATTCATTTGGGCAAAAGAGTGACCATGTGCCATTCTCTTCGACTCTTTTCATGAAGAGATCAGGAATCCATAAAGCTGTAAAGAGATCGCGTGTGCGCATTTCATCTTTACCAGTATTTTTTCTTAGATCTAAAAAGGCAAATACATCTGGATGCCATGGCTCTAGATATATTGCAAAAGAACCTTTACGTTTGCCGCCTCCTTGGTCGATATAGCGTGCTGTATCGTTATACACACGAAGCATAGGGACAATGCCATTTGAAGCGCCGCCAGTGCCGCGGATGTATGAGCCTGTTCCTCTTACGTTGTGGACGCTTACGCCAATTCCACCTGCAGCTTGGGAGATCTTTGCACACGATTTTAAGGTATCGAAGATACCATCGATGCTGTCGGCTTCGGTTTGAAGCAAGAAGCATGATGAAAGTTGTGGATTAGGAGTTCCTGCATTAAAGAGCGTTGGTGTCGCATGTGTGAACCATTTCTCGCTCATAAGATTATAAGTTTCTATCGCTGCAGGAATGTTGTCCTTGTGGATACCGATAGCAACACGCATAAGCATATGCTGCGGCCGCTCTGTTACTTTGCCTTTCATTTTCAGCAAATAGGAGCGTTCAAGAGTTTTGAATCCAAAAAAATCGTAACCAAAATCGCGGTCGTAGATGATTGCTGCATCAAGAGCTTCGGCATTATTTTGGACGATATTATAAACTTCTTCGGAAATCAATGGAGCCTTGCGAGCGCCTTTTTCATCAACATAATGATAAAGTTCTGAAACTGTACGTGAGAACGATTTATTTGTGTTCTTTTGCAAGTTGGATATCGCTATTCGAGCAGCGAGAAGTGCATAGTCGGGATGGTTTGTCGTCATTGTTGCTGCGACTTCTGCAGCCAGAGTGTCCAGTTCACTTGTTGTGACACCATCATAGATCCCTTCGATCACTTTCATTGCAACCAGTATAGGGTCGACGTGATATGCATCCAAACCGTAGCATTGTTTTTGGATCCTAGCAGTAATCTTATCGAATTTAATCGCTTGTTTCCTTCCGTTCCTCTTGACGACAAACATATACACTCCTTGCTCCTTAAATTTTTTTAATATTGCTTAAAATTCTTCTGTGGTGACGAATACAGCGCTTTCTTTTGTGCCTAAGACGCCAGCTTTTTGATATTCAGAGACTCTTCGTTCGAAGAAGTTCGTCTTGCCAGGCATCGATATGAGGTCCATGAAATCGAAAGGATTGGTTACGTTGAATACCCTTTGACATCCCAAAGAGACGAGCAAGCGATCGGCTATAAATTCAATATACTGGCACATAAGGGTTGAATTCATTCCTATTAGGCGTACAGGTAAAGCATCGCATACAAACGTCTTCTCGATAGCTACAGCATTAATGATGATCTGTTGAACTGTTGATGCTGGCAGAGGATACTTCAATTCTGAGTATAGCAGGCAAGCAAAATCGCAATGCATGCCTTCGTCTCTGGAGATGAGCTCGTTAGCAAAGCTAAGTCCAGGCATGAGTCCACGTTTTTTAAGCCAGAAGATGGAGCAGAAGCTACCAGAAAAGAATATGCCTTCGACAGCAGCAAAAGCAATAAGGCGTTCAGCAAAAGAGCCTTGAGAAATCCATCGCAAAGCCCAGTCAGCTTTTTCTTTTACACAGGGAATGGTATCAATAGCATGAAAAAGTGAATCTTTTTCTACAGGATCGTTTATGTACGTATCAATGAGCAGCGAGTACGTTTCTGAGTGGATATTCTCCATCATGATTTGAAAGCCATAGAAGCAACGAGCTTCAGGATACTGAACTTCGTTCATGAAATTAATAGCAAGGTTTTCGTTGACGATGCCGTCACTTGCAGCAAAAAATGCCAATACATGTTTGATGAAGTGTTTTTCATCATTGTTGAGCTTATTTTCCCAGTCGATGAGGTCGGGAGATAAATCGATCTCTTCAGCTGTCCAGAAGCTAGCTTCAGATTTTTTATACATATGCCAGATATCTGGGTGCGAAATAGGGAATAAGACGAAGCGATCTTTGTTTTCTTCTAGGATTGGCTCTATGGGTGACATGAATTGCGCCTTTTGGTGATATTTTTTTGGTATGACTAGAGCAGGATACAAGATGTTGCTTTTGGGCACAACATCTTGTATTTGTCATTCCATTTTTAATGAATATCGATTGAAAAAGTCAAGAGTCTCTTTGTTTCGCTTGTGTAGAAGTTCTTTACATTTAGCTGCCTTTTGCACATAATTCACGTGAATATGCTTTGGAGCTTAGAAGAGAACGATGAAGAACAATTATAGAAACCGAATTATAGAAGTACAGATTCAGGAGTATACCAAGAAAGGGTACGGCAGAGGGAAGTACGTCAATCCTCAAGGTGCAGAGAAGAATGTTGAGGTGCCTTGCACGGCGCCAGGAGATATTGTACAAGCAAGAGTTGTTTCTAAAGCGCGAGATAAGCTTTTATGTGAAATTGATCAGATCATCTTTCCCTCGCCAGATCGCATTGTGCCTACATGTGTGCATTTTGGAAGCTGTGGGGGCTGCGCCTTCCAGCATATTTCGTACGAGAAGGAGCTTGAGTTTAAAGAGTCATTTGTTCGTAAGTGCTTTGCGTCATTGCCTGCAGAAGAGGCAACATTTTATTCGATCATCTCTTCACCACTCGCGTGGAGATATAGGAATAAGATGGAATTTTCCTTTTCGCAAAATCGTGCAAAAGAGAAATTTTTAGGCCTTATGAAAAGCCTTGGAAAAGGGAAAGTCTTAAATCTTGAAGAGTGTTATCTGACAAATGAATGGTTCATCACAGCTTTGAAAGCAGTGCATGCATGGTGGTCTGAGAGCGATATCGAGGCGTATCACCCTATGAAAAATAGCGGGGCTTTGCGTACACTAACGATGCGTGAAGGCGTTCGTACAGGCGATCGCCTGGTGATGCTTACAGTATCGGGTAATCCTGAAGATGCATTAACAAAACGTCAATTAGATGATTTTGTCTCTTGTTTACGCCTTGCTGTGGAGCCTGAATCTCAAGGCGTTTTAAGTATATTTCTTCGGATTCAGCAGGTTGCTAAGGGTATGGCGACAAATTTCTTCGAAATGCTTTTATATGGTCCTGATGCTATATCAGAGATTTTACACATTCAGCCATTTGCCGATCATCCACCTGTGGAGACGAAATTTCAAATAAGCCCAACAGCATTTTTTCAGCCAAACTCACTGCAAGCAGAGCGGCTCTATTCACGAGTGTTGCAAATGGCAGAATTAACCAAAGATTGTGTTGTATATGATTTATATTGTGGCACAGGAACGCTTGGAATATGTATTGCCCCATACGTTAAGCAGGTTATAAGCGTTGAGATATCTCCTGAATCGACCCTGGATGCGCGTGCAAATATGAAATTGAATTCTATTGATAATGTCGTTGTTATTACTGGTGCTGTGCGGCATGTGTTGCAGTCTGAGGCTCACGGGGCGCCGCTGCCGCTGCCAGATGTGGTGTTGATTGACCCACCACGTCCAGGTTTAGATGCGCAAGCACTGCAGTCGCTGATAGAGCTTAAGCCAAAGAAGATTATTTATATTTCATGCAATCCAGTGACGCAGGTAGAAAATCTGACAGATTTGCTGAATGCTGGTTATAAGTTGCATAGCGTGCAGCCAGTAGATCAGTTCCCACAAACGGTACATGTCGAGAACATCGCCCTGTTGGTATGGGAGCCCATAGAATTGACAAACAACAATAACGGAGGCATATGAAAAAGTTGATAAATTGGATTTTCGCTGTAAGCGTAGCCCTATGGCAATGTCCATTATTTGCAAGCGTTGAAGAGTTGCCACCAGAAAGAGAGAACGGTCTTTGGCAGACAATTATCATGTTTGGCATGTTTTTTGTGTTTTTCTATTTTATTATGCTGCGTCCAGAGCAGAAGAGAAAAAAAGCGATGGCAGACCTTAGAGATGGCTTAAAGAAGGGCGATCGAGTTATTGCCATGGGCATTGTAGGAATCGTTTCGCGTGTAGAGGCCTCTACAGTCATCCTAAAGCTGTATGACGGCGCGAAAGTTGAGGTCTTAAAAGATGCGATTTCGGAAATTAAGCCAGAAGAAGTTGAGGGGAAAGTGACCGCTATAGATAAAAATGACGAGTCGTGACTTTTTCAAGTTGGAATGAGATGTATGCGTGTTGGCGATAAGTTGTGGGATGCCTGGTGCATCATGTCTGTTGTGGGTATATGGCCGCGGTTCATAGAGCCTCAATTGATAACGGTTTCAGAAATAGAGCTCAGTCTTTCATCGCTGCCAAGCCGATTGAAGGGACTGAAGCTTCTACAATTGAGTGACATTCATTTTCATGCAGGTTTAGATTCTCGCTATTTAAACCGTTTGTCATTGAAGATTCAGTCTCTAAAGCCAGATATCATCGTGTGCACTGGCGATTTCCTTTGTTATGGCCTGCTTGAAGATGAAGAGAGGCTGCTAGCATTTTTGAATTCTCTGTATGCTCCTTATGGATGCTTTGCGGTTTTAGGAAACCATGATTACAACGCTAGAATAGGTCTTAATAAGAATGGCGATTACGATATCGCAAGTGCCGATGAAAGATCTTTCATAACTCAAGGGTTTAACCGTCTGTTTTCAAATCCATATATATCGGGGAAAGCATCAGCCGCGGTGTCGAAGATGCCGATTCATTCTGGCTTACAGGCATTGTTAGAGAAGTCGCCGTTCAAGTTGCTACATAATGCCAGCACTCAGGTGGATATTCGTGGTGAGTATTTGAATATTTGTGGTTTTGGTGAGTACAGCTGTGGAAAAACATTACCACATGTAGCTCTTGAGGGTTATGATAGAAATTATCCAGGCATACTACTACTGCACAATCCAGATGGCGTGAAGCTTCTGAAGTCTGCCCCTGGAGATATTATTTTGTGTGGCCATACCCATGGCGGGCAAGTTAATTTGCCATGGATTTGGAAGAAATGTGCGCTTTTGGAGAACCCAGAGTTTAAAAGTGGATTAGTGAAATTTTACGACAAGTGGGTGTATGTTAACCGAGGAGTCGGGAGTATTCTCCCGTTCCGCTGGTTTGCTCCGCCGGAGCTGTTGCTTTTGACCTTGGTATAAGAGTGAATGATACGCATCATTACGAGTTCTGCAAGACCAGCATTTTTGGCATGGGTACATGTCGTTCAGAGGAGTACGGCATGTGAATGTCAGGTGCAGCGGAACCTTCAGGCCTAGTCCTTTTCTAATGATATCATTTTTCATAGTCGACAGGAGTGGCATCAGAAGCTGCAAGCGATTTTTTTCCTGTGTGCCATGTGTGGTTGTGAAATTCAGTAACGCTTGAAGGTGTTCGAAGAATTCTGGTTTGCATTGAGGGTGGGATATGTTGCTGCAATGGCTTGTGCCAAGAGCTATAGCTTCAGCATTATAACGTGCAGCATAACCCATGGCGTAGGTTACAAAGAACGCATGGTCTGAAATGTCGTCGTGAGAGTCGTCGGATATTGTTGCTGTCGCCGCGGTGAGTGGTGATAGGTTATTGTCCGTGATGTTAACGATTATATGAGGGACTTTGTAGTGCCTAGTTATTGCTGCTGCAGATTTGAGCTCTGCCTTATGGCGTATGTGATAATCAAAACTTAAGCACAGGCACTCATGGCCACTTTGTAAAAGGGTCGCGAGCGCAACAGTCGAGTCTATCCCCCCGCTCAAGAGCACTATGGTTTTCATTGTCTTTCCCTTTAAATGCAACTTCGGTTGGAGGCAGTCTAACATGAAAAGTTGTTAGAGACAAAGAGAATTTTTAGCTGGTGTGGGTCTTTGGTTTTAGAATTTAGCTGGAGGGACGAGGGAGCTTGTTGCTCTCCTGATCCTAATCCTAATTTTCGCTTGCTACTTGTGGTTTGCCCTATCCTAATCCTAATCTTGATCTTGATCTTGATCTTAATCCTCGCTTGCTGCCCCTTGCTTTCCCGATCCTGATCTTGATTCTTCGCTTGCCGCTGTTGCTTCGTTTGCTGCTTGCTTGCTGCTTGCTTGCTTGCTGCTTGCTTGCTGCTTGCTTGCTGCCCCTCTTAATCAGTCTAAACGCAACAGCAAGAAGAGAAAGCAAAGTAAGAGAGCTGCAGGCCATAAGCAGCAAGCGATGATTAGGATTAAGATCAGGATCAAGATCAGGATAGGGCAAGCCACGAGCAGCAAGCGGGGATTAGGATCAAGATCAGGATAGGGCAAGCCACGAGCAGCAAGCGGGGATTAGGATCAAGATCAGGATAGGGCAAAGCAAGCGAAGAAGGTGTATGCAATAAAGGCACGATCTAGATATAATTTTTTACTTTAACAACCCTTCCACAATGAGTTATGAGATGAGATACAAAAGCCTAATTCTAAAGTGCATATTGATGCCAATTGCTGCAATGCAAGCAGATGTCACAGACATAAAATTTACTACAGGTTATCGTAAAGATAAGGGTACAGGAATGTTAAATCTGACTAGCGGTGATGGTGCTTATGCCAATGAAAAAAGTATCGTTCGTGAGACGTTTGCTTTTGATGGCATTTCCATCTATCAGCTTGGAGGCAAAGCGATAGCAACAGTTGCAGGGTGCGCTACGCGTGCATCTATAAACTATGGATGGGTACATACTGGCAAATCCACTGAAAACTTCATCCTTAACGATGCTACGGTGTATGACTATCGAGGGTCCATTCGTAAAGGGTCAACTAGAGACATCAATATAGGGGCTGTATGGTTTTGGATGAACAACTCCTTCTGTCAGTTTGGCCCAAGCGGAGGATATGCCAAAAGCCAGCAAACCATTGGCTTGCGTCGTAATAATACAAATAAGAATAAAGCTGGAGACGATAAGACCTCTGTAGCTTCGGAGCAGCAGATGCAAAATTATAAAAATAAATGGCAAGGGCCCTATGTTGGTGGCGATGCATTTGTAACAATTGGAGATTTCACTCTTAAAGGTGGATATGAATACCATTGGGCTCATTGGAAAGCGACATCGACATATTTTGGTGCACTTGGCGATAGCGGCGTCCAAGGCAAGGGTGAGTCTAAGCATGCTAGGGGAAGAGTTTATTTTCTTGATGTAGGCTGGAACTTATGGCAATGCTACACCTTAGGGGGTGGAGTTAAATGGCAGCAGTGGTCGGCACCGGTTGGAAAAATTTCGAAATTACAAAAACTTGCCTCTATTTTGAAGCCTGCAAAAAAGAATGCAAAAGCAATAAAATGGAACTCATTAGTTGTCTCTGTAGATATTGGTTACGTTTTTTAAATTGATGATACGGGTATAAACCAGCTGGTTGTTCATTTGCGATGGTTTAGAGTTGTTGCTGATGCAGCACCTAGAGGTCATAACAAGTGAGTAGCTACGCTTATTTAAGGGGCTTTCGCAATGGATTCTCCAGAAAATATCTTTTTAGAATCTTCCTCTAAGTTGAAAAAGGAAGATAAACTTCACAAACTAGAATGCGATGAAAATAGCGTTGCAGTGCACAACTTGATAGATGAG
>Ga0105046_10010721_pt1 | contig 14258 bp, 10 predicted proteins | sample MAT03_FD_78385 | JGI IMG/M metagenome (GOLD analysis project Ga0105046, IMG submission 78385) | Freshwater microbial communities from Lake Fryxell liftoff mats and glacier meltwater in Antarctica - MAT-03 (megahit assembly) | ecosystem: Environmental > Aquatic > Freshwater > Ice > Liftoff... | reverse complement strand
TAAAAAATACGGCGAACCGGAAGAGTCAATTACTTTTATAAAACAGGAACACATTAAAAAAGCAGCGACAGGTTTTATAAATGACTTTCCGGAATTTTCAAATCACGATCTCAGAATAGATGTAATAAGTATTCTCATTAATGAAGGTAATGCTGAGATTAATCATATAGAAAATGCTTTCTGATGTTTTATTAAAATCAGAAAGTAAAAGTCAAACCTAATTTAAAAGTACTGACATAGAGCGGCACGCCTCCGGAATAAGGCCATCTGACATTTTCTTTTCTTAACTGATAGAAACCGTATTCATAAGCATTTGTAAGAATAAAATTGACAAATGTTCCTGCTACCGGTGAACTTTTCATTATCCTCTTCGAAAAAGATTCAATCAAAAATAATCCGCTGAATTCAATCATAGTACTAACAGACTGTTTCCAGAACAAATGTCTTGGATAGATATCAGAGATTTCAAATTTTGGCTGTATAGAAAATCCGGGAGTAATCTGAAAATTAATTCCTGCCTCACTTATACTTCCGTATCTGAAAGAATTACTGAATTCATTTAATGCTGAATAATCAACCGAACTATTGACATTCAAAGTATCATATTTAAACTCTGACCATACAAATGAATTTGAATTATAAGGGATGATAGAAACAGAGCCGAGCTTAATTCCATAGGCAGATTTACTTCCAAAGCCAAATCTCCACATGGATGAATTTATTTTATTTACATCTGAATTATTGTACAGACTATTAGATGAATTACTTAAGAAAATAAATCCGTCTCTGTATTTAAGAATATTTTTTCCGTACTTGCTATTATTCAGATAAGTGAATCCGAGTTTAAGTTCTAATGAACCTGTCTGAGCAATCCCTGTATTAAATCCGCTGAGTTTAGTTTCATTTAATCCGTAAGAAAAATCTATAGTCGGTTTACTGAACCATTTTCCCGGAAACTTTCTTTCTGTTTTTACAGATATCTGAGAAAATAAATTCGATGCATTAAATATTAACACTAAAATTATTAAGCAATAAAGTTTTTTCATAATAGAATATTGTGTATTTGAATTTTTGATTTTTATTGTGAATATAGTTTTCAGTTAAGACGAATATATTCACGAAAGGTTTCTTATTAAATAAAAAAAAACGGACAGAAATATTTTCCTGTCCGCTTTATATAATGAAACTAATTTAATTTTATTTCAGAAGAATCATTTTTTTAATCTGTGTGAAAGCTTCTGTATTTATTCTGTAATAATAGACTCCGCTTGGATAAGCAGAAGCATCAAATGAGAACTGATAACTTCCCGGATTTAAATTTTCATTTACTAATTTTGATACTTCTTTTCCTAAAGAATTATAAACAATTATAGTTGTAAAGGAAGATTTTGCAATATCAAATTTAATGCTTGTAGTCGGATTAAATGGATTCGGATAATTCTGATATAAATTAAATTTATCAGGAATTACTGAATTATAATTTGAAATACCAACGTCTACTGTATCATAAATTGCTTTTTCTGAAATTACATTATGTATATTTACAGATGGATTAGGATTAGAGCCTGTATAGGAACCATTTCCTGCTCCTTCCCATGAAGAAAAATAATACGTCTTTCCGTTATAAACAAGTTGCGAAGGTGTTGCCGAAATATTTGCTGCAGAAGATGAATCATAAAAAGTATTTCCGCCATTTACAGTTACAGGTAATTCAGCAGGAGAAACTGAACTGAAAAGCTTATACTGTACTTTGTAATATGCATAACAATTTATATCCTGAATACCAACTGTAATATTCTGTGATATTCCGCCGCCAATATTCCATTGATCAAATACATATCTGGTAGAACCGATTGTTATTGGTGAAACTGCTTCAAATGTATGCACAGAGCCAATATCCCATGTAAATAATTTTGCAACATTATATACAACATTATCAACTTTATAAGATGCCTGTGTTCTGTTTACACCATATAATGCATAATTTTTTCCAACAAGATAATTTACTATTGTTTTATGAACTTTCCCGTTTGTATTTGTACCTGTTAAAATTACTTTATATACACCGGCAGGTACTGAAGAGTTTGAACTAACTGTAAAAGCTAAAGAGTCGGGATAATTACTTATTACATTACCGCTCGTGAAGTCAATGTTTATGCCCGATGTCGGAGTTTCCAGAGCTCCTGTAAATGTCACTGCTGAATTATAACCTGAAGCAACAACAGGAATTTTTACTTTGTAATTGGCACTCTGACTCTGTCCCTGATTTACAACTTTATAAGATGGTGCAGAAATCAAATTGAAATCTAAAGTAGGTATCGCACTGTTATATATTTGGTTTGATGTTGATTGAACAAATACAATATTTTCAATCTGACTTGCCTGCCATGAAGGATCAATCGTATAAGTATACTGTACAGTTGTTTTTGTACCAGGTATTAAACTAACAGGAGTACCTATATTTGAAGGGAGCATCTTTCTCATGACATTTCTAAAGTATGTTTCACCATTTACACCGGGAGGTGAAGCATATTGAATTACTTTTTCAGTAACAGCAATGTGAATTATTGCTGTCGGATTTGAAATTGCAAATTCACAATAAATATCCGCATTTACAGTTACACTTGTTCCATTTATAGTTTGAGTAACAACAATAGTAACAGGGCTTAACACATCAGTTCTTGAATTGTAAGATGCCTGAAGTATACCATTTGATGTTCCGCCGATATATGTTCCGTCAAAAAACCAGTAAGGAATGGAATTCACTCCATATGCTGTTCTTCTTGCAGTATTGTCAGCAGTATTCGAAAGATACATTGGGTCATTTCCCGGTGAAGGCCAGTTCATGTGATAGCTGATAGAAGTGATTTTATTAGGATCTGCGGAATTTAAATATGAATCTAAAGTCGGATTTGCAGTGGCGCAGGGACCGCAGGTAGAGCTTGTAAATCTTTCCACGAGAATATTTCTGTCTCCGGAATATGCATTATTAATTTGTAAAAAAACAACTAATGCAATTATTACATAAGAGTAAATTTTTTTTAACATTCTTTTTTAATTTATAGGTTTATGAAATTTTGGGAGTGTGTAAAATTAATCTATATTTACTTAACAAACAACATTTTTCGAACGACTGAATTTGTACCTGATGTTAATTTATAAAAATAAATTCCACCGGCTAAATCAGATTTTATTCCGGATTTATCTGAACTGAATTCAATACTATAGCTGCCATTATTCTGATATCCGTTTTGAAGCAAAGCAATTTCTTCGCCTAAAATATTATAAACTTTTAAAGTAACATTACCGGAATTTAATAAATCATATTTAATTATTGTAGAAGGATTAAAAGGATTCGGATAATTCTGATATAAGTAAAAATTATCAGATATTTGTGCTGAATTATTTTCAATACCGGAAATTAAATCATTCTCAAAATAGAAAAGTCCGCCTTTCGTATTTCCAATAAATAAATCAGGGTCTGTATCATTATTTATATCTACAAATTCCGGACAGGAATTTTGAATATCCAAAATATTATAATACTGATTTGTCTGAAAAACAAAATTAGGTAACGAAGAACTTCCGTTATTTTTATAAAAAGTAATCTTTCCGCTTTGACTGCCAATGAATAGATCTAAATCATTGTCATTATCAATATCAAAAAACTTTGGAACAGCATCATCACCGACATCTATAGTATTATAAAAAACAGATCTTCTTGTAAAAATAAAGTTTGATGCAGTCCCTGTATTTTCATAATAAAAAATTCTTCCGTTAGAAGCTCCGGCAAAAAAATCTTTATCACCGTCATTATCTATATCTGCAAAAACAGGTGTACTGCTTTGTCCAAGAGAATCAATTCCGTTTTGCCTGCCGGTTCCGGAATATGTGAAATTATAATTATTCGCATTCCCTGTATTTCTGTAAAACCATAAGGAGTCTTTTATATAACTTCCCAGAAATAAATCCAGATCACCGTCATTATCAATATCTGTAAAAGCAGGTGCTAAAGTATAATTAAACGGAGTTGACCTGATCGGAATTGAATCCAGCGTAAGTGAATAAGATGGCTGTGATACTGTACCTGTATTGGTATATAAAGTCAGCCTTGCCGGAATGTCATTCCCTGCTATTAAATCTTTATCTCCGTCATTATCTATATCAATGAAAGTTATATTACTTCTGCCGCCAACATCAATATTATTCAGATAATTATCACTTATTCTCTGGAAATTTGCAATAGTTGAATTACCATCATTTCTGTAATATGCAAAGTTATTATAATTTTGTGAAGAGTATAAAACTGAAATAAATAAATCTTTGTCACCGTCATTATCTATATCGGCAAATCTTGTGGAATTAAATCCTTGTGAAATGAATGAGGAATTATGAGGATAAATTGAATCAACAATTTGTACATTCGGATTTGCCGGAGTACCATTATTTTTTATAAAATAAATTCCCTTTGAAAATAAATCTCCCCAGAATAAATCAAAATCATTGTCATTATCAATATCGGCAAACTCTAATGAATTTGCACCATGCCTGTTATCTGATATTTCTAAAGCAGGAGAAATTATAAGTAAATTCTGCCAGAAATCTGTATCAAATTTAAAACTGAATTTTGAAGGACTTCCGATATTTTCGTAATAAGTAATCGTACCTAATGACTGTCCTGTAAAAAAATCTTTATCACCGTCACCATCTATATCGCAGAAAGCAGGAACGGAATTTCCCTCACTGTAAATTACTGTATCAGAAAATGTTCTTAATTCTTCTATAGTTAAAATAAAATTTGGATTTGCCGGACTGCCTGTATTCTTGTAATATTTAACTGTCTGAATTTCTCCTCCTGCGAATAAATCATTGTCACCGTCATTATCAATGTCAGTAAAATAAAACCAGTTTTTGAAATAAATATTCTGATATTTTGTTGAAATTAATTTATAAGAAGCTGTCTGTGATGTGCCGACATTTTTATAAAAATATAAAGTAGTATCAGTGTCAAAAGTAAAAATATCAAGTTTATTGTCACCGTCAATATCTACTATCTGAAATCTTGCATTATTCTGTCCGCCGTTAAAAGGTGAAAATGAATTATTTCCGTTTTGAGTAAAATTTATTCCGTCAAATCGCTGATTAAAAATCTGTGAGTATGCAGAGTTGATTTGCAAACAGGAAAGCAATATGAAAAAAAGAATGAATTTATTGTAGAGATTAGTTTGATATTCCATCGCCGAATTTATATTCTGAACTTATACTTACAGGTAATTTTCCTTTGAACTTAATAGTTCCGTAAAATGAGTCAATAGCTGAATTTATTGATGTCTCCGCATCTGCATACGCACATACATATGAATCAACATCAGGAAATCCCTGTATTAGATATGGATTTCCAAATGATATAACGACAATTTTATTACCGGCAGTTTTGAGTGAATTTATAAGTGATATCTGAGACTGAGGAAGTCCGACGGTTCCTGTTTTAATCTTAACTTTTGCATAAATCGGAATTATTATTACATCATAATTAACAGCATCATTTAATATTTCTTCTGTGTTTAATACTTCTCCTGATATATCAAAAACTGAAGTTGATTTGAATTTATTATTGTCATTAAATTTGCTTAAAAAAAATTCTGAATTTGCTTTTTCATTTCCATTATTCATCGAAACAATTAAACAAGATTTATCGGAAGAGTTAGCAAAGGGTAATAAATTATTTTCATTTTTTACAAGTGTCAGAGATTCATTTGCAATCTGCTGTGAAATGTTTTTTGCTTCTGATGAATTAACAATTGATGAAACTTTACTTACATCAACTAATTTATTCTCATCTAATTTAAGCCACGTCTTTGCATTAAGTATTTTCCTGACAGACTCTTCTATTCTTTCAACAGATATCGAACCATTATTCACTGCTTCTTCGATTGCATTGATAGTTTTAGTTTCTCCCTGAGGCATAAGTATCAGGTCAATGCCCGCATTTACACAATGCAAAGCAACTTCCTTTGTAGAAAAATGTTTTACAACTCCAGCCATGTTTAATGCATCAGTAACTATTAATCCTTTAAATCCTAATTCATTTATCAAGACTCCGTCAATAATATTTTTTGATAATGAAGCAGGAACATTCGGCTCGCTGTCGAGAGAGGGAAGTGAAAGATGTGCTATCATCACAGACATTACATTATTTTTGATTGCATTCTTAAACGGAATTAATTCTAAATTATCTAATCTGTCCTTGCTGAAATTTAAAACCGGAAGGTCGCTGTGTGAATCTATATCTGTATCTCCGTGACCGGGAAAATGTTTTGCTGTTGCAATTACATTCCAGTCCTGAATACCTTTTATAAATTTTTCTGACATTGATGAAACTAAATCCGGATCTTCTCCATAAGAACGTACATTTATTATCGGGTTTAAAGAATTATTATTTATATCAACTACAGGTGCATAATTCTGATGAACACCGATTGCTTTACATTCTTTCGCAATCTGAACTCCCATTTTATATGCAAGCTCGGGATTCCGTGTAGCACCAAGTGCCATATTACTCGGAAATAAACTTCCGTCATCAAGCCGCATCTTTGTCCCTCGTTCATAATCAGCTGAAATCAAAAGGGGAGTCTCGGAGATTGTCTGCAATGTATTTGATAGTTCTGCCTGCTGTAGAGAATTTCCTTTAAAAAAAATCACACCGCCGATTTTTTCATTAATAATTAAATTTGATAATCGGTTATATTCAGTTGAATTAACCGGTGCTGAAAATCCGTCAGAGTTAGTTACTATCATCTGAGCAATTTTTTCTCTCAGAGTCATTGAAGAAAGTTTATTTTCTGTCCACTGAACTTTCTCTGAAAAGATATCTTTCTGAATATTTGAATTTATTTCAGCTTCAGAATTGTGTGACAATGAAATCCAGTTTGAATTCAAAAGTGACAATATTAATGAAATGAAAATTATGTTTACTGAAAAGATTTTATTCATTTAAATTTATGATTTATTATTAGTGCTGTCATTGCTTTTAACTCTGTCGTTCATTTCTGTAACACTTGTAAAATATCTCAGAAGTTCCATCGGCAGAGGAATAATCATAGTCGAAGTTTTCTCTGCTGCAATCTCTGTCATCACCTGTAAATACCGCAGTTGTAAAGCATTAGGATCGCTTCCCAAAATTTTTGCAGCTTCGGCTAATTTCTGTGCTGCCATAAATTCACCTTCAGAGTTAATTATTTTTGCCCGCTTATCTCTTTCTGCCTCAGCCTGTCTTGACATCGAACGAAGCATCTCCTGCGGCAAATCTACATTCTTTAATTCGACATTGCTTACCTGTATTCCCCATGGTTCTGTTTCTTTGTCAATTAATTCTTTCAATCTCGAATTTACAAGTTCACGATGAGCCAGCAAGTCATCCAGATCTCCCTGACCCGAAACAGTTCTAAGTGTCGTTTGTGAAATTAAAGAAGTCGCATACATATAATCTTCAACCTGTATGATAGCTCTGCCCGGATCATACACTTTGAAATACACTACGGCATTTACTTTCACCGACACATTATCTTTTGTAATAATATCCTGAGCAGGCACGTCTAATGCGATTGTTCTCAAACTCATTTTTACCATTTTGTCTAATATCGGTGTAAGAATTATTAACCCCGGTCCCTTTATCGCAGAGAATTTTCCCAAACGAAATATTACACCGCGTTCATATTCTTTTAAAACCCTGAACGACCTGAGTATTAATATTAAAAATATAAATCCTAATACTCCTCCAAATCCGAATAATAACCCTGCTAATGCTTCCATTTTTTTATGATTTTAGATTTATGATTGTTGATTTTAGATTTCTTTTTTAAATGTTAATATTTTTTGTTAAAATTATTTTATTAGTTAAACCTGATATATAAGCTAAATTAATTTTCCATTTGCATAATGCATTCTTCCTTATACTGTAAAAGCCTTTCTTTTATCTCTTCAAATTCATGTAAGTACATCAGCTCCAATCTGAACTTGCTTACATCTCTAAGATTTTTCAGATATCCTGAATAATGTTTACGATGTTCGAGTACTCCGTATTTCTCACCCTTTAATTCTACTGACAATCGCAGGTGCTCTATACATACATCAATCTTTTCATCAATAGACGGCTCTTCATCATGATAACCATTTTTTAGATAAAACTTTGATTGTCTGAAAATCCATGGATTTAAAATTGCTGCCTGTCCAATCATCACAGCATCCGGTTCGAATGTATCAAATACATATTTTACATCTTCAGGTGTTTTTATATTTCCGTTTAATATTATAGGAATCTTAACTCCTGCATCTTTAATTCTCTTTACCCATGTCCAGTCAGCTTCACCTTTATTTCCCTGATGACGTAATCTGCAGTGAACTGTCAATGCCTGCACACCTACTTTCTCTAATATCTTCGCAACTTCCACTATCACAATCGAATTTTCATCCCAACCTAATCTTGTTTTTAATGTCACCGGCAATTCTACATTGTTGATTATTTTTCCGGCAATTCTCGTCATCTTGGGAATGTCTTTCAAAAGTCCTGCTCCTGCACCTCGCATTGCTACATCCTTTACCCAGCAACCGCAGTTAATATCTATAAAATCAGGATTCACACTTTCAGAAATCTTTGCTGCATCAACCAGTACATCTTCATTTCCGCCAAATATTTGTATAGAAAGCGGCCGCTCTTCTTCATAAAATCTGAGCTTTGCCCGTGCTTTGCGTGCATCCCTTATTAAACCTTCAGCAGAAATAAATTCAGTATAGACAATGTCAGCACCTAACCTTTTAGAAATTAATCTGAAAGGCGGCTCCGATACATCTTCCATCGGAGCTAAGACGATTTTATCTTTAAATATTTTTTGAAAGTCATTCATGATTAGCGAAAGTTAAACATTGTAATTGAAATTAGAAATTTATTAAAAAAAACCCTGACAGTATAATTTATTAAAAATTTTCTATCAGGATTTTAAAATCTGTTTAAATATTAATTGTTTTACTTCTTCTCAGTCATTTTCAACTCTATATCTTTTTCCATTCCGATCTTCTTTGCATTGCTATGGAAATTATCAATAATTTTCTTAACACTTGCTTCTGATTTAGATAAGAATGTATTAGGATGAACACCTATCCACACTATAAAAACCAATATCGGCAGGAATGAAATAATTTCCATTTTAGACAAATCTTTAAGATCTTTATTCTTATCATTTTCTATAGGACCAAGCATAACTCTCTGAAACATCCATAATAAATAAACAGCTGCTAAAATTACAGCAGAAGTTGAAACAATTGCATAAGCATGTGTTCCAAGATTTGATGAATAAAATGAACCGAGTAAAATTAAAAATTCACCAACAAATCCGTTTAAACCCGGTAAACCAATTGATGAAAAAACAACTATCATAAATATCACTGAGAATACAGGCATTACTTTCATAATTCCGCCGAAATCTGCTATTGCCTTTGTATGTCTTCTTTCATAAAGCACACCTACTATCATAAACAAAGCACCTGTTGATAATCCGTGATTAATCATTTGAATTACACTTCCCTGCAATGCAACATCTGTTAAAGCGAATGTTCCCAGTACTATGAATCCGAGATGACTTACTGACGAGTATGCAACTAATTTTTTCACATCTTTCTGAACTATTGAAAGCAATGCACCATAGACAATTCCGATTACAGCCAATGTCGAAATGTATGGAGTCAGGGTGACAAAAGCAGAAGGGAAGAGAGGCATAGAAAATCTTATAAGTCCGTACGTTCCCATTTTTAATAAAACTGCTGCAAGTATTACACTGCCTGCTGTCGGTGCCTGAACGTGTGCATCAGGCAGCCAGGTATGAAAAGGAAAGAGAGGGACCTTTATCATAAAACTCAATGTGAAAAGTATAAATAAAATTATTTGCTTGTCTAAAGGAATTCTGTAAGCAATTTCTGTGAGTTGTGTTAAGTCAGTGGAAAACTGTCCGCCTGTAAAAGGTAAGCTCAGGAATCCGAGCCAGATAATTCCGATTAACATCAGTAAACTTCCGAACATTGTATAAAGAAAAAACTTTACCGTTGCATAAATTCTGTCTTCAGAACCCCAGATGCCGATTATAAAATACATTGGTATCAATATCACTTCCCAGAAAATATAAAATAAAATTAAGTCAAGCGAAGTAAAAACACCTATCAGACCTACATCGAGTAATATCAGTAAAAAGTAAAATGATTTATGATTAAACTTTATCGAATTCCATGATGCAAGTATAGCAAGTGGAAACATAAATGTCGACATCACGATAAGTAGCATTGAAATTCCGTCAATACCGAGAAAGTAATGTGTATTTATAATCTGTATCCATTTGAATTTTTCTACGAACTGGTAATCGCCTGTGCCCGGATTAAATGTAAAAAAAATATATACTGATATTGCAAGCGGAATCAGTGAAACAAGAAATGAATAAACTTTAATTAATTTTTCATTTTCTTTCCTGAAAAAAATAAGAGGTAATGAAAGTATGAAAGGAACAAAAATCAGAATTGATAAAATATTTGCCAAGATTTAATAATTAATTGTGTTGAAATTTTTTAGCAATATAGTAATAGATAATTTTATAATTAAGTCTAATACTTTTTGATATAAGTTAGTTATGCAAAACTTTTAAAAAACATTCTGATCTCTGTATTTTTGTGAAGAATGAAAGCTGAAAATTATTATATTTTTTTTGATTCTTAGCTCCAAAAACACAGGTGTGCCACATTTATAAATGTGGCATGAGTAGTTTTGAGATTTTTCCAAATACTTAATCCTTTTCCGTTATAAAAACCTCCCCGGCTAAATGTAAATTCTAATCTCAAAAATCGATCCGCTAAATTTATTTCGCTTAAATTAAACATGAAAAAAAATGTTAGTTTAAAATTTTTCTCCGGTAATATAAATTAATTTAATTTTTATTATACTGCCATTTCCTTTCTAACGTGAAAATCTGTTCATTATTATTATTACAATTATAAATTAATTTAAGTATATATTGCCATCAATGTATAATTCTTATCTTCATTGTCTGACTCACCACCTCCGTAAAACTCCCGTGTGACAGTCTTATTCAGACGTGTTGCTTTCCTGAATCCGATTTTCCTTAAGTTTTTCTCAGCTCTTATATTCCCGGTGAAAAAATATGCAACAATGTATTTGAATTGATTCAAAGTTAATATATAATCAATTAAAATTTTAGATGATTCATATCCGAGCTTTAATCCTCTGTAATTTCTTTCAATTGAAGTTGAAACCTCACATGCCTCTCCGTAATGTTCTCTCCATTTAAAACAAATATATCCGATATAATTAGTTTTCCACTTAACCAAATACCAGACATCAACCTTGCTTTCCACTTTCTTTGCAATCCATTTTCCTATCTGAAACTTCGTTTTGTGTTTTATATATTCCTGATTTAAATAAATTGCAATTTCCTCTTCATTAAAAAGACTGTAAAACAATTCAACTGCTTTCCCGTCATCTTTTTTCAATCTTATTAAAGAACAATTTTCGCCTCTGATTATATTTTTATATTTCATCTTAAATTATAAACCGATTTAATTTAATTAGTCCTTTGGAACAACCGTATCATACCAAAACTTTTTTGCCCGGTCCTTTATTTCATCTATATGAATGTGCTTTGCTTCCGTGTATTCTTTTATTCCGTCAAGCCCAAACTCCCTGCCAATACCGCTTTGCTTGTATCCGCCAAAAGGAGCTCTGTCACTTAATAAATGGTATTCGTTTATCCAGACAGTACCTGTTCGTAATTTATTTGCAATGTTAATTGCTCTTTCATCATTCTTAGACCAGACCGCTCCGGCTAAACCAAAAACGGAATCATTAGCAATCTTAATTGCTTCGTCATCTCCCTGAAAATTAATTACACATAATACCGGTCCGAAAATCTCCTCTTGTGCAATCCGCATATTGTTTTTCACATTAACAAAAACTGTCGGCTCAATGTAATATCCTTTATCACCGACACGATTTCCGCCGGTTAAAATTTCAGCACCTTCCTCTTTTCCTGTTTTAATGTAATTCATTATTGAGTCGAATTGTGCTTTGTTAATAATCGGTCCGACTTCTGTATTCTTATCCAATGGATCTCCGATTTTCATTTTGGAAATTTTAGCTTTTAACTTAGCAATAAACTCGTCATATATCATATCGTGTACAAGCAATCTTGTTCCGCCTTCACAGCATTGTCCCTGATGATAAAATGCCGCATAAATAGCACCGTCCACACTCATATCAATATCGGCATCTTCGAGAACTATATTCGCGGATTTGCCTCCGCATTCCAGTGTGATTTTTTTAAGATTGTCAGCTGCATTTTTCATAATAATTTTTCCGACTTCAGTCGAACCTGTAAATCCGACTTTGTCAACATCCGGATTAGAAACTAACTCAGTTCCGATTAAACTTCCTTTGCCCGTAATAATATTCACAACTCCTTTAGGCATATCCGTCTGATCAATTATTCGTGCAAGTTCACATGCAGTAACCGAAGTTTCCTGTGCAGGTTTTAAAATAACACAGCATCCTGCCGCAAGCGCAGGTCCTAATTTCCATATTGCCATCTTAAGAGGGAAGTTCCATGGTGTAATCAATGCTGCAACTCCAACCGGCTCGCGTCTTATTATATTTTTACTGACACCGGCTTTTGATAATCCTTCTACTTCTTCATCCAAATTTATTGCCGCCATTTTTGAAAAATAATTCAGACTCTTTGCAGATAAAAAAATATCTTCACCTGCTTTCCGGATGGTCGAACCTGAATCCATTGCTTCAAGTTTTGTTAACTGTTTTGCATTCTCATTTATTTTATCAACTATTTGCTTGATAATTCTGCTTCGCTCTTCCCCCGGCATTTCACTCCACACACCGCTGTCAAATGTATCTCTCGCTGACTTTATCGCTGCTTTTGTGTCTTCGATTGTTGCAAGTGAAACCTGTGCTATTACTTCAGAGTTTGCAGGATTTACTGCATCAAATGTTTTCCCGTCTGATGATTCTCTGAATTCACCGTTAATGTATAATAAATATTTTTCCATTTATAAAATTATAATGTTTGATTAAAAAATTATTTGATTGAATTTGATTGAATTTGATTGAATTTGATTTTATTATTTTGATATTTTCAGAAAGTGGTTAACATTGATTTGCAGAATTTAGATTTGATATATTATTTTCTACATATACAAATATGGCTTCCATTCATTGTCTATCCTGCCTGCAAAATTTTTTATAAAAGTAATATGAGATGGTCTTTTAGGAATATTCTGCAAATGCATTTTAGATTCTTCCGGTGTTCTGTTACCTTTTTTATTATTGCATTTTATACATGCTGTCGTAAGATTTTCCCATGTATCTTCACCGCTTCTTGATTTTGGAATTACATGGTCAACTGTAAGATTCGTCGTCGCTCCGCAATACTGACATTTATGATTATCCCTTCTTAAAATATTTTTTCGGGATAAAATTATTTTTTTATATGGAACTCTCACAAAAAAAATAAGTCTTACTATGCTCGGATATTCAAAACTTCTTTTGATAGTTTTTACTTTCTTCTCGGCTAAACAATAAATTGCCTCCGCCTTTCCTAAATAAATCAATACTACCGCTCGTCTGACATTGCAGATAGTAAGCGGCTCGTAGTTTTGATTTAATACCAAAACCTTGCCGTTTAGATAATTGACCTGTTTATTGAAACTGTTTGTATAATCATGCTCGTAGAAGACACCCTCCTTTATTTAGGTATGCAAATTTAAAGATATTATAAGGAAGAATCAATTTTGATTTGAATATATAATTTATGACTGTAATCAAAAAATATTTTAATATTTTATTTCTTTCAAACTTCACGAAAATTCTTTCATCAAAATTAATATCTTTGACCGTTTCTTTTTAAAATCTAAATTACTTAAATCAAAATACTGATCTGATGCAAACAGTGCACCTAATCCTCCGCCGATTAATCCAAATGGAATTGCCGGAATAACACCAGTACCTATCCCTGCTCCAAAACTGAATTCACTGCTGCCTCCATCACTGCCTAAATTAATTCCACCATCACTGCCAATTAAAAATCCCGTTACAAAACCTATCCCTCCTCCGATTAATGCTCCTTTTCCAAAACCTCTTGCATTAAATTTAATTGAACTTATTTCTTCTATTGTTACTGTTTTCACATTTTCAT
>Ga0105046_10010720_pt1 | contig 14258 bp, 12 predicted proteins | sample MAT03_FD_78385 | JGI IMG/M metagenome (GOLD analysis project Ga0105046, IMG submission 78385) | Freshwater microbial communities from Lake Fryxell liftoff mats and glacier meltwater in Antarctica - MAT-03 (megahit assembly) | ecosystem: Environmental > Aquatic > Freshwater > Ice > Liftoff... | reverse complement strand
AATTCATATTTTGTATCTGCAAGAATTAACCCCCTCAATGACGCCATTTCCTGGCCCTTTCTGAAAAGGGTACGGGTATAGAATTCCATTTTCTCATACCGCTCTACCGACACAAGTCCTTTTTCAATGATTTCTTCTTTTGAAATGTCTTCGTCGTGACCGTGTGCTGCCTTGGTTGTTGGCGTAATGATGGGTTCAGGAAATTGTTCAAACTCCCGCATTCCGTCAGGCATTCGAACACCGGAAATCACCCTTTCGCCCGTTTTATAAATGCGCCAGGCGTGGCCTGTAAGATAACTACGAATGACCATCTCGACAGGAACCGGTTCACAAACTACACCATAAGACACATTTGGATCTGGTGTAGATTGAAGCCAGTTCGGAACCAAAGTCTGTGTGTGTCTTAAAAAATAAGCGGCAAGCTGGTTAAGAATGGCTCCTTTCTGAGGTATTGGTTTGGGGAGAATCACATCAAATGCGGATATCCTGTCGGTGGCGACCATCACCATTTTATCTCCGAAGTAATAAACATCTCTCACCTTCCCTTTGTAAAAACCCGTTTGACGGGGGAAGCTGAAATTGGTTGAAGAAATACTTTTCAAGTATAATAATTTGAGCCACAAACTTAAATAAAAACAGTCCCGCTTTGGAACGGGACTGTTGATTTATTTATTTCTACCTCTCTCCAATAGAATCCTGTTGCCGAATGGCCCGATCCTAAGCGGCGAAATCCGGGTACTTTTTATTGCAGAACCTGCGTTTTTCGGATTTGACCCGGCATTCCTGCTGTTGCCTTCAATTCCTGCGAGAAACATGCAAACCGCTAAACCCAGACAGGCGAAGACCATACGAATCCGGATTCTACCAGTCTTCACTATCATCACTTGATTCATACGATTCGGTATCATCATATTCTTCATTCTCCACACTGGAATCCGACTTACAAGACAGGCATTTGAGTCCTGATTTCGTAAAAATCCATGAGTTGCCATCCAATTGGCCCTTTTCGTAGCCATTTGGATATAGTGTATGTTGCAAAATAAGTCGGATCGCCGGGTCCATTGTAAAAATCTGATTGTATGGCAAATACAACGTCATTTCCAATCTTTGAATCCGGTATGGCAAGGAAGGATCAAGGCTTAAGTTGGAATCAAATATGATGCTTGAATCTTGTTGAACCACACCATACGTTGCCAATTTAGCGTTGTTTGTGGCCTCACTCCACGAACTTCCCTGGGCTTCAAATCGTTGGTTCAACTGGATTTCATTTCTTTCCCAGCCTTTTATTTTAAGCGTAACCGGATGCAACTTATTCATTTTCGAATCCAGCATATTCATATTAATAGACAGGTTTTTATATCCAGCCACAAATTCTTTTTTGACCATTACCTTTCCATCACTTGAAAACTTCTTGACCACGGGTAAAACGGAAACCGTAAAACCAATAGCCCCAACAAAGAATAAACCAACCAGGATCAATGCCAGCACCGACTGGATAAATGTTTTCCTGAACATAAGGCTCATGGAAAGCAGCAGAATTACCAATGCAGGAATTAAAGCTGCTAATCCACCAAAACCGATCATCCATGGGGTAATTTCAGAAGATATTTTTCCTACCGGAAAATCTCCGAGCTGTATATTACCTTCAAAACCATCCATCAAACCCAGTGATGCAAGAATAACTACAACGATTCCGCAAAGAAACGCAGCACCGATCACAAACAAAATGACAGCTACAAACACCCGGAGTGCATCAATCAGGAATTTGAAAAAAGGCACCAGAGCGGCAAAAACCAAGGAAATAATTTTAAATGGAAATACCAGAATTTTAACGAGGGTACTTTCTACTTCCTTGTCGGGCAGATTCACATTTTTTTTTATTTGCTCTTCTATGTTGTTAAGTGTAACCGGATTTCCTTGCATTTGCAGATCGTCGGTCACTGATTTGGCTTCAGGGGTAATTGCCCATAGCAATACATACAGGATCACACCGCTGCCACCGGCAACAATAAACAGGACAAATATGACCCGGACAATGACAGGATCTATGCCAAAATAGGTACCTATTCCACCGGCTACTCCACCAAGAATTTTATCCTTCCGGCTCCTGAAATACTTCCTGAAATTTCCCAGATTCTCCAGATTTATCTGAGCTGGCATGGCAATCCATAATACGATGTAGCTAATAAGCATCGTTCCAGACAATGCCGGAAAGAAAGGAAACCCAAAGAACAGAGCCAATGTTGCAAGTCTCACCCACAGCGGATTAACTTCAAAATAAGCAGCTAGTCCTGCGCAAACACCACCGATCAAACCATTGGAAGAATCGCGGACAATTCTTTTACCTTCCTGTTTTTGACCTTGGTTTTCGGACGATTGGGCGTTTTGATCATTTTCGGTTGAGGTAAATTCAGCCTCATCACCAATCATGTCTTCGACCGTTCCCATTTGTTTAATTACGGAATGGACCTCTTCGATGGATATTGCCTGTTTAAACTCAGTAATAAACCCGGAAAAGATTTCCGCAATGCGTGATTCAATATCTCCCTGAATATCTTCCCCACCTTCAACATTAAGGAAATACCGTTTTACCGAACTCAGGTATTGTTGTAAAACCTCGTATGCATCTTCCTCAATGTGGAAAACGATACCTGCAAGGTTAATAGTGATGGTCTTTTTCATAACGATTCGGTAGGAGGTTGAGATTCTGCTAAAATTTTGGTTTTTGTCATAATCTGGCTTACGGACGATGCCATTTCCAGCCAGGTATTGCCCAACTCGTTCAGGAACCTACTTCCTGTTTCTGTGAGCATGTAGTATTTCCTTGGTGGTCCCGAAGACGATTCTACCCATTTATAATCCAGATAACCGGTATTTTTAAGCCGGGTTAGGAGAGGATATAGAGTGCCTTCAACCACCATCATTTTCGCCTGTGTGAGCTCCTGGATCATATCGGACGTGTACACTTCCCCTCTGGAAATAATGTTGAGAATGCACAATTCCAATACGCCTTTCCGTAGCTGCACTTGTATATTGTCTGTATTCATAGTGCTTTTTTGAATGGTATTACAAAAGTATATCAAGTACTTTGTATTACCAAGTACCTAGTTATAAATTCTTTCGTAGATTACATAGTACTAAGTTATCAACTGATCCTTGCATAGTATATATATCTGAATATGTGGATTTTACAAAAAAGACAGTTCGAAAAAAAAAATTCAAAAAAAATCCGACACCCTATTACTCTTCACCTGATTTCAGATTAAAAATGAAATATTCTCCAGCAAGGCTTGAAATCCACTTCAGACACAAGCAATGCGCTTTCCATTGACAAACCGTATTAATATGCTGATTTGTGATGCTTTTTTTGGCAAGTTGCGTATGCCCGCCTAGCTTTGCAGCCCGTATTCAAAGATTAATGAATCAAACTAAATACATCTTTGTAACGGGAGGCGTCACCTCATCGCTAGGCAAAGGAATCATCGGTGCTTCCCTGGCCAAGTTGCTGCAATCCAGAGGCTTTTCAGTAACAATTCAAAAATTCGACCCCTATCTTAATATAGATCCGGGAACACTCAATCCGTATGAACATGGCGAATGCTATGTGACCGAAGATGGGGCTGAGACCGATCTTGATCTCGGTCATTATGAACGATTTCTAAATACCGCTACCTCCCAGGCAAACAACATCACGACAGGGCGGATTTATAATAATGTCATTACCAGGGAGCGAAAAGGCGAATACCTGGGCAAAACCGTTCAGGTAATTCCCCACATTACGGATGAAATCAAACGAAATTTCTATCTGCTGGGAGAAACAGGGAATTACGACATTGTGATTACTGAAATCGGGGGTTGTGTGGGCGATATCGAATCATTGCCATTTATAGAAGCCTTACGGCAGGTCCGCTGGGAATTGGGCCCAAACAATGCGTTGGTGATTCACCTCACGCTCATTCCTTATCTGGCTTCAGCCGGAGAATTAAAAACCAAGCCTACGCAACATTCGGTTAAAACACTCCTCGAAGCCGGGGTTCAACCAGATATTCTTGTTTGCCGGACCGAACACAAACTACCCATCGAAATCAGGAAGAAGATTGCCCAATTCTGCAACGTCCACATTAATTCGGTGATTGAAGCCATGGATGCAGAAACCATTTATGATGTTCCCTTACTGATGCGAAAAGAAAAGCTGGATGAAAGGGTTCTCTCAAAATTAAAGCTGACTTCCCGCCAGGATCCGGATATGACAACCTGGAAAACGTTTCTGGGCAAGTTAAAAAATCCATCGGATGAGATTACGATTGCTCTGGTAGGAAAATATGTTGAACTAAAAGACAGTTATAAATCCATTGCGGAAGCATTCATTCATGCCGGATCCCTGACAGAAACACGGGTTCGGATCAATTGGATAAAAGCAGAAGATTTGCTTACGCCGGATTCTCTGAATTTCAATCTGAAATCTGCCCAGGGAATTTTAGTTGCGCCGGGTTTTGGAGAACGTGGAATTGAAGGCAAAATCAATGCTGTCCGTTTTGCAAGGGAAAACAGGATCCCGTTTTTTGGTATTTGTTTAGGAATGCAGTGCGCTGTGGTTGAATTTGCCCGAAATGTTCTCGGATTAACAGAAGCCGCATCATCCGAAATGAATCCTGACACATCGCATCCGGTTATTGCATTAATGGAAGACCAGAAGTTGGTAATTAATAAAGGCGGAACCATGCGGCTGGGTGCGTATCCTTGTGAATTAAAAAAAGGAAGCAGGGCATTTTCTGCATATGGTAAAACACATATCACAGAGCGGCACCGGCACCGTTATGAATTCAACAATCAATATTTACCCGCGTTCGAATCGGCGGGAATGGTTGCAACCGGGATCAATCCGGATACACGACTGGTCGAAATTGTTGAACTAAAAAACCACCCCTATTTCATTGGTGTTCAGTTTCATCCTGAATTAAAAAGTACTGTTCTGGATCCACACCCTTTGTTTGTCCGGTTCATTAAGGCTATATTGGAAGTATCCAAAAAGAAAGAAGAAGAATTGTTGGTCACAACCAGTTAGTTCTTCATCCTCCGATCGAACTCATTAAAAAACTATACATTTCAGATATGAATCTATTTAAACAGATAATTAACATTCTACTGTTTTCAGCACTTCCTGCTTTTCAGGTTTTAGCACAGAAGGAAGTGGTTCAAAAGCCCCTTTCAAAAGCTAAAATCCAGTTTACAGAAAAGCAACATGATTTTGGCGACATCGTTCAGGGAGAAAGTGTGAGCTATAAATTTGCTTTCCAAAATACAGGAACGGAGCCTCTTATGATTCTCAACGTTCAGACTACCTGCGGCTGCACAGCACCGGAATGGCCAAAAAAACCCATTCCTGCCGGAGAAGCTGGAGAGATAGTGGTCACATTCAATTCTTCTAAAAAAATAGGGAGGGTTAATAAAATAATTACGGTGTTTACCAATGGCGAAAAGCCCGAAGAAAAGTTAAAAATCGTGAGCAACATTTTACCTCCCAACGATGCAAAGCCGGTTCAGGACAAATCATTGAAAGTGACGGAAGACTAAATCAGTTCCTTTTCATCACCAACAACTTAATCACTACGTTTGAAAATGAAAGTCCTTTTGGATACCAATGTCATTCTGAATGACTTCTTCCACCGGCATCCTGATTTTGGATTTCAGCGGATTTCTGACCCGGAACAAATGAAACAAGTTGAAAATTACCGCAACACGGTTCATGAAGCGCTTTTGTTTATAAGCCTGCAGAAAGAAGTGGAGGTATGGATTACCACCTCAATCCTTTCCAGATACGGTGCTCTTCTTGGAGATTTATTAGTGCCTACCGATATTGTTTGTGAAGAGATTCAATATCTGATGAGCAATATGAAACTGGCAGAAGTGGATAGGTCAGACCTCGAAGCCAGCTTATCAAAAATGGAAAAAGGAAATCCTAAAATGGATTTTGACGATTATCTATTAAAGCAGGTGACAGAAAAAAATCAGCTTGAAATGATCATTTCATCTGTTCCGAAATCAAGAGAATTTTATTGGCCTGTGTTGGTTTTCAAACCGGAGAAAGTGAAGGATCTTAGCTTTACACAATCTGCTCAGCTTTAGTTAATCCACATTATTTCCTCAGAAACCGGGCCATGAAAAAGCCGTCCCAACCTTCCGATGGCCAGGTACGAACCTGGGCTTCCAGCTCAAATTCCGGATGTTCTTCCAGAAACAATTCTACTTGCTGTTCATTTTCACCGGGCATCAGGCTGCAGGTGGCATAAACCATCTTTCCTCCCTTCTTCACCATTCTGCAATACCTGTCCAGAATATCGGCCTGGGTTTCTTTCACATCTTCCAACATTTCCGGAGACAGTTTCCATTTCGTTCCGGGATGCCGACGCAGGACACCCAAACCACTGCAAGGCGCATCCAACAAAAGCCGATCTGCCTTACCATCCCAAAATTTCAGAGTTTTGTTTCCCCGGATAAATTCGGTTGTAATTGATTTCAATCCGGCTCGGGTAGCACGCTTTTTCACTTCCTCCAGTTTCCATCCTTCGATATCCATGGCAACTATTTTACCCTGATCCTTCATCAATGAAGCCAGATGAAGCGATTTTCCACCCGCTCCGGCACAGGCATCGATCACCAGTTGTCCTGGCTCCACTTCCAGAAAGGGGGCAATCCGCTGAGATGCAGCATCCTGCACTTCATACAATCCTTTTCTAAACGACCCCAAGCGGATCACATTGGTTCTCCCATCAAGCAACAAAGCATCAGGATGATCCGTTACCGGACTCACCTTAATTCCTTCTACTGAAAGAATATTCTGCAATTCGGAAGAAGTTGTTTTTAAAGTATTGACCCGCAAATAAATAGGTGCCGACTCATTGAGTGCCGCCATTTCGCCGGGCCAACGATCACCCAACTCTTCCACGCCGGTCTCCCAGAGCCAATCTGGAACCGAGGTTTCAAGTTTCCCTTCTCCCAGAATAGGCTTTGCAAGTTCCGCAGCATTCCATCCGGCACATTCAGGCCAGCTTTCCAGATCATGGCCTTTATGAACGAGCCACAAACAAACCATCAGGAAATAGTCTGACTCATCCAGCCCCGGTTGCCTCATGCGAAGCACTTCCAAATGCCTCCAGAATCGGACCAGATCATAAAAAGTTTCTGCAATAAAACGTCGGTCTCTGGAGCCCAGTCTTTTATCCGAACCGAGCAGCTTTTCCAAAACCTGTTCTGCATGCTGCGATTCCAGAAATACCCTTTTCAATCCGGCAGCGGTTGTTTTTACCAGATTCTTATAAATAGTTTGCACAGAATTGAAAGGGATTATTTTTGAAGATCATTAAATAAAGATTGCAAAGAGGCATCTTCTCCCCCGCTTCTGCAAGGATGTGTTTTCATTTGTGCTTTTGCGTTCTCCAATCTTTCACTTGTCAACGGGTGAGAACTCAGAAAACCAGGGATTTCAGAACCGCTTCCTTTGTCATCCTTTTGCATAATTTCCATGAGTTCCGGTATTCCATTCTGATCAATTTCATTCAAACAGAGGAATTGATGAGCGGCCAGATCCGCCTCTCTTTCAAAATCACGTGAATAGCTGAGATTTTGAAGGCTTCCTGCATTTTCGGCAATCACTCCTGCCAGTCCGGTTAAGTCACCAAAGAAGAAGGAGAAAACAGCATAGGTGGATAAGGATCGGAATAGAGTCCGGACCGAATGCCTCTTTTCGACATGACCCGCCTCATGCCCGATTAAAGCCAGCAATTGAGGATAGGTTTTTATTTTTTTCAGTGCCCCGTCATATATAAAAATCTTTCTCCCCGGAATGGCAAACGCATTGAATTCGTTTTTTCTCAATACAAATATTTCAATTGGGGGGATTTGAGAAGAAGTGGATTCAAGTTCAATTAACCTTCCATATAACCGTCTTATTTTTTCGGTTTTTGATGAGTCAATCTGCGATTCTGCAAGCACCTGTTCGCTGATTTTATGCCCAAGATCTTTCTCCCAGGAAGCCGGAACGTGGGTTGCAACTATATCGGCCAGGATGGGCATTCCCTTCCAGAAAAAAAGAATCACAAGCAGAACTCCGGTCAAAAGGGATCCAAGCAAAACGTAAATGGTTTTATTTTCATTACCTCCCTGTATTTTCTGTCGCTTCCACCAGCCAGAGTTTTGGGTTTGCAAATAGTTGACGATGGTTTTATCCGTAATCAGCAAACTTTCGTCAGATGCCGTAGATCGAAACAACTTCCACTTCTGTGCACCTTCCATTTTCCTGAGATGAGTTTCTTCCAAATGCCATATTTCCTGTTTACCAGTTTCAAGACCAATAAAAAGTACCCCGTCCTTTTCTTCGAGTGTAACATGTTGAGGCACCTCCATAGGACTTTTGAAGTATGCAACCTGCCATCTCATGCGCAGCGGATATCCCTGTTTTTTGATTCCATGGAGCAAAAGTCAGAAAATAGTATGAAAAAGGAATATAGCGATTTAGATCACGTTCAAATCCTTTCAATTATATTGCCCGTCCTAAACAGGGAACCTTTCATGGCCCAAACAAAGGAGAAACTACTACTACTCATCTGTTTTTCAGCAGCTTCCGTGCTCAAAGCACAGAATTTCGGAAGCTCTTATGATTTCCTGATTAAGGAAACGAATGCCAGAGTGGCTGCACTTGGAGGCAACAATGTTTCATTACGGGATGATGACGTTCAATTGGTTACAGGAAATCCAGCGGTTGCCAATAGTAAAATGGCGAAAGTTGCCGGATTTACTGTGAATCCATCTCTGGCAAAAATTATGCAATACAATCTGGCGTATGCCGATTCAGTTAAGAAGGTTGGCAATCTTTTTTGCAGCCTCCAGTTTCTGGATTATGGAAAGTTTTTGGAAAGAGACCAGGCAGGCATCAAGCTGGGAGAATTTTCTGCCAGCCAATATGCGGTTTCAATTGGGACAAGTCAGAAAAAAGGCAATTTCCATTTGGGAGCAGCGCTTAAATTCTCCGGTTTTCAGGTTCAGACGGGCAACTCCTATGCTTTGGCAGTTGACCTTGGTGTTTTTTACCAGCATCCAAAAAAGGGGTTTTCATACGGTTTGGCTATTAAAAATCTGGGAGGCACTATTAAAAAATTTGAGAATTCGGGCCAGAAAATGCCCGTACCATTTAACATTCAAACCGGCATTAGTTACAGACTGGAACATATGCCTTTGCGGGTTTCAGCCACAGCGTTTTATCTTCAGGAAACCAATATTCAATACCTTGATCCGAATGCTTCCGGAACACTGGATCCAAATGGGGTTTTTGTTAAAGAAAAAGTAAGTATTTCAGAACAAATTGCCCGGCATTTAAACATAGGAGGTGAGTTTCTTTTTCATAAGAATTTTAACATCCGATTGGGATATAATCATTTACGAAGGAAAGAACTCAGGCCGGATGCGGGTGCAGGACTCACCGGATTTTCGTTGGGTTGTATGATCAACACAAAACCATTGAATGTGAGTTATACCTATTCTGGCTGGCAAAGTGCAGGTGGACTGCATTTTATTAGTCTTAATTGCCGTCTTTCAAACTTCATAACTAAAAACTAAAAGATTCTTCAATTATCGAAACAAGTTTACATGGATATTCAATCGCTTACACCCTATCAAATCGTACAGGAATTAGACAAATACATTGTTGGCCAAGCCGAGGCCAAGAAAAATGTCGCAATCGCTTTGAGGAACCGTTGGAGAAGAATGAATGCTTCTGAAGAGATCCGCAATGAGATTGTACCAAACAATATTCTCATGATTGGCGCAACGGGCGTTGGTAAAACAGAAATTGCACGAAGACTGGCCAAAATTGCAAAAGCTCCTTTTGTGAAAGTGGAAGCCTCCAAATTTACCGAAGTTGGTTATGTAGGAAGAGATGTAGAAAGCATGGTACGCGATTTAGTAGAGCAAACCGTGCGGATGGTGAAGCAGGAAAAAACGGAAGAAGTTAAAGAAAAAGCAGTCCGGATTGTAGAGGACATCATTCTGGATATTTTGATACCACCTTTAAAAGAAAGTAAAAAAAATCCCGAGAATCCCAGCCGGGAAGACATGGAACAAAACGAACAAACCCGTGAGCGTTTCCGTGAAAAACTTTCCAAAGGAGAAATTGATTCCCGCAAAATCGAAATTCAGATAAGTAAAAAATCAAACCCCAACATTGGGATTATGGGTGCCGGTCCGATGGACGAAAATGCCCTGATGAATATTCAGGAAATGCTTGGAGGAATGGTACCAAAAGGTCCGAAAAAACGCAAATTGACAATTGCAGATGCCCGAAAATCTCTATTGGATGAAGAAGTTGATCGTTTGATAGATATGGAAGAGGTAAAGGAGGAGGCTTTGAAAAGAGCTGAAAACTCGGGAATTATCTTCATTGATGAGATTGACAAAATAGCCACATCCAGTGGAGAAAGAGGCAGTGGAGCAAGCGTAAGTCGTGAAGGCGTACAAAGAGATTTGTTACCAGTAGTAGAAGGAAGTGCCGTCTCCACCAAATATGGTGTGATTAACACGGATCACGTACTTTTCATTGCAGCAGGGGCTTTTCATTTTGCCAAACCATCGGATCTCATTCCCGAGCTACAAGGCCGGTTTCCGATCCGGGTAGAACTCGAAAACCTGACGCAGGATGATTTTGTACGAATTCTTCAGGAGCCCAAAAATTCACTTATCAAGCAATACCAGGCATTATTTAATTCGGAAGGAGTTGAATTATCCTTTCATCCGGGAGCGGTTGAAAAAATTGCAGAAACGGCGATGATTATCAACGAGCAGGTAGAGAATATAGGTGCACGAAGATTACACACGATCATGAGCCAACTGTTGAATGAATTTTTGTTCAAAATGCCTGAGGAACTTTCAAAAGGACAGAAAGTAGAAATCAGTCCCGAATTGGTGGATCAAAAATTAAAATCTTTAGTAAAAAACAGAGACCTTAGCCAATACATACTATGAAAAAGCCGCTTTTTATGTTTGCCGCCGGATTGATAATTGCTTACGGCGAAGTTTCGGCCCAGAAACTCTGGGATTGCTCACAGGGAAAAATTGATTTTTTCTCTAAAACTCCGATTGAAGACATTGAAGCACACAGCAAAGCTGCACGTGCAATTATTAATACAGAGACTGGCGCTATTGCCTTTAAAGTACCCATCAAGTCTTTTAAGTTTCCAAATGATTTGATGGAAGAGCATTTCAATGAGAACTACATGGAATCGAATAAATTTCCAGATGCCACTTTCTCCGGAAAAATGGAGCCACTTATCGATTTCTCAAAACCAGGTTCGTACAAAGTGAAAGCAAAAGGGAAATTAAAGATGCATGGAGTAGAAGCAGAAAGGGAATTGAATGGAACCATCGTGGTGAATGCAGATAAAACGGCAGAGTTAAAGGCAGAAATGGATGTGCCGTTAGCGGATCATAAAATTGAAAGACCTCAATTGGTTATGGTAAAAATCGCCGAAAAAATTGCCGTTACTGTGAATTTCATTTTAAAACCAAAACCCTGATTACTCAACGATGAGTTGATAACGGGCTTTATAAACCGCATTTGAAAACATCCGGACGTATTGCCCGGTAACAACGGCATATTCATTCCCGGATCGGGCAACACCCGCATTCCATAAAACATCAGCGGCCTTTTCCCAGGAAGAGTGCCGCTTTTTTTCTGCCTTTCCTATTTTCCAGAGGGCATCCAGAATACAATAAGCAAGATCCCGAAATCCGGGTCCGGCTGGCGGTGTTCCAAAGGTATTGATCTCAAAACACAGGTTGTTGATCATCGTTTCGCAAATGGGTTTTAGACTGGATGCTTCAACAGTATCCTTTCTATCACGAAAAACAGCATACGCATTTACCAAGGCCATGGCATTAATGGCTGTTGCCCAGGAACTGGCGTTGGAAGCATCCCACATTCTACCTGGCTTTTGTGCATAAGGTACGAGACTATCGAAAGGAATCTGTGTATCATCTATTTGTCTATCCACATTCGCATCCAAAAGCAAACCGGGCACCACATTTTGATGAATGAGACTAAGCATGTGGATTTTATACTTTGGTTTTCCTGTGACATCGTAAAGGGCGGCAAGTCCCCAGATATTTTTAGCAGTCAGACTGTGATTGAGCGTAGGCTTTTCTTCCATCATCCATTCCCCCGCCATTTCTGCTGATAAAAGATAGGATGAATCGCGGAGATGGATAAAACTTTGGATCATTTCTTCAACCGCCCAACCCATGTGGTACGAAAGTGGAGATTCCCATTTCGAAACACCCGGAAATTGATCGGAAACCATAAAACGATACCCGGCAAAAGGACCGCTTTTATACTCAGGACAAGCCTCCGGACGGTTTTCGCAACAGCTCATAACCGTTCTTTGGACTGCACCTGAGAGAACGCAATCCTCCTCCCCTTCTTTCCTGAACGTGTATCCAAACGACCCTTTCTGAAAGCCAGGAATAACAGATGCCGTAGATTCTGAATATTGCTGTGCCTTCAACATGTTGGAAACATCCCGAAAAATGGTCCTTGGAATTCCCTGATTCCCTCCTTCTGATGCATACCAGGCACCCAACATGGAAGCGGGTGTTTCGGTGGCAAGTTCGGGACAATGCAGTTCCCAGGTCATCAGCGGATCGACCGATAAATTCCAGATTTTTATCAACTCCTTCTCTGCAATTGCTGTAGAATCCGGTGCAGTATAAATCGGATCAGAAAGCGCTTTTCCTGCCTGGTTTCCTCTCAATGATCTGGCCACTTTAAATTGAGCGAACATCCGGGAGGTATCGCCAAGCAGGATGGCATCCTGAATAGCAACCTTCACTTTCCTGATTTCGGCATCATTCTCTACGGCATTTTGTTGAGCGGAAAGAGAATGGAAGATCCATATCAATTGAAAAAGGAAAAGGACGGATATTTTCATGAAGAAGGAAAAGGAAAGTGAATTATGCCGGGCATGTTTTACCTTCGCAGCTCAAAAATAAAGAAGGAAAATGTTTGACATGATGAAAATGATGGGCAAGCTTGGTGAAATAAAAACCAGGATGGCAGAAGCCCAGGCAAAAGTAGCGCAAATACAGGCAAGTGGCGAATCTGGAGCAGGTCTGGTAAAAGCAACTGTCAATGGAACTAAGAAACTGATTGACCTTGAAATAGATCCAAGTCTTATCAATCCTGCTGATGCAGTGATGTTGCGAGACCTCATTGTGGCAGCTGTAAACCAGGCCCAGGTGAAGGCAGAAGAACTGGCCAAAGAAGAAATGAAAAAAAGCACGGAAGGCGTGATACCAAATATACCGGGATTGGACTTAAGTGCCTTTGGACTCTAGAGTTACCGTTGCGATTTTAAACTGGAATGGACTTGCCCACCTGCAGCAATTCCTTCCTTCTGTGGTTTCCTATTCGGGTGAAGCCATCATTCTTGTCATCGACAATGCCTCCACCGACCCTTCTGTTGGCTGGATAAAGAATAATTATCCCAAAGTTGAGCTCCATATTTTACCTGAAAATATGGGTTTTACAGGTGGATACAACGAAGCGTTAAACCACATTAAAACGGAATACGTCGTTCTCCTTAATTCGGATGTGGAAGTGAGTGAAGGTTGGCTAGGACCATTGGTTAATCGAATGGACAGCAATCCTTTGATTGCCGCATGTCAGCCCAAAATCATGGCATGGCGACATAAAAACACCTTCGAATATGCAGGAGCAGGGGGTGGTTTTCTGGATGTACTGGGATATCCGTTTTGTCGGGGTAGAATTTTTGAAACCTGCGAAGAAGACCTCGGACAATACAACTCAATCCGACCCGTATTTTGGGCAAGTGGTGCCTGCATGATGGTGCGAACCTCTGCCTTCCTGCATGTGGGAGGATTTGAAAAACGGTTCTTTGCACACATGGAAGAAATTGACCTTTGCTGGCGATTCTGGAGCCGGGGCTATCAGGTTTGGGTTGATCCCGATTCAACGGTGTATCATCTCGGTGCCGGGACTCTCTCGCACACAAGTCCGAAAAAAACCTTCCTTAATTACCGAAATGGAATAGCGATGTTGTTTATCAACAGCTCCGTTTTGCAGCTGCTTTGGAAAATTCCTTTTCGGTTGATTTTAGATGGGCTCGCCGGCCTGCGTTTTATAGCGAAAGGGGAATGGATGAATTGCCTTGCAGTATCCAAAGCCCATATTTCCTTTTATGGTGGAATTCGTT